>Ga0209048_10005216_pt1 | contig 12292 bp, 2 predicted proteins | sample FrelakmetCRP12CR_FD_187146 | JGI IMG/M metagenome (GOLD analysis project Ga0209048, IMG submission 187146) | Freshwater lake sediment microbial communities from the University of Notre Dame, USA, for methane emissions studies - CRP12 CR (SPAdes)... | ecosystem: Environmental > Aquatic >... | reverse complement strand
GGGCGTGGGAAAGCGATTGGACAAGCGGGCCGGTTGCCGCTAGCATGGTCCCGCGCGAGCCACCTTTCCAGGCACGTTGGCCGAGTCGGCGGACATCAACGAACCAGCGCCTTCCGCGAACATCGAGGAGCCGCGATGAGATGTCCCACATGCGGCCGGGAGACGACCTCCGGCGATCGATGTGACGTGTGCGGCGCGACGCTTGGCGGTCACACCGATCTCGGATCCGAGGCGGTGACCCTGCCGCCACCGCCAGCGGCTCTTGTCGAAGACCCCAATCTCAGGAGAGCAACGGGAGGACAGGCGCCCGGAGGGAGCAGCCTGTCCGAAGGTCCGCTCACGCCGGGCGCCGCATTCGGCTCGCGCTACCGGATTCTGCGGCAGCTCGGAGCGGGCGGCATGGGTGTGGTGTACCAGGCGTGGGACGACGAACTGGGCGTCGCGGTCGCGCTCAAAGTCATCAAACCGGAAGTCAGCGCCGATCCTCTGGTGGCCTCCGACGTCGAGCATCGTTTCAAGCGTGAGCTCCTGCTTGCGCGCAAAGTCACGCACAAGCATGTCGTCCGCATTCACGACATCGGCGAGATGGACGGCATCAAGTACCTGACGATGCCGTTCATCGAAGGCCGCGACCTGGCGCACGTGCTGCGCGACGAAGGTCGGCTGCCCGTAGCCAGGGCACTCCAGGTCGCGAAGCAGATAGCGGAAGGGCTCGTTGCCGCACACGAGGCTGCTGTTGTCCACCGTGACCTGAAGCCCGAGAACGTGATGATCGACGCCGACGAGCAGGCGGTGATCATGGACTTCGGTATATCGCGGTCCGAAAGCACGGCGGGCGCGACGGTCACGCGAGCCGCGACGGCCGGGGTCGTCGGCACGATGGAGTACATGGCGCCCGAGCAGGCGACCGGGCAGCGGACGGACCACCGCGCCGACATCTACAGCTTTGGCCTCATCCTGTACGACATGCTCGCCGGGCGTTCACGCGTCGCGAAGGCCGGCACGGCGATCGCGGAACTGACGGAGCGGCTGCAGACCCCTCCGCGGCCCCTGCCACCCGCGGCTCCATCCGTTCCTGCCGTCGATGCCATCGTTGCTCGATGCACGCAGGCCGATCGCGCGAAGCGATATCAGACGGCCGCCGAACTTCTCGCGGATCTCAACCTGCTCGGCGCCGACGGCCAGCCCCTGCGTCGCGCCCGCGTGCTGCCCGCGCGCCTGGTCGCGGCCGCCGCTGTCGTCGTCCTGCTCGTCATCGCCGCGGCCGTCGGATTCTGGCTTCGCTCCCCGACCGGAACCGCAGCGGCCAAGGCGCCGAGCGCCGCACACGCCGCGGTCAGCGTGCTGGTGGCCGACTTCGACAACCGAACGGGCGAAGCGGTCTTCGACGACACGCTGGAGCCGATGTTCAACGTCGCCCTGGAGGGCGCCCGCTTCCTGAACACCTTCAACCGTCGCCAGGCCCGCGCGCTCGCCTCGAAGCTGCCGAATCCCACGGACAAGCTCGACGAACAGGCAGCGCGACTGATTGCCGTCGGCGAAGGGATCGATGTCGTGTTGACCGGATCTCTGAGTCGCGGCGCTGACGGGTACCGGGTGTCCGTCCAGGCGCTGGATGGCAGGACCGGCAGAAGCCTCGCGGCTCCGGAGGCCACGGTGAAGACGAAGGACGAAGTTCTGCGGGTGATCCCCAAGATGGTGGCTCCGATCCGCAAGGCGCTCGGCGACAGCACGCCGGAATCAGCGCAGCTCAAGGCGGTCAGCGGCGCTTTCACTGCCGGCTCTTTGGAAGCGGTGCGCCTCGATGCGACGGGCGTCGATCTGCAATTCGCGGGGAAAATGGAGGAGGCCTTTCAGTCGTTCAAGAAGGCCGCGGAGATCGATCCGAGTTTTGCGCGTGCTTACTCGGGCATGGCCGCCATGGCCCAGAACCTGGGGAGAACCCAGGAGGCAGAGCAGTACATCAACCTGGCGATGCAGCACGTGGACCGCATGACCGAGCGGGAACGCTACCGTTTTCGTGGCCAGTACTACATGAACATGGGGGACTGGCAGAAGTGCGTCGAGGAGTACACCCAGCTAATGGAGCGTTATCCCGTGGACAGGGTGGGGCAGAACAACCTCGCCAGCTGCCTCGCCAGCGCGCGCCTCGCGCCACAGGCGCTCGAGGCTGCGCGACGCGCGGTTGAACTGGTCCCCAAGGGCGCTGGCCAGCGATTCAATCTCGCGTTCATCAGTTCGTTTGCCGGGGATTTCGCCGCCGGCGAACGTGAAGCGCACGAGACGCTGAAGCTGGCGCCGTCGCTGGGTCTCACCTACCTGCCGTTGGCCGAAGCGCAGCTCGGTCTGGGCCAGTTGCAGCAAGCCGCCGAAAGCTATCGGAAACTCGAGAAGAGCAATCCCTCCATTGCCGCGGTCGGCCTCGCCGACTTGGCCGCGTACGAGGGACGCTATCGCGATGCGGTTCGCATCCTGGAAGAAGGCATTGCGGCCGACATGGCAGCGAAAGCGCCTGAGAATGCCGCCGCCAAGTGCGCTGCCCTCGCCGAAGTGCAATTTGCCCGCGGGCAGAACCGCGCTGCCGTCGATGCGGCCAGAAAGGCGCTTACGATCAGCCAATCCGTGAACGTGAGATTCCTGGCCGTTCGCACGCTGGTTCAAGCAGGAGAAGCGGCCGCAGCGCGGGCGGCAGCGGCGGAGTTCGACTCCAAGCTCACGGCCGAACCCCAGGCTTACGGGAGGATCATCGCCGGAATGTCCGGCCTGGCAGGCGGTGACACGGGCCAGGCCATCAAGGCGCTCACCGAGGCCAACAGGCTGCTGGACACCTGGATTGGCCGCTTCGAGCTCGGCCGAGCCTACCTGACCGCCGGGGAATTCGTGCAGGCGGATGCCGAATTCGAACGCTGCATCAGGCGCCGGGGGGAAGCCCTGGAGCTGTTCCTCGATAATGCACCCTCCTATCGTTTCCTGCCGGCTGCTTACTACTACGAAGGGCGCGTGCGGGAAGGGATGAAGAGTGAAGGGTACACGCAGTTCTATCGGACCTACCTGGGCATTCGCGGCCAGGCGGGCGAAGATCTCCTGCTGCCCGACATCCGACGACGCCTGGGTCAGTGACGCCCTCGGCTGAGAGGACAAGGCGGGGATTTCTCCCCGCCTTGTTGGCCGTCCGGCAGCTCACTTGGTCCTGAAGTATCCCGTGATCGTGCTGCCGTCTCTGACGGTCATCCGCACCGCGTAGCAGGTGCCCGCGTTCTTGGGCGTCTTCCAGTTCTGGACGAACTGCGTCCCGTCGTACTGCAAGGAAGTACTGCCGGCGTTGTCAAGAACGGCGGCCAACGCGGTGTCGTTTCCGGGCAGGCAGCTTACGGTGTACAGTGCGACTGACCCGCCACTGACTGCCGACAGATCGGTCCGTTCAACGCGGCCGGCATAGATGTTGAACTTCAGCGACACGGTGGAACCGCCCTTGACCACGTTCCAGACGGGCGTACCTTTCTGCGGCATGCTGACCGGCGAGTAGAAGCCCTGGATCGTCCACGCGATGATGGTGAACGTGCGGCTGACATCCGGCGCAGGCTGGTAGTTGAAGTTGCCGCGCTGCATGGCCGTGACGGTGCACGTACCATAGTGCTGCATGGTTACCGTGCCGCCGGGGGTTACAGAGCAGTTGTCGCTGCCGCCAAAAGTCACGCCGAGCCCGGAACTGGCCGTGGCGCTCACCGTAAACGGAACCTCGCTGAAGATGCGATTCGCAAGCGCCGCGAAGGTGATCGACTGGGCGGCCTTCGCAATGTTGAACGTTTGCGCCACGGGCTGTGCAGCTTCGTAGACGCTATTGCCACCCTGCGAAGCCGTCACCGTGCAACTGCCCGGGCCGGTGAGGTGCACCGTCTGGCCCGTCACGGTGCAGTTACCCGCTCCGCTGAAGCTCACCGGCAACCCCGAACTCGCGGTAGCGCGCACCCTGAAGTCGGGATCGCCATACGTCTTGTTCGGCAAAGCGCAGAAGGCGATCGTCTGCGCGGCCTTCGCAATGTTGAACGTTCGCGCCACGGGCTGTGCAGCTTCGTAGACGCTATTGCCACCCTGCGAAGCCGTCACCGTGCAACTGCCCGGGCCGGTGAGGTGCACCGTCTGGCCGGTCACGGTGCAGTTACCCGCTCCGCTGAAGCTCACCGGCAACCCCGAACTCGCGGTAGCGCGCACCCTGAAGTCGGGGTCGCCATACGTCTTGTTCGGCAGAGCGGAGAAGCTGATCGTCTGAGGTCTTTGGATCAGAATCGCGAACGTCCGCGGGACACTCGGTGCCGGATTGTATTGCTGATCGCCGGGTTGCCACGCGGTGATGGTGCAACTGCCCGCGCCGACAAGCGTGACCGTGTTGCCGGTCACGGTGCAGTTCCCCGCGGCGCTGAAGCTGACCGGCAAGTTGGAACTGGCCGTCGCGCTGATTGTGAACGGTTGATCGCCGACCAACTTGTCCGGCAAAGCACCGAGTGTGATCGTCTGGTCGTACTTCAGGACCGCCGGACCCGAGGGTGGACTGCTGCGGGGCGTCGTCGATTCGCTGTCCGCCGCCACCGTCGTCGTCACGAAATACACCGCGTTTGCGACCGGGTTGGTGACCGTGAAAGTAGTCTGGGGCGGGTCGCCGGACACCGTGGCCACCGGCACCGGCGTGCCGGCGCCCAAGCGGTAATAGACGGTGTACGCGGACACTACGCCGAAGCTCGGCGCCTCCCAGTCAATCCGCAGACCGCCCCCGGTGGTCGGAGTCATCGTGACCCCGCTCGGCGGACGCACAACGGAGTTGGCGGTTTCATAGGTCATCTCCTCCATGACACCGCCGCTGCCCAGGGCAAAGGTGCCGCCGCTGCCCAACGCGAGCGTGCCGCCGCTCCCGAGGGCGAGCGTGCCGCCGCTGCCGAGGGCGAGCGTGCCCCCGCTGCCGAGGGCAAGGGTGCCGCCGCTGCCCATCGTCAGGGTGCCGCCGCTGCCCATGGTGAAGACGCCGCCGCTGCCCATCGTCAGCAGGCCGCCGCTGCCCATCGTCAGCAGGCCGCCACTGCCCATGGTGAAGACGCCGCCGCTGCCCATCGTCAGCAGGCCGCCGCTGCCCATCGTCAGCAGGCCGCCGCTGCCCATCGTCAGCGTGCCGCCACTGCCCATGGTGAAGACGCCGCCGCTGCCCATCGTCAGCAGGCTGCCGCTGCCCATGGTGAGAGTGCCGCCGCTGCCCATGGTCAGCAGGCCGCCGCTGCCCAGCATCAGGGTGCCCCCGCTGCCCATCGCGAGCGTGCCGCCGCTGCCCAGCGCGTAGGTACCGCCCTCAGAGAATGTGCCGACGTCGCTGATGCTGCCGCCGCCACTGCCGAACGTCAGCGTCCCGCCGCTCCCCAGGGCCAGCGTGCCGCCGCTGCCCATCGTGAAGAGGCCGCCGCTGCCCATCGTGAGCGTGCCGCCGCTGCCCATCGTGAGGAGGCCGCCGCTGCCCATCGTGAGCGTGCCGCCACCGCTGCCAAAGACGACGGTGCCGCCGCTTCCCAAAGTAAAGGTGCCCCCGCTACCGAATGTGATCGTGCCGCCGCTGCCGAACGTCAATGTTCCACCGCTGCCCATCGTCAGCGTGCCGCCGCTGCCCATGGCAAGCGTACCGCCACTGCCCATCGTCAGCGTGCCGCCGCTGCCCATGCTGAGCGTGCCTCCGCTGCCCATGGTGAGCGTGCCCCCGCTCCCGAAGCCCAGCAATCCGGCCATGCTGACGTACTCGGCGCCGGTGGCGCCGACCTGCCGTAGATCGATATTCTGCAAATCGTCGTAGCCGCGTAGTGCGGCATTCACCTGACCGTCGAAGTTGATGTCCTGGCCGGAAGTCCAGGTCAGCGGGGTCGCAATGCCGATATTCTGGTTCTCGCGCACCATCTTTCCGCCATCCAGGATGGGGGTGCCGTCGCAGTGCCGGGTGGCGGCAATGCTTGAATCGGTCGTGGGAACATACCAACTGGTCGGGGAATACGCGGGATTGAGCGTCCAGGCGACGGATCCCGTGCTCTCGTTCATCGTGTCCAGGGCCTGCCCAGAAAACGCCAGCACGTGTCCGGGGAGCAGGTCGATCTGGAACATGTAATTCATGATGCTCTGGTAGTTGGGCTTGCAGTTGGCATCGAACGTCAGCGCATAGCTGCCTGCCGTGTCCTGATAGGCGCCGCCGTGCGCCAGGCCGATCGTGTGGCCGAGCTCGTGCATCAGCGTGCCCGCCTGCACGTTCGCCTTTGTATTCTGGGGTTGACTCTCATTCGGCGCCCACTTCCCGAGAGTCACCGCGGAGTCGGCGCCGCCCAGGTCGGAGTAGCCGGAGATGCTGGAGATGTGGCCGGAGATGACGGCCAGCAGCGGCTCGCGCTCGTCGGCCGGCGACGAGGGCTTCGTATACGTCCAGTTGCCGACCCCGGGGGTCGCGATCGTGAAGCTGGTGTTGCTCCGGCAACTCGCCTCCGGCACGTCGTAGACCCCGTTCAACTCCGGAACCCCGAGCGCGCCGGAAATCGTCACCCGTGTGGGACAGCTGTTGACGTTCGGCGGCGCCCGTGGTGGGGTCGTGATCGTGGCCACGCCGTTCGAGATCACGATGGACTCCAGGGTCCGCGCGCGCGTGTTCCAGGCCGCCACGGCCAGCGACTCGCCGAACAGGACGTAGTGGTAGCTGTCTTTCTGCCCGCGCTCGAACCGCGGCCTGCAACCGTCCGCGTTCCCAAGGACACAGGCTGCCGGGTCGCGCGCCCACACCTTGAAGACCTCCAGCCCGGTCTTCCATCCCACCACGCCGGGTTCTCCAGGGAACTGGCAGCGCCGCGGCGGGTTGGCCGAGAGGTCGTCCGTGCAGGTCTCCTCCTGGATTGCGTGGCCGATGACGAAATGCAGCGTGATGCCGCTCGCAGCGAACGCCTGCTGCACCATGAGCAGCACGTCCTGCCCGGGCAGACGTGAATTCGCGGGATCGCACGTGCCGTTGTCGTTCACCGCCTTGCACATGTAATCGAGCTGGACGAACATGTCCTTCTGCCCATGGGCCGCGCCCGGCAACGGCACCCAGGAGCCGTCGCTGACTTCGTAATAGCCGGGCTCGCCGGCGTGCGGGTCCCCCGCGGGCGGGCCCGCCTCCCAGGCATCGAGCAGGCCGTCGCCGTCGCTGTCTTTCACCGCGATGCTGAAAATGTGCATTCCGCCAGCCGTGCCGTCGGTCGCCTGGAAGGCCAGCGAGTATTGCCCTGGCGGTCCCTCAGGAGGCGGAAGAGTCAGCAGACCCGGCGTGAACGCGCTGGCCGTGCTGGCCATGTTGAAACCCCTTGCCGCCTGGCCGTTCGCATCATAGAAGCCGCGGATCGTCAGCTGCATCCCATCGGGCTTCACCCAGGCGCCGTCGTAGAGCACCACCGCCTTCAGCGGAAAGCCCTTCGACAGCACGCGGTAGATCACCACCAGGCTGGCGCCGGAGTTGAGCGGCAGTTTGAGCAGACTGCCAGTGCCGCCGTCGGGCAGTGTCACCGTGTGCGGCCCGACCGGCAGCCGCCTGCCATCCTGATCCAGCGGCAGGTAGGGCAGCACGTTCGCGCGGTACATCCGCATGACCGTGGAGCCACCGCCCGGAAGGGGAGGAGGGGCGGGAGAAGGCGTAAAGAACAGGTCGCTCCCCAGTTGTTGCCCGGTGATTGGGTAATCCCGGAAGAAGCCGTTCGCCGCGGGTGCGGACCGGTCGTACTCCACCGCCTGCCAGTAAAGGTACGCCGCGACGATGTCCGCGCCGGCGGGCACGGTGTTGGCAAGATCGGAAGAGCCGACGTTCGGGATGCTGATCGCTCCCGTGGCAAAGCCGCCGGCGCCTCCCTGTCCCCGCAGAGACACCCAGCCGACGGCAAAATCGCCCGTCACGAAGTAGTTGTTGTTGAAAGTCAGCAGATCCCGGTTCACGGTCAGCGTGCCGGGTACGGTTGTGACGACGTAGTTCACGGTATCCCTAAATACTGTGACCGTGATGGGATACGTGCCGGCATCGCTGCGGGAGTTCGCAGTCGTCTGAAACAGCAAGTAACTCGCGAGGGTTGCCGGCGTGTCGCCGTTCACGAGCCCGAAGTAGCTGGCGGTGAGTTCGGGAACCACACTCCCCGCGCCCATCGACTTGTTGTCGGCGATGATGGTCAAAGGCGCCGGGTTGACGGTGAGCGTGGCGGCACCGTACGCGACTGGGTACCCGGCCTTCGCGGCACCGGAACAGGTAATCGGAGACGTGCCAACCGGCGGGGCACCCATGTTCGGCACCACGCAGGTCGCGCCGGTGTTCAGCGTCTGGCCCTCGGGCAGGCCGGTGACGGTGTAGGTGAGCGGCGGCACGGCGCCGCCATACGTCATCACCTGGCTCTCCGGGGTGACGATCAACGCACCCGCCGGCGCCGTCACTGTCAGGGTCCCGGGAGCGTAGGTGATGTTGTAGTTGGTTAGTCCCAATCCCACCGCCGCACTCGGGATAATAGGGTAGGTACCCAGCGTCGCGGCGGCTGGGGCTCCAGCCGTGGTCAGGCTGATGTCGGTGACCGTGTCCCCGTTCAGCAATCCGTTCACGGTGATGTAGGACCCTGGCCAGTACGCGTCCAGTACCCACACCAGCGTCATCCCGTACGTCTTCCACCCGTCCCTGGCGGTAATGGTCAAGGGCGCCGGGTTCACGGTCAGCGTGCCGGGGACGTACGCGATCTCGTAGCCCGCCTTGGCGGCGCCGGAGCACGTAATCGTGTACGTTCCGACCGGGCTGGTACTGTTGGCGGAGGTGATACACGTCGGCGCCGTGTTGAGCGGGGTGACACCCGAGGTGTACGTCAGCGCGGGCACCGTGCCACCGTAGGTCATAACCTGATCGTACGCGGTGACGATAAGCGTCGGCGGGGCTGTCAGCGACAAGGCCATGGTGAGCGAATGGAAACCGCCGGCAGCGATGGCCGATGTAGCCCAGGGACCATCCAACCGGGTCGGCGTTCGGCCGCTGACGCCGTAGCCCAACTGGCCGTCGCCATTGAATCCCCAACCCCAGAGTGTGCCGTCGCCCTTGAGCGCCAGTGTGTGAGCGGCGCTGCTGCTGGTGGCGATGGCCGCGACCGCCAAGAGGCCGCTCACTTGGATCGGCGTAGGGCTATCGGTCGTAGTACCATTGCCCAACTGATAAAGGTCGTTGCGACCCCATACCCAGACCGTGCCGTCGCTCTTCAGCGCCAGGCTGTACCCGTCGCCGGCCGCAATGGCTGCCATGCCGGAAAGAGCGGTGACCTGCACGGGCGTGACGCTGCTCCCGCCACTGACGCCCAGCTGACCGTAGCCGTTGGAACCCCACGCCCACACTGTGCCATCGCTCTTCAGCACCAGGCTACATTGAAAGCCGGCGGCAACGGCAACGACCCCAGTGAGATACCCGCTGACGTCCGTCCGATCAATAACCTGCACCGGCTTGGAGCTCTCCATGACGCTGCCGTTTCCCAATTGGCCTTCGTTGTTGTGACCGAAAGCCCAAACCGTGCCGTCGTTTCTCAGCGCTAAGCTGTGATTCTGGCCGGCGGCGAGGGCCACCGTGCCCGAGAGGTCCGACTGCAACTCCGGTGTTGTGCCGGAATTGAAACCCCACACCCAGACCGTGCCGTCGCTCTTCAATACCACGCTGTGGGCATTTCCAGCGGCAATGGCCGCCACCGTCCCCGCGAAACTAGCCAGCTGCACGGGCGTGGTGCTGCTGGTGGTGCCGTTGCCCAAACCCCCGTTGTTGTATCCCCAGGTCCACAACGAGCCGTCGCTCAGCCGCGCCAGGTTGTGCCAGAGGCCGCTGGCGATGGCTGCCAAGCCAGACAGATTGCTCACCTGCCTCGGGGCGTAGACATATAAGTCGGTAGAGCCGTCGCCGACTTGCCCATACGAGTTGTCTCCCCAGGCCGCGCCGATGGCTTGGCTCTGGAGCGCCAAACTGGAGAACACCCCCGCGGATATCGCCACCACCCCGGAAAGACCGGGTACTTGTGTCGCCGTTGAATGGGGATTGCCATCCCTCGTGCCATTGCCCAGCTGGCCATAACCGTTGTAGCCCCACGTCAAAACGGTGCCATCGCTTTTCAATGCCACGCTGTGAATGTACCCGGCGGCGACGTCCACTATGCCGGCAAGCCCCGCCGCCTGCACTGGCGTGCCGCTCGCAGAGGTACCGCCATTACCGAGTTGACCATAGTCGTTCCTCCCCCAGGCCCAGACCGTCCCGTCGCTTTTCAACGCCAATATGTTGTATTGGAGACTGGATATCTTTATTACCCCGGAGAAAGAGCCGCTCGCGGCATGTTGCGGCGTCGAAGTGGAGAAGGGGTACGTGATGCCATCGCCCACTCCCCCCATACCCAATTGGCCGTCATAGTTGTATCCCCACGCCCAGACGGTGCCGTCGCTGCTCAGGGCGACGCTGTGCCAGTTTCCGGCCGTAATGGCCACCATGCCGGACATGCCCGAAGGAGCGGTGACCTGCACGGGCGTGACGCTGCTCCCGCCACTGACGCCCAGCTGACCGTAGCCGTTGGAACCCCACGCCCACACTGTTCCGTCGTTCTTCAGTGCTAGGCTGTGTCGCTCGCCAGCAGCAATCGCGACCACCCCTGACAGGCTGGGCACCTGTACCGGCGTGGATTGGTCTCCACCCACCACGCCGAGCTGGCCGTAGTTGTTTCGTCCCCACGTCCAAACCGTGCCGTCGCTTTTGAGCGAGATGCTGTGAAATTGTCCGACGGCAATTGCCAGAACGTCCGAAAGGCCGCTCACCTGTACGGGCGTCAGAACAGGGGTGCCACTCGTGATTGTGCCGTCACCCAGTTGGCCATAGTCGTTCCATCCCCTAGCCAGGACTGTTCCGTTCGACTTCAGGATCAGGGAATGACTGCCATCGGCGACAGCCACTACCCCCGACAAGCCGCTGAGCTGTGTCGGCGAACCGTACGAGAAGTCATTGCCCCAGCCGAAGACACTCCCCACGGCGCGCTGGGGACGGCGCCGGTCGCCCGCGCTGGACGGCAGTGTGGCGGCGAAGATCAGTGCGAGCACGAGCGTCACGCGAGCCAGTCGCGTGAGCACGTATGCTGCCGGATACGCCGGGGCAAAGTGGGTGGCACCGCGCAGCGACGGTTTCATGGCGTGCTCCTTCCGAGAACGGACGGCAGATTCACGCGTGGCGCACGGCCTGACCGAGCGGCCGGGCACCGCGGGCGAGCAACTGACAGTTCGCGAGTGAATGGATCGGTGCGCGGCGCCGTGTTCACGTGTCGCGCGGCTTGCAGGACCTGCGGCTGCTGGTGCGGCTGCGCGCGCAGCGAGCCGGACGTGACTGGCAGGACGGGGGTTGCGAATCCTACAGAAATGACGGCACGGCCGATCGCCGGAGTTCTGGCGCGAATCACCGGAAGGCTGCCTGACATGACTGGCCGCACCCGGTTGACGACAGAGCCGCCACTCCACGGAGGCGTGGGTGGCTTCGCGAGGAAGGGAACGACCTTGGAACCGCCGCCGGATACCCGCGACGTCTGCGAAGGAGAGGTCACGTCATCGTGCACCGTCCGGTCGCTCGCGGCCTTTCCCACGAGCGCTGACGGGCACAACAGACGCAACAGAAGGTTTAAGCCCGGCAGATGAGTTTGTCAAGGCGGATCGGAAGGCGGATCGGAGGGCTCGACCGTCAGACGAAGGGCCCCGGATTGAAGGCGTCCTGCCAGGCCCATCGATTGGGGGTGCGGCGCACGCGGCCGCAACTTCTTGGGGTCGAACGTCCTTGTCGCTACCAGAAACTCGATCGGTCCGTCCCGAGCGGTGTCAGCCGCCAGCTCGGAGAGGACTGCGAGCGTGATAGTGAGGCTGTGGAGTTGGCGTCAACGCCCGCAGGTGGCCCGTCCGCGCGGGCGTGGGCATACGACGGCCGGCGCCACTCGGACGTTGGCTGGTGAGGTGCTGCCAGTCGGCGTGTCAGGCGGCGCGTCGTTCGTGGTGGTGGTGGTGCAGGGGGCCGACTGCTCCAAACAGCACCGGCCCCTCCTGCTCCCGCGTCTCGTGGGCAGTTGGGGCCGGTTGCGAGTGACACACGGACTGGACTGAAGCGGCGAACTCTGCGAAGAGAGCGGCCCTGGGTGGTTACTGCTTGATGACGATGAACCACGCCGCGACAATTGGACCCTGGGGACCGCGGGCGCGCTGTCCAGCCGGAGGTGGCGGCGCATCAGCCGCC
>Ga0209048_10005215_pt1 | contig 12293 bp, 7 predicted proteins | sample FrelakmetCRP12CR_FD_187146 | JGI IMG/M metagenome (GOLD analysis project Ga0209048, IMG submission 187146) | Freshwater lake sediment microbial communities from the University of Notre Dame, USA, for methane emissions studies - CRP12 CR (SPAdes)... | ecosystem: Environmental > Aquatic >... | reverse complement strand
GTAAAACATGGGCACCGGGGCCAGATGCATGATCGAGCCGTTGCCGGCGGCGTAGGGGTCGTCCACCTCACAGTAGGGCGCACCGGTTTTTTCGAAATGGACCACGGCTGACCGAATGGTGGTCCCGATGTCGAAGCATTTTTCGGTGCTGCTCAGGTGGCGGGCCATAGACCCGATAGGGGCAACGCTTCATTGGCGACGCTGCAGACGGCGCTAATTCCGGCCATCAACGGCGCGTTTACGCGTCCGTCTGAATGGCCTTGCTGTGCGGCGTCACTTCGATCTCTCGAACGTTCATTTCGGCTAAAAGCGGCCCAACCCACAGGCGCACAAGGTGGACAATGTATTGAGGTCAGAAAGTTTTCCCCTCCGAGCCGCCGCACACGTAAGCTGCCATTCGTACCGCTCATCGCTCATGATATCCGCACAAAAGGCGGGGAAAATCTCGTAGAAGACATAGCGTAGGGACCAGCTTGCACCTTCATATGCGAGGTGTCTATCGATGTTTAAAAAAGAGTTGGGCTTTTCATCAACGTCGACCGCGAGGCTTGCGCCGCCGCGCAAGTCGCTGTCGGGCCTCTGCCTGGTACGGGCCGAAACGCCCATCGATCTCAGCTAGAGTCTCTCGCGCACCATACGCATCGATTTCGATCATCGCCTCGAAGAGGGCGACGCCGGGTTGACGCGAAGCTCCCCCCAACCGATGAAGCGTAAGTGCAAGGTCGGTGAGTTGCGGTGCAGCAGTGACTGTTCCAGTCCGTATGTCTCCGAGTTCGCTACGCCAAGCGGCGACGAGCTTCTCAGCGATGGTCGCAATAAGCTCCGCCTCGTGCGGGAGTAGCGCCTGAAGTCGCTCCACCACAGAATGAGAGGGCGCGGCCGACATATCCGTGCTGGGGTCTGCTAAGGCGCGTAGCAATTCTACCGTTGACGCGTCAGGAACGAGTTCGCCGGTCACCCTGAAGACATCCATCACCGCAGCGACAAGGTCCTTGCTCGCACCCTTTAGCAAGGCGACCAGGGTCTCGCCGGCACTAAGCCGGAGCTTCTCATCGGGCCACATGTTCACAGAGGCATGCGCCAGGCCGATTTTCATGTCATCACTGCCGGAGGCGAAGATCTCGTCCCGCACCCGCACCCAGTTGTCCTTCCCTTTCACTGTGGCAACCAAGCCCACGAGTTCGCCGTAGGCTCGCTGCAGGAACGCTCGGCCTGACTTTCGCCAATCGCTGATAAGATCGATCACAAGCTGGTCGTCCCAGCGCTGGGCGTAGGCAAAAAAAATGATGGCTTCTTGGGATGTGAGAATTTCAGGGAACCGTTCAAACAATTTGCGTAGGAAGGTCGACACTTTCTGCGGTGTTGAGCCGCCAGCGTTGCTGAGACTGAAGAGGAGAGCCTTCCATATGTTCGGATTGCGCTCGCGTGAAAAATGTTCGTCGAGAATTTCAAGATAGCGATCTCGACCTGGTTCCTTCCTATTTAGGAGAATCGAAGCGAGCGCCGAGAGCATGTTGAAGTTGCCGCCCGGAAGTAGCGATATATTTCCATAACCCCAAAGAATGCTCCCTTCTTTGAGGTCCTCATCCTTCGACCTCGACGTGAGTTCCATGGCCACGTCCTCCGCTCCCTCCTCAGGGGGAGTCGGTGTAAGGCGCAACCAGTTCATCAGTATGCCGATCACCTCGTCACTAATGTCGGCTTTTCTGTTTGCGATCTTTTCCAAGGCGTGCGCGGCTGAGTCCCTAAATTCCCTATCCTGGAATCCGCGAGCATGCAAATCGAGGAGAGTGTCGATGATGCGATTATCGTTCGGAGCGTCGTCGGCCATCGCATCGAGAGCGTAGCCGGCGGCCCGCTCCTGCTGGAGCGGCTCGAACTGCTCCATGAGACGGATTGCGCGATCAGGATCAGACCGCGCAAATTCAGCAAAAGCCCGAGACAGCTGAATGTTACCGCCCCGCATCCAATGGGTCGGATGATCCCAATTCGTGTTGTCGGGGATCTCGCGGAAGATCTTGAGGATGTCGCGATCTTTGGCCTTGGCCATCGCGGCAGCTCCCATGGGCGGCCCTATACACCCGCCTTCAACCTCGCCAATCGAGCGATCGAAGCGGTCGCCCAACGCGCGCTGTTCTGTAGCCACCAATTTGCGGTTCTCGGGAGCCAGCCGTTCGATGCCGACAGCTTGAAGGAGATCCTTCTTTGTTGCTCGAACCACGTCTGAGAACAGTTTGCGTTGTTTCGGCTCTTTGAGGTGTTCTGGAACTAGAGGGCGATAGCTAAGAATTGCCTTCTCAACGCGACTGATTTCCTCCTTTGCCCAATGTGGCGCACAGGCCCGCACAAGAGCGATCGTCGTGTGCCGATGGCCGTAGCCTGTGCCCAGCTGGAACCGGCGCGGATCAAGAAGAAGCCATTCTAAAGCCCTCGACGCTAGCTTATCCGCTGCGACTTTATACCCATGCGCGATAAGCTGTTGGACAGCCAAGAACTCAAGATGCGAGTTCTCTTCCGCCCACTTCATAAATCCTTCGGGCGCGTTGGCGGCCAGTTCTTCGACCGCGATTTGGAGAGCGCTCATCAGCGGCTTTTCCCGTGCCGTTGATCGAGCCTCAGACGGTGTCAATTCGATTTCGAGAACATATTGCCCGGGGTAGATATGCTTTACAATCTCCCTCTCTGGGCGAGCGAGAATTTCCGAGAAGATGGTGACGTACCAGGGCCAGAGGTATTGTAGAAATGTTGCGGACGCAGCTTCCGCTATGGATGGTAGATCGTTCCATTCCATTGCGTCAAGTAGCTTATCGAACTCCTTCGTTTGGTGATGTTCAATATACCAGGATGTCTTCTCGTCCTCGGTGCCATCAGCGGGAAAGGAGGACGGTTCTGTCTTGCCCTTCGCCTTAATAAGTAGTAAATCGAGTTTGGCCCGGACCAAGCGCACAGCCACGTCTGGCTGCTCTACTGCAATGGTTTGGGCGGTATGATCAACCTGCCGAATCGAGATCGGACTACGATTAAGGATCACACCCCCGATCTCTTCAACTTCGTCAGTCCAAATCGGGCAATCATGTATGACCATCCACGAATAGCTGTCCCTATCCGAATATGGCAACCAGCACTCTTTGATGAGCCGAATGACCCGCGCGCTATCCGCCTTCCAGTTTGATGCAAGTATCCTCAGCGCTTGACCCGATTCGGCGTCGGTGCCTGACATCGCGTCGCGAATGGCGGTCGAAGCAAAACAAGTAAACCATCTTGAACTGCTGCCAATCGCCTTGAGTCCGAACAGGCGAAATTCAGCCGAATTCAGCACTTCGGCCATGCACGTCATCTCGAAATCAAGTGGATCACTCACCTGTCCAAGGAAATCGATCAGAAGGAGGCGGAGATGGCGTCGCAGGTCCTTCGTCTTCCAAATCTCAATGAGCTCACGTTGGTAAGATTTTACTTCGGCCTCCCGCAGATAATTGAGCGCCGACCAGACTTTTGCTCGGACGAACAATGAATCTTGGCGCTCAAGAACGTACGTCGATAGAAGCCCTGCGTTCCGAACGAAGGTCCTGGCAAGGACGTAGTCGAAGACCGTCTGGTGGCTAAAGGCGACGCTGAGATTGTTTTCCGACCAGACAATGAATCCAAGCGCTTCCAGACGCCTGAGGGAATTTAAATGATTGTCGAAGCGCGAGGCCGCAAGCCAAAGAGTCTCCTCCTCTGCCATCCGTCCCGCGAGGTCTGAGGCGAGCGTGATAAGACTCTCGGCATCGTCGGCAGTCGCAATCCGGTCGCGCCAGAGCTTCTCTAACATCGCTTGATAGGTGGTGAAGGGTTCAGTTCGTCCCGCACCCACAAGAGCAATAAAAATCTTCAAGGCCTGAGGAATGCGTACGATATCACGTGCACTTTCTGGCCAGGCGTCTGAGTCAATGCCGACCTCGGCGAGCCGTTCTTTTACCTCATGCCATGGTGGAAGCGCCAGCGTAATCGCTTCAGCTTTAACTGCCCGTAATCTAACATCGTGGTTAAATTCAAAGGTTCGCGAAGAAAGCAGAATATGAACATTAGGGACGCCGCCGATGCGACGGACAAGGTTAAGGAGAACGTTCAATCGCCCGCTTCGAAGATCAAGTTGGATTGCGAGAGCGTCCAATTGATCAATTAAAACATAGACTGGTTGCAGCGCTGCAAGGTCTATAATAAGGTCGCTAGGCGGAGCTGGCAACTGCAATACGTGTTGCAAGTCGGTTTCGGTTCGCACCTCCGGAGAAAGGAAGTCCGACTTAAGTGCGAACACGGTGGCACTTTGATCGAGTAGGTCAGAAGCGATCTTCGAAACCAGCGCCGATTTTCCTGAGCCAGGCTCTCCAAGGAGCACCGTGGAGCTTGCGTCAAGTTGAAAGCGAGCTTCGATGGTTTTCTGCTCGGGCCTCTCCATCCATCTACCGTTCGGAAGTGTCTTTTCCCAGGATAGGAGGTTGGCCGAAGCCGCTAAAAGGGCTTCCTTAGCTTTATCTGCTTCGCGGACCATTTCCAAAGACGTCGCACCGAGCAGATTGGCGCGGCTATCCGCAAAAGCTTCCCGAAGTTTCGCTAGATCCATAGATTCAATGTCAGTTTTGCGGATACTCGTGATGAGCCGAACTGATCCGGAATCAATGCGAACTAGGGTCAGAGTCTCGTCACCTATTTCTTGCTTCAACCGTTCGATAATGGTTGCAATCTTCTCTTCGGACCAATCGTCCTTCGAGCCTTCGAAGTTGAAGACAAAGTCGATCCTGTTTTCTTCAGGATTTGGATTGCCATCAGCTGCCACCTGCGCGGTAGCCAGTTGCTTCGGTTCGCCATTCAATAAGGAACGGTCCGGGACCGGAACCTTGCTTAGAAACGAAAGAATGCTGAACGCGAACGCGGCGGCATGAGCGGCCGCGATGGGCTGATGCTGCTTGTCCCTAGCGTGATCCTTGCCGGCGCACATATCCGAGATACCGCGCACGATGATGGCCCGCGCGTTCTCTTGATATGCGGCAGTCATGACGCCCCAGCCCTCCATCTCGACAGCGGCACAGTCGTTGAAGCGAGAACGAAGCAACCTGTAGAAATTTGAATGACTACCAGCGACAACTCCCTCGACAGAAACAATGCTCTTGATAAATGCCAACGGCGGAAAATCGCTGGAATACTCCGCCGTATTCTGTAGCTTCATTTCAGCCGGAGCACATATCAAATCTCTCCACTCATCGGAGTGGATAAGCCATCGAGCAGCGTTCACAAGCTCTAATGCAGAGCTCTTTGAATGAGGTCGGGTATGCGTTTCCGTGTCTTCCACTTTCGCAGAGTGTCCATTGTAGACGTAGTCGCCAATGACGACGCTGCCGATCGGGACGTCTTCCTTCAACGACCCGGCGACGCCAACGAACATCAGCACATGGAACTTTCCAAAATCGTGATGCGCCTTACTGACGACGAGGGCTGCGTCGCTGTTCCCTTGCGCTGTGATGGCATGAACGACGAGCCAATCCCCCGCCGGATCGGAAAAGTAGCCATATTCATAGAATGAGCCATTCTCGCCACTCAACAATTCCGTTTTCAGGAGGTGAGCCGTCACCGCACGGCTCTCATAGTCGACACTCGTGAGGATGAGGACGCGCCGAGGATGAGCACCAAATTCTTTCCGTACGTCTACTGGAGTGCGAAAGGTCATTTCTTCCTTATGGGTTGGGTTGAGTTCATTCATGCGTCATGATTCGGGCTGCAGGACTTGAGACGCGAAAATCCGTCTGCGCCGTATAATGCGGTCTTGACCCCTGGTAGCCACTTGGTAGGACGCAGGCAGATCCAAGCCATTGCCATCGGCGACTAATTACTTGATTAACAACGCTAACGGTGACGCCGATGTGACTGCTGTATAGCGCGAGGTTTATTGCACTGCGCTACCAGTATTATTTCATCATCCTATCCGTTCAAAGATAATATCCGCGATCTTATGTGGCTTGAACTTATGATGGTATCGAATCAGTTCCTCCGTTAATCCTGGAATTCCGGTGTTATTAGGATCATATTTTTCCCCTTCAATTTGAGCCATTGCCTCGTAAAACTCACGGTGTTCAGCATTTTTTTTAGCGATAAAGTCATCCACATTTTCATTTATATCATATAGTTCACCATCATTCCAGAAACTATAAGCGGACATCCTTTGGACGTAGATATGAATGTCACATTCAATCTGCAATCTTCCAGTGATTTCTAGGGCACAGACTCCCTCAATAATGATAGAATTACTTGTTTCCTCAATCACCTTTTTCAGTTGGTCATATTTAATAAATTCAACAAAGGAACCCCGATTCTTTTCCAAATAATCATCAAGATTAATGTGGACTAAGCTCAATTTTTCTGCAATTTCGTATGCTAACGTGCTCTTTCCTGAACCGTCAACACCATCAATAACTATACAGTGAACATTTTTTCTTTTTATCTCTTCAACAATATCAAGAAAGTTGTTAAATATTTTCAATTATTGATAATTCGACGTTGAACTGTGTCAAAGCGCTTTAGGTAGGCAAGCCAGTGCCAACTTACCACTCCTGATCGATTCACTTCTTCCAGGATCACTTTGATTATTTAAAAAATTTGAGAATTTAAACCCCCATCGCCTTATTGCACGCCGCCTGTGGATCGGAATAAAATACCGGATCAACCCTTTCCACAATTTCCCCGGAAACCTCCAGGAAATTGCGTTTATTCTCCAATGGGATTAAGGCCCGGCGGGCGCCGTTTTCCATGGCGATCTGGAGTGGTTCCACCAGCGAATAGACCGATTTAATGTTGCCCTTGATGCTCAAATCTCCAAGGATGAGCAATCCAGGGGCGACCTGTGCTTTTCTAAGGGCGGAGACCAGAGCCACCAGGAAGGCAACGCCGGCTTCGCAGGAGATCCGGTTGGCCAGCAGGTCAATAACCTGGAAATGCATATCAGTGGTATCGAAAACGCTGCCCAGACCAAGCTGGACCTTGTGCCCCTGAAGATATCCGAAGGCCCGGTTGAGGCAGTCGCGGATGGAACTGTCCACCCCTCCCGCCATCTTTAATTTTCCTGTACCTGCGGATACGCCCACTTCCACCCGATAAAGTCCGACCTTGCCGGCGTCATTGACCGAAGCGGCATAAACCGATCCGGGGCTTAGAGGATCGGTGGATATCAAGGCCCGCCCTCCTTCCTCGGGCAGTCCCACATAGCGTTCCTCGGCGGTTTCATGGTCCCGATAGGAGAAGGAGGTCTGGTGATATTCGAAGGAGCCCATCTTTTTGAGCTGCTCTTTGACCCGGCGCCGCCCTTCCAGGGCCAGTTCGACCAGCTCCGCCAGTTCATCCTTGGTAAACTCGTTATGGGGATAGACCAGTTTGACCAACCCGGAAACCGACTTCCGGACCGCTTTCACATCCCGGGCGTTCAAATGCCCTCCCAGGGAAAAATACCGATCGATTACTTCGGTATAATTCTGCTTGCGAAGTTCTTTAAAGGCTTCAGCCAGGTAGTCAACCACAAACCCATAATGGTCGGTAAAGAACTCGATCCGCATTTTGGGGATTTCCCATCCCGGCAGGTAGTAGTGGAGCCGGTCCAGAAAGGCCAGATCATCCCGAATGACCTCCGGCAGAGGAACGAATAGGTTGGCTGTCCGGACCATGGTTTCCACCGGCTGGTTAGTGTTGCCGAAAAAGGCGAAGGAAGCCTTACCGCTCAAGGCTTCCTTCCCCCTGGCAAAACTGCCGGATTCGCAGTAGGTCTTCATAGTGCTGACCACCTCTCTGGGCATCCGCTCCAAATCAGCTACCTCGTCAAAAGCCACGGCGTCCCATAAGCCCACCAAACCTATCTTCCCTGTTGAAATATTATAAAACAGGTTGGCCACCGTGGTCGGTCCGGTCATCAGGATGGCGTAGGGAGTAATTTCCTGGTAGCCATAGGATTTTCCTGTCCCTCGGGGTCCCAGTTCTATGAGGTTATGGTTGGATTCGCAAAGCGGGATCAATCGCACCAGGAACAGGAGCTTTAATCGGCGGCTGAAATGACTTGGTTCCATGCCCAGGCCGCGCAGCAGTGCATCCACCCATTCCTCCGAATTAAACCGGGAGCGGCCCTCCCGATAGCCGTTCAGGTCGAAAGAGGCGAGCTGGATAGGGGTCAATTTTTCAATCCAAAAAGGGCTTTTCCTTCCTCTGGCCTCTTCGTCGTACTCGTGCCGAATCTCCACCTCGGCCCAGATGCCGCCCATCAACAACCGATCGCATTCCCGCATGAAACGATCCTGAACGTGGACGTATTTATGCCCGAAATTGACCAGCTCGGCCCAATACTTATCGTCCTCGGCCAGGTAGCGGACCTTGACCTTATCGATGAAGACATGTCGCCCCTTTTCCTTGACCTGAGCCTGAGCCCGGTTGCTTTCTTCCGGACGGACCAGGTTATCCGCCAGGATATTGTTCACCACCCGCAACCCGGCCTCGATGGCGGCGTCGTCCTCGGTGGCGCAATATTTTCCGAGCAGGTATTCCAGGACGAACACCGGCACATTGGCCCCCACCTTAACCTTCCGCACCAGGTTTTTCCGCACTACTTTGCCGGCGAAGACATCGGCCAGTTTTTTATCCAAAACATCCATGAGCGAAGCTCCTTATAGTGTCAGTTCAACCGGAATATCTTTCATCACATCCAGGACAATCTGATTTTCGCAATCTACAACCTGTATGGTCACTGTTTTCGGAGGATCCGGCGCCTGTATCATCAAGGTCACCACGTTTGGTTGGCCCGGTTTGACGGTCAACTCCCGCGCCCCCTCTTCGAAACCATAGGCGGCCGCCACCGCCGCACCGATCTCCTCTTTGCCGGAGCGTAATTCCAGGCGCACCCGCCGCTCCGCTTCCGGGAAAAGTCCTTCGGCCTGGGCCTCCACCGTAACCGTAAAAAGCCGATTGGTAATCCGGGATTTGGCCATCGAGAGTTTGATTTTCAGGCCAAACGCGCCGGGAGTCTTTTTCGGTTGAACCTGAATAGTCAACAGGGGCAGGACCTGCTCCTGAAGCGATAGACCGCCATGTAGATAGGAGGAGACGCCCCCCTTAACCTTGAAGGTGCCCAAACCCAGGGGAAAAGCGAATTCCAACTCGCCTCCTAACTCCAGGTCGCTGGCCTTGACGCGCAAAAAGCCCTCGGCTTGGGCGCCTCCCTGGCCGATCCAGACCCGTGGGTGGATCTCCGCCGTCTCGCCGCCTGGAGGGTCCATGGATAGACCCGGGTCCAGCGTTTCCAGCAACTGGAATCCGTGATCGGCAGACAGGACAAAGTTCTCGAAACCGGCGCGGGCCAGGGAACGGATCCCTTGCCGTAACTTTTCCAGGACCCCGTCCATATAACGGCGGGCCTCTTCCTCATCCCCTGCCTCTTCGGCAAAGCGGTCGATCTCCTGGGAGGTCACGACCACCAGTTGGACCGCCGCGATCTCCTTCTTTCGTTTGGGAGTCAGCTTGACCACTTCCCCCAACCGGTAGCTTGCCATCGGCACCCCGGATTGCTCCTGGATCCAGGCCAACCGGGCTTGCCTGGATCCCAGGCTTTTATTTGCCAAAACCGCCGTTAATCCTCCGGCAGTTTTTGCCAAAGCCAGGCCCTGCTCGGCCTTTGGAAGCAAGGCCGCCATGCCCATCACGGTGATTCCCGGCAATTGGCCGAGGACCGGTTCAATGTGACCCTGGTAGTCCTCCCCCAGTCCCTCCAATAATTCGCTTCCCATTTCAAAGCGCAGGGCGTCCACCAGAAAAAAAGCAATCTTACGGCCTTCCGCCAGGAGGGGGGTAACGGTCTCTTTGAAAATTTGGCTTTGCCGTTTAAAGCGTCGGCTTTCAAATTCACCCTCGGCGGCGGCCTTGGCGTAGGCTAAGGCCATCTGATGGAGAACCTCCGCGTATTGCCGCCTGGCTTCAACCAGGACTTTCTCCAAATGCTCCGCCCCCGAATCCAAAGTGTCCAGGCGGGTGTAACGGGTCTCCAGATGCCGGGCCAGGCGATCCAGCCGCATCCAGGGTGCGGCAAAGGAGGCATAGGCCTGAATGAGATCATCCAAAGACCACTTACTCTTCTTTAATTCCCCCTGAATTCTCCCGGCCTCCAGGCCTAATTCCGCCGCCGCTTTTAAGACCATCCATTCCAGATGCAAAGCCGGTTTTTCCCGGGGCCAGAAAAGGGGCAGACGAAGCCCGATCAAATCCAAAGCCTCCTGGGCCTTCCCCTGCGTAATCAAGTCTCCGGCCTGATCCAGCCAGTGCCGGTCCGAAAAAGGAAAGGTCTCCCCTTCCCGCAACGAAGTCAATGGTCCCCTCCAGCCGGCCAGACCGGAGGTCTTTTCCACCGCCTCCGCTGCTTCGATGTACGAATTTTTAAAATCCAGACGGTTTCTCCAGAGGCGACACAAGTGCCGCCCCATCTCCTTCTGGCTATCTTTTTCCGGCAACGCCACGTATCGCCAGGGCTCGGGCAGTTCATCTTCCGGGATCGGGCTTATCAGGTCGGCCGAGAGCAGAGATTTTCGAACACCATTGCGTAATGCGCTCGGGGAATCGTCCGGGAGGCCTTCCATTCCCAGTTCGGTCCCGATCAGTTCTCTCAGATCATCGAGAGCTTTTTTTTCAATAATGGGCTGGTCGAAGACATCTGAGTCCAGATATTTAAGGAGCATTTCTTCGACGGAGACCTGCCCGAAAATCACCTGCAAGATCCCGGCAGCTACCGACCCGGCCTCTTCCGCCTGGCGGTCCAGCTCTTCCAATGTCAGCAGCCCTTCATCGGCCTGCCGGGCCAGGTGGGCGGCCTTGAGCGGGGCGACTTGGCCGAAGACCTGCTCCACCAGGCGCCCCAGACGGGTGTTGCAGTCCCCGTGGGGGGCCCCCGGCTCCAGGACCGTCCCGGCCGTTTCGGCCTCGATCAAGGCGTATCCTGTTTCCTCGCGGGCCATCGGAAGATAGATGAGGAGAGAAGGCGGCTGGTCGGCATCGGGTTTCAGGGTGCCGTCTTCGAGAACAAATTCCAGGTAAGGTTCTATTTTTTCGCGGAGCTCGAAGAATCCGGTATCGTGAATCAGGATATCAACCCCCGGCAAATCCAGGGTCTGGACAAACCGGGCATATGATTTATCGGGGTCATACCAAACCACGATCCCGAAATCCTTAATCTGCTTTTTGATCAGAGAAAGGAGATGATCGGTTATTTTTCCCATGGAACCATTTTATCTAAGGTTTGGAAAAATGGGGCCTTAGCCAAAGGTGCTTTGGATCTTTTTCAACCCTAAACGGATGAAGTGCTTTTTGCTTTTCTCGTTCTTTTTGCCTTAGGCTCCGCTGGCTGGTCGGGTTTCATGAAGCTGATCGCGGGCAACAGTACCGGTCCCCAAGGTCCTCTTGAGGTAATTCCAAGGACAAATTCTCTGGCCCCGGAATATAGAATGGAGGCCCCTGTTATCCGAATTAGCTCTTTGACTTTATCATCTGGAAAATCCGGTAGAACCTCAAAGAACCCGGTTACTTGGAGGTCCAATTGGTAAGGCGCCGACTTTTCCAGTGAAGAAACATGGAGATCCAAGATAACCCTCCAATCCCGGTCATTGTCCTTGCGGGGGCCGACAGTGCTTTGAACCTTCACCTCATATTGGTTCGCGGCATCCGGGTGAGGGTTTTTATAATTTGAAACAGCCTCAAAATGAATCTTGGTGAAAAAGTACTGTCTAAGCCGCAGCGGGGATTGGGCCATCTTCTGCATCCTTCTGTGAGTAGGTAATTACTTGTGGCTTGGTATATTCCGACCAATCAGGAATTGGCTCTTTTTTCTTCTTAACCCTCCCAAGCCATTGCACCTGTTCCTGCCCTATGTGGACCTGAACAGTCCCGCCGGCCGCTTTGGCCAGTTTAACCATGGAGTCGATCGTAAAATTAATATCCCCCCGGAGTACTTTGGTAATATAGGCCGGAGATGTTCCCAGACGTTCGGCAAGTTCCTTCCTTGAGATGTTATTTTCCTGCATCAGATCATACAACCCCTCCGTAAATTCAAGGATGATAGAGGCGGATAGGTAGGTTTCCCTTTCTTTAGCCTTCTCAAAGAGCTCCGCGAATGATTTTGCTTTCATTGGTTCACCTTCTTTTCTCTTTTAATAATCTTAAACGGGCCTTTTTTCTTTTCTTCGAAATACTTTTCTCTCATTAAAGTGGCCTGTTCAATTTCTGAAGAAGGGGTCTTTTGGGTC
>Ga0209048_10005214_pt1 | contig 12293 bp, 11 predicted proteins | sample FrelakmetCRP12CR_FD_187146 | JGI IMG/M metagenome (GOLD analysis project Ga0209048, IMG submission 187146) | Freshwater lake sediment microbial communities from the University of Notre Dame, USA, for methane emissions studies - CRP12 CR (SPAdes)... | ecosystem: Environmental > Aquatic >... | reverse complement strand
GTCAAGAAGGCATCGCCTGGGCGCTCCATCAGTGTACAAATAATAAATTGTCACTCCCGCGAAGGCGGGAGTCCAGTTCTTTGCATCTTGGATTCCCACTAGAGCCTGTCCTCGAATGTCCTTATTGGAGGTGGGAATGACGGAATGTAGTGCAGACCTTTAGGTCTGCTTTCTTCAGCAGGACTGAAGTCCCGCACTACAGATGTTTCTATGTACAATCAGTTGCCCATACACGAGGTGGTTGAATGACGCATACTTTCTTGTTTCAAGACGGAGCCTGGATTGCCCGAGGCCATTACTTTGATGACATGGAGCGGATTTTGCCGCTCAATGGAATGGTCAGAATAACGCACTTGGAAGGTTTGTGGCTGAATGAAGGGGAGACGGAAATCAAGATGGGAGAAAATCTGATCAAGATCCACAATCGTTATGAAATTATTCCTCTCGAAGAAGGCAAGAATCAAACGACCTGGCAATCCATGAACCCTGACCTCGGAATTCTGTTGGGCCAGTTCATAGTCGTTGATGATACGATCATCTCCACCTGCCGCTCAGAAAACGGTGAATACACAGGAACCGAATTCCATTTAAAAGTAAGCGACGTGCATTATAAAAACCGGGGCATTCTCTTAAAAGGAAATGGTAAATTGTCATCCTGGAGTGTAGATCTGCAAAAATCATCTTAAGACTTATGAAAGTAGTCTTTTTCGGTGTCACTAAACGATTCAGAAAACGGCTTGATTAAGTAGGGTGTTTCCTGTAAATATTCTGAACATCTCATGAATAAGGAGCTTCGCCGAAGCCCGGTCAATGGAGAAGGGACAATGCTTAAAGTCCTTGACGACGAATCCGCCATCAAAAGATACAGGCGACAGTTTATAAAGTGTTTCAAACCTTTCATCGATGAAAAAATCTCTGTGAATCTGGGCCATCCGGGCGCAACGGTCAAGGCAAAGGTCTTGTGGTCGGAACGCCTCGGCATTTGGATGGTGCACGAGAAGATGTCGGGAAACAAGTATGGGCATGCCTTCGGGGCGGAAAAACCGACGGGTTCGTCTCATATCCCGATTACATGTGAAATCAATTTCCCAGCAAAGGGAATTGACAGGCGCATCGGAGGGGCCCTGGCGGAAGACCGCAACGGCCGAATCTTTGTGGTTCACCGGGGCAGGATCGGCGGCGGCAAAAAAGGTGTCGGCAAGGCCCTGTTCGATGACCATTACCGGGGCGTTTGGGCAATCATGGAAGACGGTTCCGCGGAAACCACGGTAGCTTTAATAGGCGTCCTGAATTCGCCCCGGTTTGTCAGGCAGGTCAGTCAATTTGTCCGCAAAGTTGACAGGATGAAAAATATTTTTTCGTCCCGCACTTCTCAACTGGAAATATCTTTTGACGAGCTTCATTTTTGGGAAGAACTGATCGGTGCGAGCTACACGGACCCGTTAACCGATCCTTCGTCGATGTGCGACTATGGTTTAATTGTGAAGGATTTGTACGATGCACTGTCCCGCCGTGGTTTTAAGGCGGGGAATGATCTGGAACGGGACCTCCTTATTATGAATGCCAGGCAAGAGATAACGGCTGTTTTCGAAGTGACTACCGATGCATCAATACAACGTATACAGTCTGCTGCTGCGCGACTGCTGATTGCCAACGCGGATCTCCCGAAGCAACCCCGCCTGTTTCTCGCCGTCCCGGAAGCTATCGATGAAACGCTCAATCGTAAACTAAAGAAACTGGGCGTCGAAGTGTTCGCATATGAGTGGCGTGGCGATCAGGCCGTCTTTCCCGGCCTTTCTGTGCTGATTTCTGAAACCTAATATGTGATCGGAAGCAGAGTGCAAATTCTGCGGCAACTTCTTCCTGCAAGTTTTAGACATCCGTTATTTCTTTTCACAGTAGATTTCTAATATAAATCGTGATATTCGAAAAATACATGCGTAATGTCAGAGATTAAAATTCATAAACCCTTTAACATCGCGTGAGGGTGCCATGGACTGATTACTGAAACCCTGTTTCTCAAAAGAGAGCGGGGTTTTCTATTTTATGAAGAAAGGAGCGCAGAGATGAAAGAAAAAGCCATCATTACTGCAGCGATCACCGGAAGCATCCACACGCCCGCCATGTCGCCTTATCTGCCCATCACACCGAAGCAGATCGCCGATGAGGCGGTTGCCGCTTATCAGGCGGGAGCGGCTGTGGCCCATATACATGTTCGGGATCCGCAGACGGGGCGGCCTACTCCTGACGTGAATCTCATCAAGGAAGTGGTGACCTCGATCAAGAGTAGATGCAACATGATTGTCTGCATCACCACGGGCGGCGGGCTTGGCATGACGGCGGAGCAGCGCCTGATACCTGTAGCGACATTCAAGCCGGAGCTCGCATCCTTTAATGCCGGCTCACTCAACTTCGCTCTTTTTCATGCCCTCGACAAGTTCAAGGAATTCAAATTTGAGTGGGAGTCCCAGTACCTGGGTATGACGGAGGATTTCATATTCCCCAACACCTTCAAGTCCATGCGTGAGTTCACAATGATCTTCAGCGAACACGGGACTAAGCCTGAATTCGAAGTTTACGATTCCGGCATGATAAACAACGTGACATTTCTCATCGAGAGGGGGTATGTGAAGAAGCCGGTTTACATCCAGTATGTCATGGGTATCCTGGGCGGCATTACGGCAAGTCCGGAAAATCTGATGTTCCTGGTGGATTACACAAAACGTCTCATCGGCGATTTCGAGTTTTCTGTCTGCGTGGCCGGCCGGGCCCAGTTCCCCACCTGTACCCAGTCCCTATTGCTGGGTGGCAACTGTCGGGTCGGCCTGGAGGATAACCTTTACCTGGAAAGAGGTATGATGGCCAAGAGTAACGCCGAGCAGGTGGCGAAGATTGTCAGGATCGCAAATGAACTGGGCATCGAACCGGCATCTCCAGATGAGGCTCGAAAGATCCTGGGACTGAAGGGGATCGACAAGGTTAATTTCTAACGCCTTCTAATGAAGGAATGAAGCGAGGAGAGGGGAAATGGATTTCAATTTTAGCGATCAGCACATCATGCTCAGGGAAAGCATCCGCAATTTTGCCGCAAAAGAGATCTGGCCCATTGCCGAACATATCGATGAAGAGGATAAGTGGCCCGATGGCATGTGGCAGAAGCTGGCAAATATGGGAATCATGGGGATTACGGTTAATGAGGAGTATGGAGGCGCCGGTGCGGATCTAATCTCTGCCATCATCGTCCTGGAAGAGCTGTCAAAGGCAAGTCCGGCCATTGCCCTTTCCTGGGGCGCCCATGCTAATCTCTGCTGCAATAACCTCAACCACAATGCCAGCCCGAATCAAAAGAGTAAATATCTGCCGCCCCTTTGCACGGGGCAGCACATCGGAGCTCTTGGACTGACGGAGCCTAACGCCGGCTCTGATGCCGTCAATATCCAGACCGTTGCAGTGAGGAAAGGTGATCATTATGTGGTTAACGGCACGAAGATGTTCATCACCAACGGGTCAGTGGCAAACACTGTTGTCCTCTATGCCAAGACGGACAGGGAAAAGGGCGCGCGAGGGATCACCGCTTTTATCCTGGATACAAAGTTCCCCGGTTTTTCCGTTTCAAAGGAATTGAAGAAGTATGGCCACCGAGGCTCGCCAACAGCGGAGCTGATATTGCAGGATTGTATAATTCCCGTAGAGAACGTCATCGGAGAAGAGAACAAGGGCATTAACGTCATGATGTCCGGGCTCGACGTGGAAAGGGCTTTCTATGCCGGGGAATCCATCGGGATCGCCGAGGCCTGTCTGGAGCTCTCCATTAAGTATGCCAAGGAAAGGGTTCAGTTTGGAAAACCAATCGGCGCCTTCCAACTCATTCAAGCCAAGCTGGCGGATATGTACACCCAGCTCGAGGCCGGGAAGATGCTCTGCTATAAGGCGGCCGTCCTTGCCGAACAGGCAAGAACAGGAGGCAAGGGTACTGAGATACATAAGCTCGCGGCAGCATCAATTCTCTTCAATGCCGAGATGGCAAGCCGCATCGCGGACCAGGCAGTCCAGATTCATGGCGGGTACGGCTACATGCTCGAATATCCCGTTCAGCGTTTCTTGAGAGACGCGAAACTGATCGAAATCGGCGCCGGAACGTCGGAGATCCGCCGCCTCATCATTGCAAGAGAACTGCTAGGAAGCTGAAAAGAGCGTTAGAGGCTTAGAGTTTAGAGTCTGGAGTTGGAGAAAAATCACTACTCACGAAATAGACGAGGAGAGCGCATGTCGAAAGAATACGAATACCTCGACGATTACACTATTGGTGAAAAATTCATCTCTCCGGCAAGGACGATCACTGAAACGGATATTATCCTATTTGCAGGCCTCACGGGGGACTGGCATCCCCTGCACACCGATGTTGAGTATGCGAAAGAAACCCCCTTCAAGGAAAGAATAGCCCACGGCATGCTGACGCTTTCCGTGGGAATGGTTCTGCCTTTCCGGCTCGGGCCCTATTCAAGCTTCCTCCCCCGCTCATTCATCGCCTTTTACGGGATGGAGTCGGTGCGCTTCACGGGTCCGACCAAGATCGGGGACACGATTCACTGCGAGGTGGAAGTCGCGGATATCACCGACAAGGGCATCGAAAGGGGCGTCCTGACCACGCAAAACAGGATCGTGAATCAGAGAGGTGAATTGCTCGTCACTTATGTCATCAAGGTTCTTTGCGGTAAAAAACCGGGAAAATAAGCAAGGAGGTAAAATCATGCGAAGAGTTGCCATTACCCACGTGGCACAGAGCAACGGAGGGGAATCGAGGGAAAGCTTAATGGATTTCACCTATCAAGTCAACAAGGAGGTCCTTGACAAAGCCGGGTTGAAGCGCGAAGAGGTCGGCTGCATCATTTCAGGAGCAGCGGATATCTTCCACAGCGGACTGTCCTGCGCCAATGCCTTTGATTGGGACGGTATCGGGGCCTTTATGAAGGAGGGCTCCCGAGCTGAGGAATCGGCTTTCTCGTTCATCTATGGCTGTATGCGGATCCTTTCAGGCCGCTACGATACCGTTCTCGTGAACGCTCTCGTCAAGGGGTCCGAAAACCCCGATAACGATCCCATCACGAGCTTTTACGGCGATCCTTTCTATTTACGGCCCGTGGGAATCAATGAGAGTGTGGTGGCTGCCATGCAGATGAGACAATACATGGATCGCTACGGGGTAACGGAAGAGCAGTGTGCAAGAGTCGCAGTGAAGAATCTGGGCAACGCCCTTTTCAACCCCTATGCACATATCAAGAAAAGGGTGAGCCTTAAAGATGTGATGGATTCCGAGCGTGTTTACGATCCCCTGAAGGCTCTTGAATGTGCGCCAAAATCAGACGGCGTCGTTGCCGTTCTGATTGCATCGGAGAGGAAAGCCAAGAAGCTTACGGGGAAACCCGTATGGCTTACGGGCTACGGGTGTTCGATGGATCACTTCATCCCAGGAGACAGGGATCTCCTGAACGGCCAGTTGAAGACGGCCGCTGCCCGTGCCTATAAAATGGCTGGTATCCGCGATCCTCAAAAGAGGATCGACGTTGCGGAGGTCTGCGAGCCCTATGCGTTCCAGGAACTTCTCTGGTGCGAGCAGCTCGGCTTCTGCGGTGAAGGAAAAGGAGGCAAGATGATTGACAGCGGCATGACCGAGATGGACGGAGCCATTCCCGTAAATCCCTCCGGGGGCGTTCTTGCCACAAATCCATATCCCGCCAGAGGCCTCTACCGAATCGCCGAGGCTGCCCTGCAGATCAAAGGTCAGGCAGGCGAGCACCAGGTGGGAAAGAAAGTCAAGACAGCGTTGGCCCACAGTACCCACGGCTTCGGGGGCCAGTGCCACTCCGTCGTCATTTTATCAGCTTAGGAGGAGGTAATCGACATGGGAAAAGCAGTTGCAATTATAGGGACTGGCCAGACCAAACACGGAAAAAGGTCTGACGTGTGCTATCCCGATCTTGTGAGAGAAGCGGTGACGGCAGCGCTCGAAGACGCAGGGATCACATTGAAAGATATTGACGGGGTTGTTCTCGGAACCATGCCCTCCATGATGGAGGGTATCTCTTCGACCCATTTCTATTTTGCAGAGGCAATGGGTGCACTCCGGAAGCCCGTCATGAAAGTGGAAACTTGCGGCAGCACCGGACAGTCCATCGGACACTGCGGATTCTACTGGGTGGCCTCGGGTATGGCCGACATCGTACTGGTCGTCGGCTCCGAAAAGATGTCCGAAGGAGACGGCCAGGCGACGATGACGACTGTCTTCGATCCTTTTTTCCAGAGGACATTTGCCGCAGGGGCGCCGGGCGTCTTCACAATGCAGAGTATGGAGTGGATGTATCGTTTCAAGATCCCCGAAGAAAAGGGAAGGGAAGCAGCAGCCATGATTTCCGTGAGCAATCACGACAATGCCATGGACAACCCTTACGCCCACATCCGGACGAGGGTGACGATGGATGATGTCAAGAACTCGCGTATCATTACTTATCCCGTCCGCCTCCTCGATGTCTGTCCGGCGTCGGACGGCGCCTGCGCCGTCATCTTTGCTTCCCAGGAGAAGGCGAAAAAGATCAGCATGAAACCGGCATGGATCAAGGGTCTTGCATTCCGGGGGGAGGAATTCTTCTACGGCGAAAGCGACAAGGCCATCTGGATGAGCGCCACCGAGGCGGCAAGGGAAGCATACGGGCAGGCAGGCATCAGAAATCCTCTGAAGGAGCTTGACGTGGCCGAGGTATACAATCCCTTTACCTATCAAGAGATGATCTTCTACGAATGCTTCGGATTCTGTCCCCGCGGGGAAGCTCCGGATTACGTTTTGAAGGGTACCTTCAAGAAGAACGGTCAGCTTCCCTGCTGTCCGTCGGGCGGTACGCTCTGCACCAACCCCATAGGCGCGACGGGGCTCATCAGGCTGGCGGAGGCCGTGCTCCAGGTGACAGGCAAGGCCGGTGCACGGCAGGTGGAAGGTGCAAAGCTGGCCCTGTCCCATGCCATGGGAGGGGTGGATCAGTTCAATGCGGTGACCATTGTCGGATCAAAGCTGTAAGAGGAGGATGGAAAATGACAAAAGAAGAACACAGAATCGTCAAGGGGCAGATCATGGTTCCCTATGAGCTGGCTTTGGGCAGGACCTGGAGCAATTTCTACGATTACCTGAAAGAAGAAAAGATCATGGGCAAGAAATGCCGGAAGTGCGAGAGGGTGCTCGTTCCTCCCAGGAGTTTCTGTCCACGGTGTTTCGAAGATATGGATGAATGGGTCGAAGTTAGCCAGGAAGGCGTCGTTGAAACATGGGTCTACGTGAACATGCCCTTTTTCGCCCAGGAAATCAAGATCCCCTTCATCTCCGCGCAGATTCGGCTGGATGGAAGTGACACCGGTTTCATCCACCAGATCGCGGGAATCGACCTCTCTGACTTTGACAGGGTGAGAGAAACCGTGAAATTGGGAGGGAGAGTAAAGGCGGTTTGGAGCAAGGAGAAAAAAGGGAATATTCTCGATATCGCATATTTTGAGCCTGTGAAGTGAGGAGGGGGGAATCATGGCAAAAGAATACCGAACCATAAGAAACGACGTGGCCCTGCCTTATCAGTGGGCCCTTGGCAAAACGTGGGCAAAATTTTTCGACGGCCTCAAGGAAGAGAAGATTCTGGGAACAAAATGCGCCCAATGCGGCATGGTCTTCGTTCCGGCGAGGACGTTCTGCCCGGAATGCTTCAAAGACATGGTGGAATGGGTTGAAGTGAAGCCGGAAGGAAAGGTTCTCACCTGGACGCTCGTGAAGGCGAAGTACTACGGCCAGATCAAAGAGCCCCCGTACATCGTCGCCACGATTCAACTGGCGGGGGCGGATTGCGGGTTTCATCATTTCATTGGCGGCATTGAAACGGAGAACATTAAAAAGCTAAGACAGAAACTGAAGAAGGGCGCAAAAGTAAAGGCCGTCTGGAATCCCGAAAAAAAGGCGGACATTTACGACATTGCTTACTTTGTACCAGTCAAGTAGAGACATTGCGAGGCTGAAGAGGGATTCAAGAAAGCTGCGATCTATCAGCTCTCAGATGAGACCGGGTTTTTCTGTTTTTGGAGTATGACTTTTTAGATTGTGACCTGACCTTTGCAAATGATACGTAACAATACTTTAAGGAGGGATTCATAATGAATATTTCCACTTATTTAAGAATGAACGCTCGGCAACATGAAGGGAAGATGGTGGTGATAGAAGAAAATAGAGAAATAACATACAAAGATCTGGAAGAAGGATCTGACAAAATTGCCAATTGGTTGAGAAGTTCAGGAGTGAAGCCGGGAGAGAGGGGCATTATTTATATGCCCAATAACATTGATTATTATTATCTGTTATTTGGAATGTTTAAAGCAGGCGTCATTCCCATTCCGTTGAACTACAGATTTCAAAAAGAGGAAATCCGATATGTCTTAAACGATTCTGGCGCCGTTTTGATGTTTGCACTGGAAAAAGATGCCGAACTGGTAAACGCGCTCAAAAATGAAGTCCCCGGCCTTCAACAAGTAATTATTTCCGGCAAAAAAGCGACAGGTTCAGGTTCCCTGTATCTGTCAGACATCATGAACAACCACCTCTCGGGTGGGGAGATTTACCCGGCGAGAGATCACGATCTCGCGATGATTATGTATACCAGCGGGACGACGGGCAGACCAAAAGGGGTTAGACAGACACACAGAAACAATGTGGCAAATGCGAACGTGTTTGCCTACATGTTTCATCTTACGTCCTCTGATCGGCTCTTCTGTGCTACACCTCTATTCCATGTTGGCGGTACGATACCCTCCTTTTGCACAATTTTCTCTGGTGGATCGGTGGTATTATTACCCGCCTGGGATGCCGTGCGCTTTTTGGAGTTGGTCGAACAGAAAAAGGTAACATGGAGTTTCTTGGTGGGTTTGATGGGAGCTCAACTGAGCAATATGGAAAATATTGAAAAATATAATTTGGAGTCACTGAAAATCGTGGTGTTTGGAGGATCACCCATTGCAGAAAGCATCTATAAAAAGTTTGAAGGCAAGTTTCGCATCACGACATCTGAACTTTACGGGCGGACAGAGCATATCGGCGTTTCCATCTGTTATGACCGAAGCGACAGGAGGGTGCCTGGGTCTGCTGGAAAATTGCTGGCACAGGCCTTAGAAGGAAAATTCGTAGATCCGCAGACGGGGAAAGAGGTTTCTGTAGGAGAACCTGGTGAATTAATGGTCAGGGGGGATATCACTACACCGGGATATTGGAACAAGCCGGAAGAAAATGCAAAGCTGTTTGATAAGGAGGGGTGGCAGCATACGGGGGATGTTTTTACAAGAGACGAACAGGGGTATCTTTTCTTCAAAGAAAGAACCGACGACATGATCATCAGCGGCGGGGAAAATATTTACCCGCGAGAAGTTGAGTCCGTTCTCCTTAGCCATCCCAAAATCGCTGAAGTTGCCGTCATCGGATTGCCCCATAACGAATACGGTGAACAGGTTACAGCAGTCATCGTAAGAAAGGACAGGGCTTTAAGTGAAGAGGAAATCCTTGCCTTTTGCAGGGAGCGAAATGATTTGGGCGGCTACAAACGGCCAAGGGTCATTAAATTTGTTGATGATATACCAAAGACGGCCAGCCAGAAGGTGGACAAAAATACCTTACGAAAAAGTTTTGCGTAGATGTTCCGGAATGCTGTTGAAAGGTTAAAAGCAACATTAGAACCCTAAAAAAAAGGAGGGAATGTTTATGTCGTCTGTTGACTGGAAAGATTTTTACAATAAGAAATTATGTAAAGCCGAAGAAGCGGCCCGCGCCGTGAGAAGCGGAGACCGGATTATGAATCCCCTCTGCCTCGGCCAACCCACGAATCTAATCATGGACGCCATTGCGGACCGCAAGGATGAGGTGAAGGACTGCGAGTTCAATGCCCTTCTGACCTTACGGCCGTATAAGCTATTCAAGCCCGAATACCGGGGGAGCTTCAGGATTAATGCGGGGTTCCTGGGGACGGCCAATATAAGGTCCTGCTTCCCTGTAAGCGAAAGCTATGGGCGCTATGTACCGGTCAGTTCCTTCTCGACCTCCAAGCAGTATTCCTACTATCGGAGGCCTGATGTCGTTGTCCTGATGGTAACCCCTCCGGACAAAGACGGCTTTGTAAACCTGGGACCGGACCTCTTTTATACCCGCGCCATGATCGAAGGCGTCCAGACGAGCAGGGGCATCATTGGCGGCGCCCGTGTGGTCATCGCCGAGGAGAATGACCAGTACCCGCCTGCCTTCGGATACACCAAGCTCCATGTATCCAAGCTGACCTATATCGTTCAGAATTCTGCGAAACTGCCGGCACCTCCTCCGCCCACTCCAACGGAAGCCCACAACAAGATTGCAGAGAATGTTGTGAATCTCCTTCGGGACCGCGACACCATACAGATCGGCATCGGCGCCCTCCCCATGGTGGTATCGGATCTTATTGTAAAGTCTGACCTCAAAGACATCGGCGTTCTCACCGAGATGCTGCCAACGGGAGCTCCCCAGTGGGTGGAAAAAGGCATCTGTACTGGTAAATACAAAAAGTTCAGACCCGGGGAGATCAACTGCACCTTCATGGGTCCCTCTGCGGAACTCTATGAGTTTATCCAGAAGAATGAGTTTGTAAAATTCTTTCCCAGCAACGTGACCAACCATCCCGCCACCCTCGGCGCCGAAGACCAGCTTGTGGGCATCAACGGGGCACTTGAAATCGACCTTGCCGGTCAGATAGCGTCATTGACCTGCGGAGAGAGGATCTTCAGCGGGTATGGCGGTCAGATCGATTTTGCCATGGCCTGCCGCATGTCGGAGTTTGGGCGGATGATCATTGCCACAGAATCCGTTGGAAGGGATGAGAATCGCAATCCCATCACTCGTATCGTGAAGCACCTGCAGCCCGGTAGCCTGGTGAACATCCCTGCCCATCTCGTGGATTACGTGGTCACGGAAAACGGCATTGCAGGTCCTCTGGAAGGAATGTCGGTGACTGAACGTGCCGAAGCGCTGATTAAAATCGCACATCCAAAGTTCCAGGACGAATTGGCCAAAGCTGCCAAGGAAAGAGGTATATTTCAGTAAAACAATAAAACTCGATTGAAAGAAGGGAGAAACAATTAAAGGTTATCTCCCTTCTTCGTTCTGAAAATTGTTTTCTTTCAAAGAACCGCGATTCGTCGCGTCATTGAGAGGAGAAAACTGTGCAGGAATTTACTGCTGAGCAGAAAATGCTACGGGATACCATTGCCGATTTCGCCGAGAAGGAAGTTGCACCCCTTGCCTACGAGATCGACCGCGATGAGCGTTTCCCCGCAGAGAGTTTCAAAAGACTTGCAGAACTGGGAGTTCTGGGGATCACCGTTCCTGCTGAATACGGCGGCGCCGGTACAGGATACACCGAGATGTGTATCGTGACGGAGGAGCTTGCCCGATTTTGCGCGTCCACATCGGCGACCTATGCAGATCATGCCGACCTTTGCATCGATAACATCCGTAGAAATGCCACGGACAATCAAAAGCAAAAATACCTGCCTTCCTTGTGCAGCGGCGACAAAATAGGCGGGCTCGCGATGACGGAACCGTCTGCCGGCTCTGATGTTATGTCCATGAGCCTCCGGGCGGAAAGGAAGGGCGATTCTTACATCCTCAATGGCACGAAGACCTTCATTACTAACGGGCCCGTGGGAGATGTTTTTGTGATCTACGCCAAGACCGCTCCCGAAAAGAAAGCGCAGGGGGTGTCCGCCTTCATTGTGGAAAACGATTTTCCCGGTTTTGAACGGGGCAAGAAATTCGAGAAAATGGGGTGGCGCGGTTCACCAACAGGAGAACTTGTCTTCCAGGATTGCAAGGTACCGGCGGAAAATCTCCTGGGCGAGGAAAACAAAGGCGCCATGGTGCTGATGAGCGGGCTGAATACGGAACGCATCGTTCTCGGGGCCATGTCCCTCGGGATTTCACGAGGGGCTTACGAATGCGCCTTGAAATATGCAAAAGAACGCGTTCAGTTCGGTAAGCCCATCGCTACCTTTCAACTGATCCAGGCCAAGCTCGCGGATATGGCCATGGAGATAGAGCTTTCGCACCTGATTACTTATAAAGGGGCAGCCATGGCGGACCGGGGGCTGCATCGTGAATTGAACCTTGTAGCCGCCTATGCTAAACTTTACACTTCGGAAGCGGCGATGCGCGTGACGACGGAAGCTGTGCAGGTCCTTGGCGGGTACGGTTACATGAA
>Ga0209048_10005213_pt1 | contig 12293 bp, 13 predicted proteins | sample FrelakmetCRP12CR_FD_187146 | JGI IMG/M metagenome (GOLD analysis project Ga0209048, IMG submission 187146) | Freshwater lake sediment microbial communities from the University of Notre Dame, USA, for methane emissions studies - CRP12 CR (SPAdes)... | ecosystem: Environmental > Aquatic >... | reverse complement strand
AGAGCGCGCGCCGATAGGGCGGTCATTGGTTCCAGCGGTCGGCCCACTTGATGAGCTTGATGGTGAGCACGATTGCGATGGCGAAGGAGAGTTGGGCTCGGCGTTGGTGCGGGTAGCGGTCGGTGTTGCGGCGGAGCTGACCGAAGTTGGTCAGCCAGCTGTTGGTGCGTTCGATGGGCCAGCGCAGCCCGAGCGGTATCGGTTTGTTTGCGAGCCGGCCTTTGGCTCTGCGTTTGCGGGTGCGGGCGATCTGGTGGTCGGGTAGGCCGTGGCGGAGACAGTCGTCGCGGACGAAAGCGAAGTCATAGCCGCGGTCGAGGTGGATCGTTTCGATGTCGTGGTGCAAGCCCCGGAACTCGACGGCGTCGAGGGTGATGGCGACGAGCTTGGCGTCGTGACGGTTGGCCGGCGCGTCGATCCACGAGATGGGGATGCCCGCGGCGTCGGTGGCGAGCGACCACTTCCAGCCTGAGCGGCCTTTGTCGGTGCAGTTCGGGCCGGTTCCGTCCCCGCCGCAGGGCGCCTTGTGCTGACTGGCGTCGAGGGCGACCTCGCTCAGGTCCAGGCCGATGATCCGGTCGTAGGCCTCGAGGGCCTCCTCGGCCAGCCGGTCGAACACACCGGCTTGGAGCCATTCGTCGCGGCGGCGCCGAAGGGTGGTCTCACCAACCCCGGCCAGCCGGCCCGCGACATCCCAGGAACAACCGGTGACCAGCCGACACAAGATCCCGTGGAAGCAGTCGCGGTCAGGGACTCGGCGCCGATGACAGCCGAGCGGGTGCCGGTCCGGTGGCCGCGGCGGGATCAACGGTTCGGCCGCGGACCAGATGACATCGACGACACGGGGCGCGAGCGCGAGCATGACAGCGACCTCCACTTGGTCGTGTTTGTGGGCAGCACCCGGCATGAAAACCGGGCCACCCTCACGACCGGTGGATGGTCACCCCCCGAACACCTATTGGCGCGCGCTCTTACACAAGGTTCCTGACAGACCCAGGCCCAGAGTTGGGCCTTCCCGGCAAGAAGGGCGTACAGTCAGGGTGTCGGTGCGCCCAGGCACCGTGGGAAGCGATGAGGGAGGGGTTCCGTGAGGAAGTCTCGCAAGGTCATGGCTGGCGCCGCCGCTGTCGGCCTGATGGTGGCGCTGGTGCCGGCCTTCACGTCGGTGTCGGGTGCCGCCCCTGGCGACGCGTCGGTCACCATCGTGCACGGCATCCCCAGCGTAGGGGCCGTCGACGTGTGTGCCAACGGCTCGGTGGTGCTGGTCGCCAACGTCTCGTTCAAGGGCGTCGCCACGATCCCGGTCGCCCCGGGCACCTATGACCTCACCGTCAAGGCGCAGAACGCCACCCCCTGTACCGGTTTAACCTTGATTACCTTGAACGGCGCCGTCATTGCGTCGGGCGCCAGCCTCTCGGTCGTGGCCAGCCTGACCGGCGGCTCAAACAAACTCGATGTGTTCACGAACGACGTGAGCAACGTGGCGGCGGGCAAGGGGCGGGTGGCCGTCTACCATGCCGCCAACGCTGGGGCTGTCGACGTGCTCGTCAACGGTGGGCCGGGACTGTCGAACATTGCCCCTGGAGCGGTCAAGGGTGCTGATTTGCCTACCGCTGCGTACACCTTCAGTGTCACGGCTACCGGCACGACCACGCCGGTGCTGTTGAACCTGCCGGGTGTGACCGTTCCGGCAGGCCAGTTGCTGCAGGTGTTCGCCGTCGGACAGCCCAATAACGTCGATGAACCGTTCCAGGTGATCACCAACACGATCGCTCTCACCACGACCGCAGCGCCGTCGACCCCGACCCCGACACCGGCGGTGCCAGCCGCCAACGTCAAACCAGCCTTCACCGGCTAGCCGCCGGTCCACCAAAGGCGACGGCGAGCGAACCACGACACCAATCCGTCGTCGGCGGACTCCCTTGATCCTCTGAGGGCTGATCTGTTCAGCCGTTGGGGGCTACCCCGCTTGTCGCCCTAGGCTTCTGCGTCGTTGGCGGATGGGCGGCGCCGGGCCGTCCAGGTCCAGCCGCTGGAGATGTGGGCGTTCGCCAAGGGGACAATGTGGTCGACACGCCCCCTCGCTGGAAGTGCTCAGCGGCGACGAGAGGGGAGTCTTCGTTTCGACCGGAGGGTTCACTCGCCAGTCCGAGTTCGAAGCTGCAGCCCGGCGTATCACGCTGCGAGGTGACCAACGACGAGAACGGCAGGTTCCTCCTCGCGTCCATGACCCCAACCCGGTGGCACGCGTGCCCGTCCGATCCGGCTGACCATCTCAGGAGAGGCACGGGAGAGTTCGGTGCCGAAGAGCGCTCCCGCTCACAACAGGTGGGGTAGGCCGACACGGACCTTGGCGGCGTCGCCGGCCAGTACGTGCTCGGGTGCGTCGGTCGCCGGGTACCCGGCGGCTCGTACCAGGCCGGCGTCGACGTCGACGTCGCAGCAGTGACGCAGCACCCAGGGCGCATGGGCGACGGGGGCCCACAGTGCCCGGTGCGGCGACCACCAGGCGCGCGCATACAGCGAGTAGCGCTCGGTGAGGAACTCGTCGAGTGGCGTCGGGTCGATGGCCACGTCACCGGCCGTGGCGTTGACGTGGGCGGTGGTGCCGTCGACGCGCTCGACCGACCATGTCCTCATCGATGGCCCATCGGCGGCGGCTGCGGTGATCCGAGCGGACACGTAGGGCAGCGACCAGGCTGCTCGGGCGACGAGTGAGCCGAGCCGCGACGATGCGTCGAGGGTGTCGAACCACACGCCGGGCCCTTGGGGCCCGGTCACGTAGGTGCGCACATTCACCTCACTGAAGGCCGCGGTGGTCGGGATCGGTGGGAGGGCGCGGCCGGCGACGACCAGACGTAGGTCGCGCATCTCGAACGGGACCAGTCCGACCCAGGCCGAGCCGTCGAACACGTCGGGGCGCACACCGGGCGGCAGGCGCCCTGCGACCACCTCGATGGGCACGCGCCAGTGGCACCACACGATCGAGCTCCAGGTTTGGCGCATCACGACTGGCCTCCCGTGAAGGGCGCGCGTCGTCGGTGAGTTGCCACGCATCACGAGGCTCACGACGGACCCTCGCTGAGCGCGCAGACTCGAAGACCCAGCGCCTGCGACAGTCGGGCCCGGTTGGCGGCGACGAGGCGGTAGAGCGCGTGGGCCGCGACGCGGACGCCGGGCAGTTCGATGAGTCGGCCCAGCCACGGTCCGGGCCACTGCGACAGCCAGAGTGCACCCGCGACCGCGTGCTCGGCCTCGAGCACGGTGCCGTCGTCGGTCACGAGGAGCACGGCGGTCGCGCATCGTTCGGCGTCGTCGGGGTGGGTGACCAGCCATTGGCGCGACGTGACCGCTGTTGCCTGGCACCCGATCAGGGCGAGGAGGCGGACGCTGGCGTCGCAGATCCCGCAGTCCCCGTCGTAGACGAGTGTGGCTCCCATGCCACCACTCTGCCGGGCGAGGAGGTTCTTCAGCGGCCCCAGCGGCGTGACACTCGACCCCGACAGGTCGGGAACAGGTCCGGTGGAGAAGGGGCGGTCGCGTTGCGCCTGAGTCTCTGGTGAGCGTTGCATCTGCCGCTGCGATGGGGTGCCGGAACAATTCATGGTGTCGTGTCGCTTCGGTGCGGGCCGATCCGGGCACCCTGGCTCGACAACGACAGCCTTCGAGGAGGTCAAGGTGAGCGAACGGCCGGGAGCATCGGGGCGGGGATCGCAGGGTCCGGGGGCCGACGCCGTCGGCCACTATCTCGCCCAGTTGCGAGGTGGTCGGCTACTCGACGTCGACGAGGAGCGTCGGCTGGGTCGCACGATCCGTGCCGGGCTGGTTGCGGCCGAGCGTCTCACCGCCGAGCCGGGACCGGGACCCGATGAGCGACGTCGGCTCCGCCGGCAGGTGCAAGAAGGTGCCGAGGCCCGCGACGAGTTCATTGTCGCCAACCTTCGCCTCGTGGTGTCGGTGGCCCGCCGGTATGGGCGAGGGGGTGCCCTGCCGCTCGAGGACCTCATCCAGGAGGGCAACATCGGGTTGTTGAAAGCCGTCGAGCGGTTCGACCCCGAGATGGGGTTCAAGTTCTCGACGTATGCCACCTGGTGGATCCGCCAGGCGGTGGGCCGAGCGATCGAGAACTCAGGCCGGTCGATCCGTATCCCATCCCACGCTGAGGCCCGCACCCGGCACGTGTTGACGATCCGTGGCTGGCTCGAGGTCAAGCACAGCCGGCGCCCCACGCTTGACGAGCTCGCCGAGGCATGTGGGCTCACGGCCGCCGAGGTCGCCGAGGCGCTCGCCCATCCGACGGTTGTGGCGTCGCTCGACGCGCCAGTTGACGGCTTGGGTGAGCTCGAACTGGGTGACACCGTGGCCGACGAAGGGCCGGCACACGCACAGCAGGTGGCCACCCAGGTCGCGCTGGACCAGAGCACCAGCCGCCTGTTGGCCGTGCTCGACGAGCGCGAGCGGCGCATCATCTGTCTCCGCCACGGCCTCGAGGACCGCCGAACTCGAACCTGTGAGGAGGTCGGCCGGACGATGCAGCTGTCCCGGGAGCGGATCCGCCAGATCGAAGCGGTCGCCATGTCGAAGCTGCGCCATCCGTCGAGCGACGTCGGCGCTCGCGACGTGCTCCGCGAGTCCTGAGTCGGGCGCGCCGCTATCGCCCGTCGAATCGGCTTCTCTCGGCTGAGGGATTCTCGCGTCCGGGTGGGCTTCATGCCCTGTGGTCGAAGTCGGCGGCGGCCACCTCGGTCCGTCGCGGCTCGGCGAGCGCGTCGGCGATCGTCCGGGCCACCGCTTCGGGGTCGAGCCCTTCGGGCAACCGGGGTGCGGTCCCGTGCAGCGGCCGCGCGGCCAGGCCCGTCTCGGTGTGGGGCGGCCGGACATCGAGGACGCGTACGCCCACGCGCTTCAGCTCCCGGGCCAGCGCGGTATCGGCCGCGGTCAACGCCGCCTTGGTGGCTGAGTAGGCGACCATACCCGCCAACGGCTGTTCGGCAACGACGGCCGAGAGGTGCACCGCCGTGCCCCGGCTCGCCTGCAGCAACGGCAAACACCGGCGCAGGAGCCACAATGGCCCCATCACGTTGGTGAGGAACAACTCCTCGATCACCACATCGGGGGTGTCTCCCAGGGTGCCGAAGGCCACCACGCCGGCGGCGTTCACGAGCACGTCGAGACGTCCGAAGGCGGCCGTTGCCGCGGCGACCAGCCGGTCTCCGGCGTCGGCGTCACGCACGTCGAGCACCGTGCTCACCGACCCGGGAAGTTCGTCGGTCAGCACGCCGAGGGCGACCGGGTCGCGAGCGGCCAGGACCAGACGGGCGCCGCGGCGGGCGAACTCACGGGCGAGGGCCGAGCCCAGCCCGCCGGTTGCACCTACGACTGCCACCACGGGATCGTCCGTCGACGACACTGGTTCATCTGCGGGCACGGTCGGGTTCCCTTCTGAACGTCAGCGCCGACGATCTACCGATGCGATGGGAGTTGGCGCCGGTGGGCACGGTTCATGTCTGTCGAGCTGATCTCCAACGCCGGGACCGTCAGCAGGCAGTGGCCACCACCGGCTCCGCTTCATCGGCCAGGTCGAGCACCACCACCTGCAGTGGACCCCGACGAACCTTTGCGGTGGCCGGACGGGACGCGGCGTGCAACCAGACCCGAGCTGAGCCGGCGGCCGCCACGTTCTCCACCCACTGGGATCGGCGGCGCACTGTGCTCATCACGACCTTGTCGCCCAGCCGGGCGGAGACGAGCGGCACCTCCCGAGGCAAACCACTGCGGCGACCGACCGTCTCCAAGACCACGAGACCGACGCCCAGCGGCAAGGGCGAGGCCAGGCCCCGTTTGACCGCGGGCAGCACGACACGGTTGAGGGCCCCGAATCCGGCACGGGTGACAGCACTCCTGGTCGGGTTTTCCACGGCCGCTCCAACCCACCGGCCCCCGCCCGCTATTCCGGCGCCGCCGGTGCCAGACGCCGACGACACCAGTTTGAAGTCGCTATTTAGTGGTAAATCGGAATGCCGGAGGTCCAGGCCCGGTTGGCGGAGACGTGACCATGACCCGCGAACCTCTCAGCCCCAGGGACGCCCTGCGCCTCGCCCTGGCGAGACCCCTCATCAAGATCAAACTGCTCTTCCTCCTGGCGAGCTTCGTGTCGCTGGCACTTTCGGTGAGCCTGTGGTTCAGCGGTCACGAGCAGCAGGGCATCTTCGTTGGCATCTGGGTCCCGTCGATATTGTCGCTCGGAGCTTTGCTGCTAGCCGGAGAACGGGGCGAAGCGCAGTGAGCCAGACGCTCCTCTTCGTCATCGGTGCGGGCGTGTTCGCGATCACGGTCTGCGCCACCCTCCTCTACGGGTACTTCACGTTCAACCGGATCTACCAGGACGCGGTGGCCCAAGATCTGACGTTCCCACCGGTGGACGAGCGCCCGGAGCCCGGGCCCGACCTGGTCTCTGTGGCCTTTACGACGTCGGTGCCGGTGCCCGAGTGAGCCGCCTGGGTAACTCGAGCCTCGTTGTAGAACCTCCGGAGCTTGTTGTGGTGCTGGGCGCATCGGGCTACATCGGCGGCCGGCTGGTGGGCGAACTGCTCGACGGAGGGTTCGCCGTCCGCTGCGTCGCCCGAACCCCCAAGAAGCTCGAAGCGGCCCCGTGGCGAGACCGAGTGGAGGTGGTGCAGGGTGACGTGGAGCATGACCTGGGCGACGCGTTCGCTGGTGCGTCCGCGGTGTACTTCCTCGTTCACTCCATTGGTGACTCTTCCGACTGGGTCGATCGCGAACGGCGGGGAGCCGAGAACGTGCGTGACGCGGCAGCCCGGTCCGGTGTGCGCCGCATTGTGTATCTGGGTGGTCTCGGCGACGACGACGTCGACGATGACACCACGCCGGCGTTGTCCGAGCATCTGGCCAGCCGGCGTGACGTCGGCCGGGTTCTCGCGCAGGGTCCGGTGCCGGTCAGCGAACTGCGCGCCGCGGTCATCATCGGCTCCGGGAGTGCGAGCTTCGAGATGCTTCGCTACCTGGTCGAGAACCTGCCGGCGATGGTTACGCCGAAATGGGTCGACACCAAGTGCCAGCCCATCGCCGTGCGAGACGTGCTGCGCTACCTCGTCCACGTCCTCGGCGTCGAGCAGACCGCCGGGAAGGTCCTCGACATCGGGGGCCCCGACATCGTGACCTACCGCGAGATGATGTCGATCTACGCCGAAGAAGCCGGCCTACGCCGACGGCTGGTCATCCCGGTCCCGATCCTGAGCCCCCGCCTGTCGTCGTGGTGGGTGGGATTCGTGACTCCGTTGCCGCGTTCGCTGGCCCGGCCTCTGGTCGACAGCCTCGTCAACGAAGTCATCGTTCACGACCACGCCATCGAACACCTCTGCCCCGCGGTGTTGCTCTCGTATCGCCAAGCCGTACGTCTGGCGCTGGGACGCACACGATCCGGCACGGTCGTGACCCGTTGGGCCGACGCCGACTCGGCGGGCCGTCATGCCGCCCCGGCCCCCACCGACCCCGGATGGGCCGGTGGCACCCAGTTCACGGACCGACGGGTCCGCAGCACCACTTCATCGCCAGATGAGGTGTACGACGCGGTGTGCCGTCTTGGCGGTAAGCGCGGTTGGGGCCGCGGCGAATGGCTGTGGCGCGTCCGCGGCAACCTCGACAAGCTGGTCGGCGGTCCCGGCCTGCGCCGAGGACGACGACACCCCGCCGAGTTGCGGGTCGGGGAACCCCTCGACTTCTGGCGGGTGGAGGCGCTCGACCCGGGACGCCTCGTCCGACTCCACGCCGAGATGGTCCTGCCCGGCGAAGCCTGGCTGGAGTGGCACATCGAGCCCGCCGGACGAACCGGCACCAAGGTGACCCAACTGGCGCTCTTCCGACCCCGAGGGCTGTGGGGAAACGCCTACTGGTTCAGCATCGCCCCGTTCCACCGCTTCGTGTTCCCCGGACTTCTCGACGGGATCATCGCCGACGCCGAAGCTTCGCCTTCTCCCCGAGCCAGCGAACGAACGACGACAGAACGCGCGGCCTGAACCGCTCCGCAGCGGCCCACCCCGCCGTGGGCGAGTCATTCGAGCAAGGCCGGGGAAACGGACCTCGAGACATCCGGCGTCCTTGATGGCGCACGGTGCGCGCTCAGCCGCTAAGAAGCCGGTGTGGACGCAGACGTCGTGATCGTGGGCGCAGGCCTGGCCGGCCTCGCCGCGGCGTTGGAGATGCAGGCGGCCGGGCGGGCCTGCATCGTGTTGGAGGCCGATGACTGCCCCGGGGGCCGCGTCCGCTCCGACCTGGTCGACGGCTTCCGCCTCGATCGTGGCTTTCAGATCCTGCTCACCGGCTACCCCGAGCTGGTGCGGCTCTTCCCCGAAGGGCCTCTCGACGAACTCGACCTGCGTCGCTTCGCGCCGGGCGCCTACGTCCAGGTCGGACACGATCGTCATCTGGTCGCCGACCCGTTGCGCCGCCCGGGCGCCGCACTGGGCACCCTGCGCGCCCCCGTCGGCACCCTCGCCGACAAGATCCGAGTGCTGCGCCTGGTGGCCGATGTCCGCCGCGGCCCGGCCCGTGCGTTGTTGCGACGCGCTGACTTGACCACGCTCGCCCGACTGCAGGCCGCCGGGTTCTCCGATCGGATGATCGAGCGGCTGTGGCGACCACTCGCCGGCGGGATCGAGCTCGACCCGACCCTGTCGGTGTCGCGCCGGCGCTTCGACGTCGTGCTGCGACTGCTCGCGACCAGCGACGCGGCCGTGCCGGCACAGGGCATCGGGCGCATCCCCGAGGTGCTCGCCTCTCGGCTCCCGACCGGCTCGGTGCGCTACCGCACGCGGGTAGCTGCGGTGGACCGCACTTCAGCGGTGCTCGACGACGGAAGCGGGGTCACCGGCGGGGCACTGGTGGTGGCCACCGACGGGCCGACCGCGTCGAAGCTGCTGGACCTGCCCGACCCAGGCTCGCTGCCCGCTGCGTGCTGCTGGTTCGCGACCGCGGAGTCACCGGTCGACCGGCCCTACCTGGTGCTCGCCGGCGGCGGTCGGGGCCCGGTCCGCAATCTCGCGCCGATGTCGTTGGTGGCACCCGAGTACGCACCGTCGGGCCGTTCACTCGTGGCCGCTGCGGTACCGGGGCCCGACGCGCTCGCGACCGGGCTCGAGGGCGCCGTACGGGATCAGCTCTCAGGCTGGTTCGGGCCACAGGTGGGGGAGTGGGAGCTGCTCCGGGTCGACCGCATCCCCCACGGGCAGCCAGCGCAGCTCCCGCCGTTCACGCCGACACGTGCAGTACGGCTCGGCGAGGGTCGCTACGTCTGCGGTGATCACCGCGATACCGGGTCGAGCCAAGGCGCGCTGTACTCCGGTCGGCGCGCCGCAATGGCTGTACTTCACGACCTCGCCGCCAGCACTGCGTAACCACCCGTTCGGGCCGCGACCAGCAGGTCAACGCTGATCGGATTCGACGCCAGAGGTAGGAAGAATCGCCGACTTCGTTGGCGTCCCTTGAGGGGATGCCAACCCTGCTCCTGGTGGCTGAGGTTGCTGGGTAGGCTGTTGGGGTGCGAACGATGAAGCGCAGCTACGGGCCGGGCGAGGCGAACGAGTGCGTGTCGGGGGGTGAGCCGTCCACGTCGGACGAGGTTTCGATCACGACCGATGGGCGGCGGCTGGACTCGGCGGAGGCCGTGATCGCGTTCTTCGCCGAGCTCGAGCGTGAACGTGCCCGCGAGCACGCCTGACGCTGAGGGTGGACAATCCACCTGATCTCGACGTCGACCGGGTCGTGGCGACGCTCGATCGACACGGCGTCGCCTATCTACTCGTCGGCGGGGTGGCTGCCCGCTTTCACGGTGCGAAGCGTCCGACCCAGGACATCGATCTGTTGCCACGAAACGATCGGGAGAACCTCGATCGTCTCGCGGCGGCACTGGCCGAGCTCGGAGCGTTCCTGCGCATCGGTGCGATGACCGACGAGGAGGCCCGGGCCCTTCCCGTCGTGATCGACGGGCGCTCGTTGGAGGGCATGGAGATCTCGACGTGGCGAACCGAGGCCGGCGACCTCGATGTCCTGCAGCACCTGCGCGACGAGCACGGTGACCGGCTCGCATACGCGACGCTCGAACCCCGCGGCACCGCGATCGAGGTCGTCGGTGTCGAGGTGCGCCTGGCGGGCTTGGCCGACATCGCAGCTTCCAAGCGGTTCGCTGACCGCGACAAGGACCGGGAAGCGCTCCCTGAACTGGAACGACTCCTCGGTGAGGCAGGCGGGTGAACCGGTCGCGGCGGCGCTTCGGAATCGTCGACGCTCACAGACCGGGCCTCACATCCGCGCGATTCTCGGATCAACGATGGCGCGGCGATGGCGCGGCGATGGCGCGAAAATGGCGCGCGAATCTTCCGCTCATTCCCGCAGAAGGGTCATCGTGGGCTATCGGCGCCTGATCCGGCCATGCGCGCTGACCAGCGGTGTCATGGCCCTTGGCGACCCTTGATGGCCCTATTGCGGAAACCGTGACGCGCCCTGAAGCTTCTTTCACACGGCAGAGGTCGCTGGTTCGAGTCCAGTATCGCCCACCCGTTGTCATCTTCACAACGTTTGCGCAGCTCAGAGGGCACTTCGCGTGTCCGATGGCTCGGCCACGTTTCGGGCGTGGGGTTTCACCGTGGCGGCTACCGTCTGCTCGGGTTCGGGTCCACGGATGAGGATGGCGTCGGTGCCATATCAGCGATTGACGGCGACGGACGCGTCGTGGCTGTACATCGAGAGTTCTCACGAGCCCCAGCACGTCGGGTCGCTCTCGTACCTGGAGGGGGCACCGCTACGCGACGCGTCAGGACGCATCGCGATCGACGAGCTGCGGTCGTCCGCTGTTAGGCGCCTGCATCGTGTCCCGGTGCTGCGCCAGCGTTTGATGTTCGTCCCATACGGCCTGGGTCAACCGATCTGGGTCGATGACGACCATTTCGACATCGGGTACCACATTCGGTTGACCGCAGTGCCCCGACCGGGCGCGGACGATCAGGTCCACGAATTGATGGGGCAGCTCCAGTCGTTGCCACTCGACCGGCAGCGCCCGCTGTGGGAGATGTGGTTCGTCGACGGCCTGCAGGACGACGAGGTGGGGCTGATCATCAAGAGCCACCACGCCCTCGGCGATGGCATCGCGACCGTCGACGTCGCGTTGGCGTTCGTTGACTTCGAACCGGACCCGCCTGAGGAACCGCCTGCACCGGGGTGGGAGCCAGAGCCCGCTCCGTCGGCGAGTCGCCTGCTACTCGACAGCGTGGTCGGGCAACTCGTGCGCCCGGCAATCTTTGCCAGCGCGGCCTTGCGCCACCCGGCGCAGGCGCTCTCGACCGCGACTGCCGCCGCCCGAGCGGCGACGAGCCTGCTTGTCCATCCGACGCACGCACCGTGGAACGTGCCGGTCACCACCCATCGACGATGGGTCAGTGCAACGGTGCCCCTCGGTCCGGTCCGCCGTGTGTGCGACCAGCAGCAGGTCACTATCAATGATGTGGTGCTCGAGGTGTGCACGGGGGCGCTGCGTGACTACCTCTTCGACCACGACGAAGCAACCGATCGAACGCTGAGGGCTGTGGTGCCGGTGTCGCGGCGCCAGAGCGAGGAGCACGAGGACACGCTGGGCAACAGGGTCTCCCTGATCATGATCGACCTGCCCGCTGACGAGGACGATCCACTCCTGCGACTCGAGCGGATCCACGCCGCGGCCGACGAACTGAAGCGTTCCGACTTCGCCGATGGCGCCGAGACCATCATGGCGCACGCAGGGGAGATCAGTGTGCTGGCAGGCCCACTGGCTCGCTTCGGGAGCCGATTGATCAAGATGAACGTCGTGATCACGAACATCCCCGGCCCGCCGACGCCGTTCTATCTTCGTGGCGCCCGGGTGCTGCGGGCCTTCCCCTTCGTCGGGGTCATCGACAATGCGGGCCTGACGATCGCTGTCCTGTCCTACAACCATCGACTCTTCTTCGGGCTGACCGCGGACCGCGACGTGATGGTCGACCTCGAGGTGCTGGCCAACGGGATCCAAACGAGCGCAACCGGCCTAGTCGAGGCTGTCGAGCGTTCAGGCCGTCCCGTCAGGTCGTGAACCCGGACAACGGCCCGATCTGATCCAGTTCCGGGACCCTCATCCACCTCGGGGTGCCTCGCGATCGATCAACGCAACAGCGCCCTCCACGGCATCCCACCCACCGCGATCGTTGCAGCCCATATGGTTCTGCCCATGTCACCGACCATCGACGGCCACGAGTTCGTTCGGCGCTGTG
>Ga0209048_10005212_pt1 | contig 12294 bp, 8 predicted proteins | sample FrelakmetCRP12CR_FD_187146 | JGI IMG/M metagenome (GOLD analysis project Ga0209048, IMG submission 187146) | Freshwater lake sediment microbial communities from the University of Notre Dame, USA, for methane emissions studies - CRP12 CR (SPAdes)... | ecosystem: Environmental > Aquatic >... | reverse complement strand
CGGCGTGATGGCCAAGGACATCCTGCTCGCCGACTCGATCGATCGCGTGGCCGAGGTGATGCGCAACCCCCCGCGGCGCGACGGGGAGCTGACGCTCGAGCGGATCACGCCGGGGGTCGCGGCGGGACGGATCGACGCGGCGATCGCGCTGACCGAGATGACGCTGGATCCGCCCGTGGCGGATGACTATGCACGGCTGCGGGGACTCGCCCTGCTGCGGGTTGACGAGGTGTCTCACTTCGAGCCGGTGCCCGAGCGGGACGAGATGCCGTCCGAGGAGCGCGACGTGCTACGCGACGAGTTCCTTGCGTCATCGGAGGGAAGGGACTTCGCGCCCGACGCTGATGACGCCTGGGCCGTCTCGTTGGCAATCAACTTCTGTGCCGATTACGTCGACGGGCGTCCGTTGCGCTGGAGCCCAGTCGTCGTCGAGCTGTTCATGGCCAACTGGATCCCGAGGAAGGTGCTCGCCGACGAGGGCCTGTTCGAGCGGCTGCCGTCAGCGCTCGACGCGTGGGTGCGGTTCGCGGGACGCAAGGCGGGCACGCCCGAATGGGCCGTGGAGGAGACGCGGAAGGCGATCCCGCGCTGGCGCGAGGCAATGATGGAGCGCGGCAGCGATCCGGCGGCCGGCGGTCCCGCGAAGCAGTTCCTGACGGCCGCCAAGGCAGCCGGCGTCGACGTCGAGGACGCCGGCGCGTTGGACACCTTCATGGCCGGCTGGAACGCGCGCAGCGAGGCTCCGTAGCCTCAAGCGGCGCCGGGATGGACCGACCGGTCATGCTGTGTGCCAGATCGCGTTTTCCGCTGCGAGGTCGAGTTCGAGCCATCTGCGTGCGAGCGCATAGTCGCGCCCCGAGATGTCATCCGGGATGAAGACTTCGTACGCGCCCGGCCGTCGTGCCTTTCGACCCTCGTACGCGCCCGGGTCAGCGGGCCACAGCCGCTTCTCGGCGTAGCCGAGCGGGACCGTCGGGATCGGCTGGGAGATGCTTGGGATCGACGCGCGAACCTTTCAGAGCTTCCGGAGCTTTGTAAGGATTGATGAGGATCCTTACGGAACGATCTGAGCTCTGAAACGTTCGTAGCCTGGCGCAGGCACAGCGTCCGAGTATCGCCGGCGGCCTCGTGCGATCCAGAGGTGTCAGTTGAGTGGCGTCAGCTCGAGCCACTCTTCGTAGGCGGCGATCGTCACCGTGAACTGGTCGAAGAAGCCGGTCAGGCCAAGGAGTCCAAACGAAGGGGTCCATGGCTCGCAGAACCAGACGGACGCCGACCAGGTGAGCTGCTGGGAGCCGTCGTCGATCTCGAGAGTGACTTCCGCCATGAGCGCGGTGACGACTGCGCCCCCGACGGCGAGGCGCGCCTGCGGTGCATCCTGCAGATCAATCCCGCAGATGTCTGCGACGTGCCCACCGAAGCGCACTGCCGTCGCGCCGCTGTCCAGGAGGCATGCCTGCGGCGCAATGTCGAGGCCGTCAACGACGACGTCAACAATGGGACGCGGCCGGACGCTACCTGTGCGGGGATCCGGTATGTCCCGGAACGGGAGCCTCACAGAGGTGCGAGCCCGGTCGCGGAAAGCTCGTCTCCCGGTACTCGAAACATGCTGTCCGCCTTCTGCCCATGCCGGTTGAGCCACGCGACGAGCTCCTGTGGAGACTCCGTCGAATGCAGAACGTCGTCATCTCGGATCGCGACCCAGCTGCCAGCGAAGGGCCGCAACCGATCAGCCAGAGGTAGGGAGTCCATCGCTGGCTGGCGGCGGGAAGGCCCCGAAGCGATGCTCGTTGTTCGAGCGGGTCGGCGGCCTGCTGAGAACCCGAGGCGGATTAGGGTTCGCCTCGCGTGGTGGGTGGTGAAATCGGCTCGATCAACGCCGGTGAGCGCGCTGATGATCTGTTTGGGAGGAAAGCGCCGCGTGCCGACTACCACGTAATGGCTGGTGATCGGCTCGGGGTCGACTCGCCGCATCGCGCGGACCACGTCGCTGCTCCTCAGGACGAAAGGATGGCCGGCGATCTTGACTTCGCGGGCGGTCGATATCTCTGCCATGGATTCTCTGAGGTGGTTTCTCTAATACGTCTCTGCAAAGTTTAGCGCCTATCGGCAGAGGCCTGCCGCGACGAATCGCGCTCGACTGGGGGCCCGAGGTCGGAGCGCCTGATCAACCTGAGTCCCGCTCGTCGCCCACGAGCCGCAGCTGTGGAGAGGCGACGACGGGAGTGCGCCTGAGAGCGACGGCGCCTTCGAAGATCTCGGGCTCGAGGAAGGCCTGCATCAGCTTGTGGGGGCGCGGTGGCGAAGCGTCTGGGCTTCGTGGCGGACAGCGGCTGAGTATTCGGCGGCGTCATTGGGTCGCTCTTCGGGCAGCCGTCTGGCGAGGATCTGTTCGGCGGCCCACGCGTACACGGCGTTTGCGGCGGCCTCGACCTCGAGCATCCGGTAGGGGACATACTCGGGCACGCGCTTCTTGCCGTAGCTGGCCTTGCGGGCGGCGCGTTCGAGCTCGCGGAATTCGCGGCGGCCCTCGTAAACGGTGACGATCCCCGTCTCGGGGTCGAACTCGGCCTCGGTCACCTGGTCCTCGTTCTTACGGGCGATCTCGCGGACCCACCCGGAGGCGCGGTGGCGAACGATCACGACTTCCAGTTCGCAGGCGTGCTCACCGGCGGCCGCCAGGACCACGAGCCGAGAGCCGGGCTCGACCGTCACCTTGGCGCGGATGACGACTTGGAGGGTGCTGTAGCCGCGGGCGCCCGGCGCCGGGACCTCGGGTGAGCGGAGCGTCAGCGATAGTCCGGGGTCGGCCTCCGTCTCGACGATCGCTCCGACGGGAACGTGTGCCGGGTCGGCGTACAGGGTGACGGTCCGCTTCTCGCCGGGGTGAAGCCGCACCGGTGACTGCTTAAACCAGAGCGGCTGCACCACCGGCGCCGGCGGGGCGGAAGGCCCGGTCTCAAACTCGTCGGACACGCGGTCGTCCTCCGCACCCAACTCGCTGTCGGCGGGTTGCGTCGGCGGCTTGCTCGCTGCAGCCGTGCCGGGCTGGGCGCCAGCGCTGCCGGGTTGGTCGAACGCGGCCTTGAGGAGGTCGTTCAGGGCACGAAGGCCGACCTGGTCGCGGGCGGTCACGGCGCGAGCAGCTCCGATCAGGTGGGCGCCGGCACGCCGCTCCTCGGCGGCAACGATCGGTCGCAGCACGCGGTCGATCGCGACGTAGAGTCGCTCGACGATGGGATGGTGCTGGTTAAGGCCCGTGCGGTCGACTTTGACGACGAGCTCGGGGCGCGGCTTGTCGAGCGCGTCGCGCTGCAGCTGCTCGATTGCATCGCAGAAAACCTCGCCATAGAGGTGTCGGGCACCCGGTCGCCCCTCGAAGCCGGCAAGGATCGTCTCGTGCGCGGCGCGACCGGAGCGGATCACCAGCCCGCCCCGCCGCGTCGCGCGCGAGAAGCCCTGCGAGAGCGGCTCCTTCGCTCGACGCACGGTGATTCTGGCGCTGACCTCCGGGGTGATCTGGACGTCCTCGTCAAACAACACCGGGCGCTCAACGTCGGGCTCGGGGGCCGGATAGGTGACCAGCGCCGGGGTATGCCCCGGCTGCTCGAGCAAGATGGCACGGGTCGGATCCTCCAGGATCGGTCGCAACTGCACGAGCTGCGAGACGAGCGCTCGCAGCCGTCCCGCGGCCGGAAGCCTCGCCGCGGACAGCGGCACCGTTACCCGCGTCCCCGACACGCTGACACCGAGCGCGGTGAGATCCGGCGCGGTCGCGGCCCGGTCAGGGACGTGCACGAACGCGTACGGCTCATCTCCGGGGGCGGGGAAGAACCAGGACTCGACGAGTCGGCCCCCGCGGATCCCCTCTATCCGGCCGGCGCCCTGCGCGAGCCACACATCCCGCAGGCCGCGTCCGAACAGGCCGCGCTGACCCGCTCTCGGCGGCTCGACTCCGAGCGCGCCAAGCCGACGGTCGATCATGTCGGCGTCTACGCCCTCGCCGTCATCGGTGCAGCGCAGCTCGTGCTTCCAGGACAGCAACGCCGGCGAGCGCAGCGACCGCATCCGCGCCCGCCACGCCGTCACGAACTCCGCCTCGGGCGCGGCAACCGTCAGCACGATCCTGCCCGACGGTCGGCCCGAAGCGGCGATCGCTGCGTCGGCGTTCGTGACCAGCTCCGGGATGATCTGGACGAGGTCGACTCCGCCCTGCGCGAAGTTCTCGCGGAAGTACCGGCCGCGCGCGGTGCCGAACCTCACCGCCGAACGATCCAAGGCCTGCGCTGAGCTCATCGGCGGGAAGTGTCTAACGGACCGCGGACAGAACGTCGACAGCCTGGCGACGGATCCGTCCGGACCAGAAATTACCGTCAGGTCGCGATGAGCGATCCCGCGCGGTTACGAGTGTCCAACGAGGAGCTCGCGACTGTTCGCGAAGCGATGCGCGAGCTCGGCCGACTGCTCGAGCAGCTCGAGGAGGGCGAGCTCGAGAAGGTCGTCCTGACGCAGCGCAACCAGATGCGCGCGGTACTGATCACAGTCGAGCGCTACAGCGAACTCGAACGTGACGTGGCATGAGCGGCCGTCCGGAATGGGCTGCGCGCCGCTGCCGAAACGGGTACCAAACGGGTACCAAAACAAGCAAATCTAACCTCTCGCAACGGGATCCAATTTCAGGAAAGCCCTGCAAATTCGCAGGTACCCAACACCCCTGACGCGACTCATAAGCCGACGGGTCCAGAACCCGAAGGTCAGCATGTCCGTCCCAACGTAGAGACTCGCAGATTCTTGCCGGTTCTGCCGCGACATCGCAAGGCGAAACGGAACCGGTGCAGACGCCTCTCGGGCCATCGAGCGTTCAGTCGGATTCGTTGCTCGTGTATCCCATGTTCCTGTAGGCCCTGAGGCGTTTGGCGTACATTCGCCTGAGTACCGGAACGGCGTCGTCGACGTAGTCGTAGACGAGGGCATCGCGCTTGGCTGGATGGGCGCGGTGAAGTCGGCCTGCGTACTGAACTACGGTCCCTTTCCACGCGATCGGCATGGTCAGCAGGAGCGTGTCCAGCCGCGGGTCGTCGAAGCCTTCGCCTATGTACCGGCCGGTTGCGAGCACGATGCGTGGCTCGTCGCACGGGAGATCGGACAGATGTTGCAGCACGGCGCGTCTCGCCTTCTGTTGAACGCCACCGTGAAGCACGACGAGGTTTGGCACATCGCCGTCAAGCTGGTCGGCGAGTCGGTCGAGGTGCGCACGGCGCTCAGTGAGGATCATTGGCGCACGCCCCTCGCAGAGTAGCCGGCGGGCATCGGACACGACGAGCTCCAGTCGGTCGTCGTCTGCGGCGAGAGCTGAGTAGATCTCCTGGATAGAGGAGTCCCGTGGGAGGACGCTTGGATTGAAGCTCGTATCCCGTCTCACGACGCGCAAGCTGAGCTCGTGCTGTTGCTGAGTTGTCGCCGCGTCGACGACATGACGGATCGGACCGCATTGCATGCCGATGATTGGCTGATGGCCGTCTCGCCGATACGGTGTGGCCGTGAGGCCCGTGATGTAGCGGGCTGGGATGGCGGCTAGCACGCGCTCGATCGACACGGCGGGGACGTGGTGGCATTCATCGATCACGACGTGTCCGTAGCTGCGGGCGAACTCGTCGATCTCGCCGCGAGCGAGCGTCTGCACCATGGCGACGTCGATCTTCCCGGTTGCTCGTCGTCGTCCGCCGCCGATTCTCCCGATCGCCTTCGACGGAATGTCGAGGAACTCGGAGATCCGCTCCACCCACTGCTCGACGAGTGGTTTGCGGTGTACGAGCACGAGCGTGGAAAGCCCTCGGGTGGCGATCAAGCTGGTGGCAAGGACCGTCTTGCCCCATCCGGGCGGAGCGCACAGCACGCCGGTCTCATGGACGACTATTGCATCGGCGGCCTGCCGTTGGCTCGCGTTCAGGTTCCCGGCGAACTCAATCGCGAGTTCTTCTCCGTCGATTCGTTGGTCGTCCAGATTGATTGCGATATCGAGCTCCGCGAGCAGCGACCGCAGATCGTCCAGGCAGCCACGTGGAAGCGCGAGATGTTGACCCAGCTCCTCGAAGCAAGCGATCACGCGCGGCGTGCGTGCAACGGACATACGCATGCCCTGTAGCTCCATGAACATCGGATTCGGGAAGGTCGCCAAGCGTCGAGTCGCGTCCACGAGAACCGGAGGGAGCCCCGTGCGATCGATGTACAACCGCTCTGCGAGAGTCGCGTGCAGCTTGTCAGGCATCGGTGTGCCGCGCAGCCGATCAGCGAGCGTCCGAGAGGGGCGCCATGGGAGTTCGGGACGTTCCGTCGCGGTGCGGACCGCGAGTACGCGGTCCGCACCTGAATCCGCGATCAGTTCGGCGAGGCGATCCGGAGCGATCTTCGGTACCGAGATGAGGAACGACCATTGGTCTCCATGTGGTTCGAGCTCCTCGTTCAAGAACTCGGTGTTGCCAAGCTTGCGAGCCTCCCGCTGCAGCGGCAGCGCAATGAGGTTGCCAAAGCCGCCGTTGGGGAGCACGTCTTGGCTCGGGAAAAGCCGGTCGTAGGACGCGACGCTGAGCGCCGCGCCACGCGCCATCGTCTCGGTGAGGATGTAGAACCCGAGCCGGCGAGCATCGGCCGCCGCGACCGAGTCGGTGAAGAACAACCACACGTGCCCGCCGTTTCCTGAGCGCGAACGCTCGACCGTCGGCTCGAGCTCCAGCGAGAGGCAGGTTTCCCTGATCGCTCGCGCGTCGGCGCGCCACGATGCGCCGTCAAGATCGATCGCAAGCAGTCGGCATGTGTCATCCCGAAGCAGTGGGTAGATGCCGAGAACCACGCGGCCTTGAAGATGGGCGAGCAGCTCGCGATCGCCGAGCGAGACGAACGCCTGGTTCGTGCAGCTGCCGCAACGGACCTTTGGCTTGTGGCAGACGCCCGGCTTCCACTCGTTGCCGCAGCGAGGCGAGTAGCCACCGCGTCCCTTGGCGCGGTTCTCCCAGCGCACCGCGAACACGTCGTGTCGCCCGCGGAACAGGTCGCGGAAGAGCTCGATCTTGGAGGCCGCTGAGAGCTCAGTCCCGCTGGCGATTGGCGCGTCAGCGCTGCCCGCGGCACGGAGCCGGTTTAGGTCCGCGAGCCGTCGGGCGACAACCTCCCGTCGCTGGTCGAGCTCAGCCAGCTGCACATGCGCAGCAGCGATCTCGGCGTCGACATGCCTCAGCACCACGCCATTCTGCATCCTCCCTCGGTCTGAACGGCCACAGACGCTCCGACCGTCAGGAAACGACGTGACAGCGGACGTCGTCGAGGATCCCGCGGGACTCGTCGTAGGCGCGGCGGCCAAACGCGCGCTTCGGGAGAGGATCGAGCTTGGGCGCTCCCGAACCGCTCGGGTGCGTCCGCGCGATGCGCAATGATGCCGCGCGTGATCGTCCTGCACGCCCTCTGGTCGCGCGACTCGCGGCTGTGCCTGTGGGGGGAGGAGTCGTCGCTGCCCGCCGGGGCGCGCAGGCCGCCAGGCCGCCCACCCGCGCAGCCGCGGCCGCGCCAGCACCCGTTCGCGTGTGACCCGGGCCTGCTACGCGACCTGCTCGAGCGGCTTGGCATGGTGTCACTCCCCGGCGATGCGGTCGAGCGCAAGCTGGCGTTGATGCTGCCGTCGTCGGAGCTCGGCCCCCAGGCATCCCCGCAGCTGCTGCGCGTGGTCGACGAGCACGAACGGCCGGAACGGCCGTCTCGTCTCGAAGCTTGGGAGGTCGATGCGCTCGGGTTCGACGCCGGCACGGCGCTCGACCTGCTGCTCGCCGTCCCTGCTCCGGCCTCCAGGCCGGGCGCACGCACCGGCTCGGGCGCCGGCGTCGCGGTCGGGGAGTCGGTGCGGTTCCTGGCTGAGGCGTGCAAGCTCGCGCTCGAGCTGGTGGCTCGCGGCCGCCTGCGGCCCGTGCTCGTCCGTCGTGGTGAGCAGTGGGTGGCGCGCTGGCTGCCCGTCACCGAGGACGGCGCCGACGCCACCCGCGTGGCGCTGCTCACTCGTTGCATGCCGCCGCTGTTGCGGGCCGAGCCGTCGCGTTCGCTCGACGGCCGCCAGCCCGACGCGGTGCTCGGCGACCTGCTCTCCGCGGTCGTCGACGCCTGCGCACGCGAGCTGCTCGAGGATCACATCGCCGGCGTCGACAACTCGCTGCCGACCAGCTCTGTGCGAGCCTGGCTGCGAGCGCTCGTCGCCCGCGACCCCGTCGTCGACGGCGACCCTTGGGAGCTCGCCGAGCTCGCCGAGCAGCTCGACGAGTGGTGGGCCGCGGGCCAGCGCTACGCCGCGCAGCGCATGTTCCGGACGTGCTTCCGGCTGGTGCCGCCGAGTGACGGCGAGGCCGAGCTGGACGAGGACGCGGATGGGCTGCTCAAGCTGCAGGCCGCAAACGGACATCCTCCGTCGGAGCTCGAAGACAGGTGGCGCGTCGAGTTCTTGTTGCAGGCCAAGGACGACCCGAGCGTGCTGGTGCCGGCCGAGGAGGTGTGGGCGCGCAGCGAGCGGCTGTCCGCACTCGGCCACCTGCTCGAGAACCCGCAGGAGCGCCTCCTCGGCGGGCTCGGGCACGCGCTGACGCTGTGGCCTGACCTCGAGCCAGCTCTGCACGAGCCGGCGCCGACCGGCGTCGAGCTGACCCCTGAGCAGGCGTACAGCTTCCTGCGCGAGGCCGTGCCGGCACTCGAGCAGGGTGGCTTCGCGGTGCTCGCCCCGCCGTGGTGGCGTCAGCGGCTGCGGGTCAAGCTGAGCGCGAACCCCGAGCAGGAGTGGGGGGATGGCACCGGACTGTTCGGGATCGATGGACTGTGCGCGTACGAGTGGCAGGTCGCGGTCAGCGACACGACGCTGTCGCTGTCTGAGCTCGAGGCGCTGGCGGAGCTGAAGCTGCCGCTCGTCAAGGCGCGGGGCCGCTGGATCGCGCTGCGTACCGAGGACGTCGAGATGGCGCTGCGTTTCTTCAAGGGCAGGCGCGTGCGCGGCCGCGCGTCGGCGGGGGACCTGCTGCGGGAAGGGCTCGGGGTGAGCGGCGCACGCGGGGCGACGTCGCCCGAGGTTGAGATCGACGCCAAGGGCTGGCTCGGAGAGCTGCTGCGCGCCGACGGCGAGCGTCGGCTCGAGGGGATTGAGACGCCCGGTTCGTTTGAGGGTGAGCTGCGTCCCTACCAGCAGCGCGGACTCGCGTGGCTCGCGTTTCTCTCGAGCCTCGGGCTGGGCGCGTGTTTGGCGGACGATATGGGGCTTGGAAAGACTCCTCAAACGCTCGCGCTGCTGCTGGCTGAGCGCGAGCAGCCCGCGAACGGGAGTGCCGGGAACGGCGACCATCGAGCCGCCGGCAAGGCCGTGGGCCCGACGCTGCTGATCTGCCCGACGTCGGTGTCCGGCAACTGGCAGCGCGAGGCCGAGCGGTTCGCGCCGAGCCTGCGAGTGCACGTCCATTACGGCCGCGAGCGGCTCAAGAGCAAGGCGTTCGCGCGCGTCGCGCGGGCGAACGACCTCGTGGTGACGACGTACGCGCTCGCGCTGCGCGATCGCGAGACGCTCAAGGCGATCGAGTGGCACCGGGTCGTGCTCGACGAGGCCCAGAACATAAAGACGCGCGAGGCCAAGCAGACGCGGGCGATCCGCGCGCTCCGTGCACGCCACCGCGTCGCGCTCACCGGGACGCCGGTCGAGAACCGGCTCAGCGAGCTGCACTCGATCCTCGACTTCCTGAACCCGGGGCTGCTCGGCTCGCCGGGCAGCTTCCGCGAGCAGTTCGCGACGCCGATCGAGCGCTGGCGCGACGGCGCCGCTGCGGCCCGCCTGCGCCGCGCGACCGGTCCGTTCATCCTGCGGCGGCTGAAGACCGACAAGGAGATCATCGGGGATCTGCCGGAGAAGATTGAGATGCGGGTCGACTGCCACCTGACGCGCGAGCAGGCGACGCTGTACCAGGCGGTCGTCGACGAGATGCTCGAGCGGGCGGAACAGGTCGAGGGGATCGAGCGGGCCGGGGTCGTGCTCGCGGCGCTGGTGAAGCTCAAGCAGGTCTGCAACCACCCTGTCCATCTGCTCAAGGATCGCTCGCATTTGGATGGGCGCTCGGGCAAGCTCGCGCGGCTCGAGGAGATCCTCGAGGAGGCGCTCTCCGAGGGCGACCGGGCGCTGTGCTTCACGCAGTTCGCCGAGTTCGGCCGGTTGCTGCGCGCGCACCTGCAGGAGCGGATCGGGCGCGAGGTGCTGTTCCTCCATGGCGGCACGCCGAGGTCCGCGCGCGACGAGATGGTCGCGCGCTTCCAGTCCGAACAGGGGCCGCCGGTGTTCGTACTGTCGCTGAAGGCGGGCGGGACGGGGCTCAACCTCACCGCCGCCAACCACGTGATCCACTACGACCGCTGGTGGAACCCTGCGGTCGAGGATCAGGCGACCGACCGCGCGTTCCGGATCGGCCAGCACAAGAACGTGCAGGTACGCAAGCTGACCTGCGTCGGCACGCTCGAGGAGCGCATCGACCAGTTGATCGCCGAGAAGAAGGACCTCGCGGAGCAGATCGTCGGTAGCGGCGAGGCGTGGCTGACCGAGCTCGACACCGCGCAGCTGCGCGAGTTGGTCGCCCTCTCGGGGGACGCTGTGGTTGCGGCATGACCGCGTCGCACGGGTACCACGCCGAGTACGTGCCGCCGACACCGCTGCCGGCGCACGACGGGATCGCGGCGCGCAGCCGCAGCGGCGCGATCGGGGAGAGCTGGTGGTCGCAGCGGTTCATCGAGCTGCTCGAGTCGTTCGGGCTCGGCTCGCGGCTCGAGCGCGGGCTCGCCTACGCCCGCGCCGGGCAGGTGACCGAGCTGGACGTCGAGCCCGGAATCGTGCTGGCGAAGGTCCAGGGCTCGCGCTACACCCCGTATCGCGTGCGCATCCGCTCCAAGGTCTTCTCCGAGTATCAGTGGCGCCGCGCTGAGAAGGCGATCGCGGCGCGAGCAATGACGCTCGCGAAGCTGCTCGCCGGCGAGATGCCGCAAGACATCGAGGAGGTGCTTGCGGCCTGCAAGCTGACGCTGCTGCCCGGCTCCTACGACGAGCTGCGAGCGACCTGCACGTGCCCGGACGCTGCCAATCCGTGCAAGCACCTCGCGGCCGTCTACTACATCCTTGCCGAACGCTTCGACGAGGACCCGTTCGCGCTGTTCACGTGGCGCGGCATGACACGGGACGAGCTGCTCGAGCAGCTGCGAGTCCGGCGCGCGAGGGCGACCGGCAAGCGCGCGCCCGCGGACGCCGCGAGCACCGACGCGCCCGCGGCCGACGAGCCGGCGCCGCTGTCCGCCCTGCTCGATCGCTTCTGGCGCGCCGGGCCGGAGCTGGCAGGGCTGCACGTCAGCCCGCTCGCCGCCGAGTCCCCCGATGCGCTGCTGCGACAGCTCGGGCCCCCGCCCGTGGAGGTCGCTGATCAGAACCTCGTCGAGCTGCTTGGTCCCGCCTACGTGCAACTCGCCAGCGCCGCCGAACGGCGCGCGCTGGCGGAGTGAATCCATGGGAAAGCGTGATGCCGCGTAGCGCCAGCAGTGCTCGGCGGCGGGGCATTCCTGACCACGTGCGCCTAACCCTGCGCACGCGGCTCGAGCGACATGCACTGGACCGCTGGGAAGAGCACTGCCGCGCGATCGACATCCGCTTCCGGGGCTCGTTCGCCTATGTCGACGCGCTCCCGAGAAACGGCTGGCATCTGCCCGACACGCCGCAGGAGAACCGAGATCTGATCGACGCGACCCCAACACACCTGTGCAGGCTCGGATACCTGGGCAGTCCGGAACGCTGGGCGTTCGCGTTGTACAAGTACAGCGACGAGATCTACGAGCCGTCGTTCCTGCCTTCTGGGGCGTTCGAGGGAACCCCAGAGGAGGCGTTCGACTGCGCGGCTGGCGTGTATCTGATCGCCTGATGGCGAGCCTGGGCGCAGCGCGACGCTGACGTGCCCCGGGGACTCAGCGGTGGCCGAGGTGCTTAGATGCCGAGTGCTTCGACGAACCGCTGCACGACGTCGACGGCGTCCGCTCTCAGCAGCGCCGGGTGGGGTCGTTCAGGGCCCGAACGGGACCATGATCGCGGGCTCTGGCGCCTGGGGCTGCGCGGATCGGTCCGTTGGCGGCGGGTCGAGCGCTTCGAAGAACTGATCGGCGGCGGCCTGGCCCTTGCCCTCGGTGCCCCACGCCACGCAGCCCTCGCGGTGATCGCCGACTAGCGTCAGGTAGCGGTGACCCTTGCGCCACGCGACC
>Ga0209048_10005211_pt1 | contig 12295 bp, 9 predicted proteins | sample FrelakmetCRP12CR_FD_187146 | JGI IMG/M metagenome (GOLD analysis project Ga0209048, IMG submission 187146) | Freshwater lake sediment microbial communities from the University of Notre Dame, USA, for methane emissions studies - CRP12 CR (SPAdes)... | ecosystem: Environmental > Aquatic >... | reverse complement strand
GGGCGAGGCCTCGCCGTGGGAGAAGTTCGAGGCGTGGGCCCGGACGGTGCCCGACACGCTGCGCAGCCCGCTCTATCACTGGACGCACATGGAGCTGCGCCGGCCCTTCGGCATCGACGCCCTGCTCGCGCCGTCGAGCGCGAGGCGCATCTTCGAGCGCTGCAACGAGCGTCTCCAGGAGGACGGCTTCACGGCGATGGGCCTCCTGCGGGGCTTCAAGGTGGCCGTCGTCTGCACGACCGACGACCCGACCGACGATCTCCGCTTCCACCGGCGCCTGGCGGCGCGGCGCGACCCCGACACCTGCGTGTACCCGACCTGGCGGCCGGACAAAGCGTTTGCCGTCGAGGATCCAGCCGCGTTCAACGCGTGGATCGCCCGCCTTGAGCAGGCGTCGGGAATGGCCGTGGGCGGGCGCCTCTCGTCGCTGCTCGACGCCCTGAAGGCGCGGCACGACGCGTTCCACGAGATGGGCTGCCGGGCGTCCGATCATGGGCTGGAAACGCTGTGGGTCGAGCCGGCCCCGGCCGCCGAGCTCGATGCCGCCTTCGACGCGCTCCGCGCCGGGCGTGCGCCCGGCGCCGGCGAGGCCATCACGCTGAAGTCCGCGCTGCTCTACGAGCTCGCGCTCCTCGATCACGCGCGGGGCTGGGCGCAGCAGTTCCACCTGGGCGCGCTGCGCAACACCAACTCGCGGATGCGGCGCACCCTCGGGCCCGACACGGGGTTCGATTCCATCGCCGATGTCGACATCGCCCGCCCGCTCTCGCGCTTCCTCGACCGCCTCGACGACACGAACCAGCTCGCGAAGACGATTCTCTACAACCTCAACCCGCGCGACAACGCGCTGCTGGCCACGATGATCGGCAATTACCAGGACGGCTCGGTGCCCGGGAAGATGCAGTACGGGTCGGCCTGGTGGTTCCTGGACCAGCTCGACGGCATGACCGAGCAGATGAACGCCCTGTCGGACATGGGCCTCCTGTCCCGCTTCGTCGGCATGGTCACCGACTCGCGCAGCTTCCTCTCCTACCCGCGCCACGAGTACTTCCGCCGGCTGCTCTGCAACCTCGTCGGCGAGGACGTCCGGCGCGGGCGCCTGCCCGATGACCGCGAGCTCCTCGGCCGGCTCGTCCGCAACGTGTGCTTCTTCAACGCGCGCGACTACTTCGGGTTCCCGCTGGGAGCGGCCGCCGCCGGTGTCGATCGTTGACCTCTTGAGTACGATGACCAGGGTCGCCATCGTCGCCCTCGCACTGCTGGGAGCCGCCGCTGTGGCGGCGGCGCAGGTTCCGCGTCCGCGCGTCACTGGCGTGTCTCACGCGGCCTTCTACGTGCACGACATCGGGGCGGCCCGTGGGTTCTACGGACGGTTCCTCGGGTTCCCCGAGGACATCACCCGTCCCGAACCCGGGGATCCCGCCGGCGGGGCGGTGTTCAGAGTCAATGACCGGCAGTTCGTCGAACTGCGCCCGGAAGTCGAGCCGGGCGGCGACCGCCTCAGTCATATCGCGCTGGAGACCAGCGACGCCGAGGCGATGCGCCGCTACCTGAAGGCGCGCGGAATCGGCGTGCCGGACCGCGTCACGCGACAGACGCCGCACGGCGACGCGCATTTCAGCGTGCGAGACCCGGACGGGCACGACCTCGAGTTCGTGCAGTACGGAACGGCGGGCAGCCTGATGCGTCATGGAGGGTGGAAGGGGCCGCCGATGGCCGTTTCCTCCGTCATGCCCCATGTTGGCGTCCTCGTCGGCAGTCTCGACTCCGCGCTGGCGTTCTACCGCGACATCCTGGGTTTCAAGGAGACCTGGCGGGGCAGCCGCGACGAGAAGGAGCTGAACTGGGTCAACGTGCAGGTGCCGGACGGGCAGGACTACCTCGAGTTCATGCTGTACCGGGATCTGCCCCTGCCGTCGAAGCGCGGCAGCCAGCACCACATCTGCCTCTTCGTGCCGGAGATCGGCAAGGCGCTCGCGGCGCTTCAGGAGCGGGCGTTCCGGGCCGGATACCAGGCCGCCATGGAACCGCGCACGGGCATCAACCGCAAGCGGCAGCTGAACCTGTTCGACCCCGACGGCACGCGCACCGAACTGATGGAGCCGGCGACCATCGACGGCGTCCCTGCGCCATCGTCGCAGGCCCCTCCGCCCCGCCGCTGATTCTAGACCTGACCCTGGATCTCGGGCACGAGCGTCCGTGAGCCGATGGCGCCGAGCGCCTGTTTCAGCGCCGCCAGCATCGCCGCGTCCCGATAGACGCCGATGATGGCGCCGCCGGACCCGGCGAACTTCGCGCTCGCGCCGCACCGCCGCGCCGCTTCGACCTGGGCGACCTGCCAGGGGGGCAGGTTGTAGATGCGGCGCCGTGTGTCGAAGTTCTCGTCCATGAGCGCCGAGAGCCGCTCGCGGTCGCCGGCGAGCATCGCGTCCCGGCCGTCTGCCGCGAGCGACGCGAAGTGCGTCATGGCCTCGACGACGAGCGCCTCGCCGCGGTTGTAGCGCTCGCGGATGGCGTTGTGGAAGATCTCGGTGGGCTCGCCCATGCTGACGTGGTAGGCGACGTACACCGGCGGCAGCAGCGCCGGGTCGAGCCGCTCGTAGTGATAGCAGGGCAGCCCGAAGACGGTGCGCTCGCGCGCCCTGTCGAAGTCCATGTAGACGAGGCCCTCGTACACCTGGATGACGCGGTCCTGGAGTCCCGCGGTGATGCCCAGCTCCTCCTGCTCGACGTTCAGCACGAAGGTGGGCTGCGCCTCGAGGGGGAACTCGACCTGGTAGAACTCGATGAGCGAGCGCAGCGTCGCCACGATGAGCGCGCTCGATCCCGCGAGCCCCACCTGCCGGGGAATGGTCGTCTGGTACCGGACCGAGAAGTTCCGATCGTGCAGCGTGAGGCCCTGCGCGTCGCAGTGCTCGACGAACCGCTTGATGGTCGCCTTGATGAGCCGGATGCCGCCGTAGTAGCCGTGGAGGCGCACGTCGCGCGCCAGGTCGCGCACGGAATTGAAGCGCGCGCGATCGCCCTCGGCCAGCACGATGTCCACCGAGTCCCACTCGTACAGCACGACCTCGGCGAAGAAGTTGCGGACGCTGATCGAAATCGTCTTCCCGTGGTACCCGTCCGACGGATTGCCGAGCAGGCCCGCGCGCGCGTAGGCGCGCTTACGCGTGAGGAACATGGAGCAGTTTCTCCAGGTGGCGCCGCAGCGCCTCGCCGTGCCGAGGGTCCGCCAGCGCGAACTCGACGAACGCCTGGAAGTAGGCGTCGAAGTTCCCGATGTCGTACCGCTGCTCGCCGCCGGTCAGCCTGACGCCGTAGGCCTTGCCGCCCTGGCGGATGAGGCCGCGCAAGGCGTCGGTCAGCTGGATCTCGCCGCCCTTGCCCGGCGGCGTCCGCTCGAGCGCGTCGAACACCGCCGGCGACAGCACGTACCGCGCCGCGATCGCGAGGTTGCTCGGAGCCTCGTCCGGAGACGGTTTCTCGACGACGTCCGCCAGCTCGAACACGTCGCCCGCCGAGAGCGGGGCGGCCACGCCGTAGTCCGACACATCCTCCCGGGGCACTTCTTCGAAGGCGATGACGGCCACGGCGTCGCGCTCGAGGAAGCACCGCACCATCCGCCGCACGACGTCGCTTTCGGCGTGCATCCCGATGATCGAGTCTCCGAGCGCGACGATGAACGGCCGGCGGCCGACGAACGACCGCGCGCACAGCACGGCGTGGCCGAGGCCGAGCAGCTGCCGCTGGCGCGTGTAGAAGTACTGCACCGCCGATCGCTCGAACGCCAGTTCGGCGAGCAGTTCCTCTTTCCCGCTCTCCCGCAGCGTCTGGATGAGATCGGCGTTGAGATCGAAGTGGTTCTCGATGGACGCCTTGCCGGGCCCGGTCACAAACAGCACCTGCTTGGCGCCGACACGGGTCAGCTCCTCGACGACGTACTGCACGACCGGCTTGCGGCCGACCGGCAGCATCTCTTTCGGCTGGGACTTGGTGGCCGGCAGAAGGCGGGTGCCGAGGCCGGCGACGGGAACGACCGCGATTTCAATCTCCATGGGCTTCCCAGAAACTGAGGCCGGTGTTTGATGCGACGCGCCCGGCATTCTATCAAGTCCCTGCGCGAACGTCGCTCGCGGATGCCAACCTCCGACGGAATCGGCGATAATGTGCCGCGCGGCCGGGCGGCCGGCGGCCTGGAGGGACCCTTCATGACGCGAATCGACGGAATCAGAGCAGGACTCGCCGGAATGCTGGTTGCGCTGGCGGCGACGGCGGTCCAGGCACAGGGACCGGCGGCGCCCTCGCAGGCGTTCTCGGCTGCGCCCGACCAGGCGGCTGTCGTGAAGGTGATGTCGGCGGTGGCCGACTGGCAGCTGGCGAACCCGTCGAAGCACGATCCGTACGACTGGACCCAGGCCGCGTTCTACACCGGCATGATGGCGTTCGCGGGCATCACGGACAACCCGAAATACGTCGAGGCCATGAAGGCGATGGGGGAGCGCAACCAGTGGCGGCCCGGTCTACGCCCCGGGCACGCCGACGACTACGCCGTCGTCGCCACCTACGCGCAGCTTGCGCAGCGGGAGAAGAACAAGGCGATGCTGGGGCCCTCGCTCGCCCTGTTCAACTTCCTGCTCGCGCGCCGGTACGACGACTCCCTCGCGTGGGGCGGCGGCATCGAGAACCGCGAACTGGCGTGGTGCGACGCCCTGTTCATGGGACCGCCGGCGATGGCGGCTGTCAGCTCGGCCACAGGCGATCGGCGCTACCTCGACCTGGCTGACCGGCTCTGGTGGAAGACGACCGACTATCTGTACGACCGCACCGAACACCTCTACTTTCGAGACAGCCGCTACTTCGAGCAGCGCGAGCCGAACGGCCGGAAGGTGTTCTGGAGCCGGGGCAACGGGTGGGTGCTGGCGGGGCTCGCCCGCATGCTGCAGGACATGCCGGCCGACTTCCGCGGCCGCGACCGCTACGAGACGCTGTTCCGCGAAATGGCCGGCGCCGTGCTGGCGGCGCAGAGCCCCGACGGCTACTGGCGATCGAGCCTGCTCGACCCGGACAGCCGCCCGAACCCCGAGACGAGCGGCACCGGGTTCTTCGTGTACGCGCTTGGCTGGGGCGTGAAACAGGGCCTGCTCGATCGTGACAAGTTCAAACCGGCCGTCCTGAAGGGATGGGACGCCCTCGTGCGGGCCGTGCACCCCGACGGCATGCTCGGCTGGGTTCAGCAGATCGGGGCGGAACCAGGCTCGGCCGGCGCCGACAGCACGGAGGTCTACGGCGCCGGCGCGTTCCTGCTGGCCGGCAGCGCCGTGCACGCGCTCGCCGGATGACGCGCGTGGAGGCTCGCTCATGACGTGGACACGTCGGCGGTTCATGACCAGCGTGGCCGCCGGGGCGGCCGCCATGGGCTTCGGCGCGAGCGGGCGCCCCGAGCGCCTCGTCCAGGAGCAGTTCGGCGAATTTCCCCTCGCCGGCCTCGTGCCGCAGTTTCGTGAGGATCAGGCGGGGCGCGCCGGCCGTCTCGCGCCGACGGACCTCACGCGTGATGCATACCTCGGCCTGATTGGCGGCATCGTGCGGTTCTTCGCGCGCCACCAGGATGCCGGCGGCGCGATCATCGACCCGTACGAGCATGCGGAAAAGCAGTACTCGACGCCGGCGTTCGCGCTCGCCGGTGCGGCGCTGTGCTCGGCCCGCCGCGACGACACGCTGCTGCCGGCTGTCGTGCGCGCGATGTCGTGCGCCTGCGCGTCTCTCGCCGACGGGAAGGCGGCGGACGGCCATGCGGATTTCTACACAGTCCTGCTGATGCACGCGGACCGCCTGCTGGCGCCGCTCGCTCCGGAATCCGCCTCCGCGTCCTGGCGGCGCGACCTCGCTCGGATCCAGCCGGAGAAGATTTACCGCCGCCAGCCCACGGAGACCACGATCAACAACTGGAACCTCGTGGCGGCCGCGGGCGAGTGGATGCGCACGAAGGCCGGCCTCGGGGCCTCGTTGCCGTGGATCGAGGCCTCGCTCGATCGCCAGCTCGCACTGTTCACGGCGTGGGGGATGTACCGCGACCCCAACGATCCCATGGCCTACGATCACTTCGCGCGCCTGTGGGCGCTCGACCTGCTCGACGAAGGCTACCAGGGCCGCCACGCCGCCGCGCTGGACACGCTCGTCGAACGCGGTGCCTGGATGTCGCTCTTCATGCAGTCGCCGCAGGGCGAACTGCCGTGCGGCGGCCGGAGCGCGCACCACCAGTGGAACGAAGCCCAGCAGGCCGTGACGTTCGAATCGTGGGCCTCGCGCTTCGCGACGCGCGGCGACCTGGCGGCGGCCGGCGCCTGCAAGCGCGCCGCGCACCTGGCGCTGCAGTCCATCGGCCGTTCGGTCCGGCCGTCAGGCGAGCTCTGGATCGTCAAGAACCGCGTCGATCCGGCGGCGCGCCACGGATACGAGATCTACTCGTTCCACTCGCAATACAACCTGCTGGCCGCGGCGATGCTGGCCATGGCGTGGTCGCGCGCCGACGATCGCCTCCGCGAGGCGCCGAGCCCGGCCGAGACCGGCGGCTTCGCGTTTGCCCTCCAGCCGGCGTTCCACAAGGTCTTCGCCAATGCCGCCGGGACCTACGTCGAGATCGACACCGGGGCGGACCTTCACTACAACCCGACCGGGCTCCTGCGCCTCCACCACCGGGACGTGCCGCCCGAGACGCTGTCGGACGGTGTCGTCGCCGACCCGGGCTATCAGCTCCCTTCGAAACCGACGCGATCCCTGGCGCTGGGCCCTGAATGGCGCGACCGGGCCGGCGCCTGGCACGCGCTCGCCGATCACGGGGCCGCTGATCTGGACCCGGCCGGGTTCACGCTCGTGTCGGCCTCGCCTTCACGGGTCGAAATCCGGCTTGCCTATCGCGGCCGCTTCCGCGGCGGCGCGTCGGCCGTCACCGAACACATGACGATCTCACCGGGACGCGTAGAAATCGAGCACCGCGTGGACGGAGACGTCGACGCCGTCCGTCAGTGCTGGCCGATGCTGGCCTCCGACGGAGTGACGACGTCGGACATTGCCGTCATGGGGAAGAGGGCCTCTGTGAGGCGCGGCGGCGGCCGGCTCACGATTACGGCGCTGTCCGACGGCGCCATCGTCTCGCGCCTGGGGTTGGCAGAACCCTGCCGGAACGGTTTCATGGACGCGTGCCGTGCGCAAGCGCCGGGACGGACCCTCCGCTCGAGGATCGAGGCGCCGCTGAATCCCGGGGGCTGAAGCCCCCGGGCTTCATCTGTTCTGCTACCGCTGGATGCGCGCCGAGCCGCCCTTCGCAAACGCCCGCACCTGTTCCACCGTCGCCATCGTCGTATCACCGGGGAACGTTGTCAGCAGCGCGCCGTGCGCCCAGCCGAGCCTGACGGCGTCCTCCGGCCGTTCGCCCGCGAGCAGCCCGTAGATGAACCCGGCGGCGAATCCGTCGCCGCCGCCCACGCGGTCGTAGACCTCGAGTTCGCACGCCGGCGCGGCATGGCTCGAGCCGTTGACCCAGGCCACCGCGCTCCAGCTGTGCCGGTTGGTCGACTGCACCTCGCGAAGCGTCGTGGCCACCGCCTTGACGTTCGGGTGCTTCGCCACGACGCCGTCGATCATGGCGAAGAAGGTGCCGGGGTCGAGCTTCGAGGTGGCGTGGACCTCGGGACCGGCGATGCCGAGTCCCTTCTGCAGATCCTCCTCGTTCCCGACCAGCACATCCACATGTTCGACGATGCGGCCGATGACGCCGACAGCGCGTGAGGCGCCGCCCCAGATGCTCCAGAGCTTCTCGCGGAAGTTCAGGTCGAACGACGTGACCGCCCCGGCGGCCTTCGCGGCCTTCATGCCCTCGATGATCAGTTCGCCCGTGGTCGCGGACAACGACGCGAAGATGCCGCCGCTGTGGAACCAGCGCACGCCGCCGGCGAAGATGGCGGGCCAGTCGACGTCGCCCGGCTTCAGCAGCGCGGCCGCCTCGTTGGCGCGGTTGTAGAAGACCACCGGCGGCCGGACGCCGAACCCGCGATCGCTGTAGACGGTGGCCATGTTGGGGCCGTTGACGCCGTTGTGCGCGAAGCGCGTGTAGTAGGGGCGCACGCCCATCGCCCGCACGCGCTCCGCGATGAGATCGCCGATGGGGTAGTCGACCATCGCGGTGGCGACCGCGGTCTTCAGCCGGAAGCAGTCCGCGAGATTGGCGGCGACGTTGAACTCGCCGCCGCTCACGTGGATCGCGCAGGCCGCGGCCTTGCGGAACGGCACGATGCCCGGGTCGAGGCGGTGCACCAGCGCGCCGAGCGAGAGGAAGTCGAGCGCCCCGTCCGCGCGAATCGTCAACCCGTCTGCCATCTCGTCATCTCCCCGGGGCCTGCCCCCCGTCCGCTACCACTCGGTGTGGAACACGCCCGCCCTGTCGATGCGCCGGTAGGTGTGCGCGCCGAAGTAGTCGCGCTGCCCCTGCGTCAGGTTGGCCGGCAGCCGCTCGCTGCGGTACGCGTCGAAGTAGGAGAGCGACGCGCTCATCGCCGGCACCGGGATGCCCAGCTCGACGGCCACCTGCACCACGAACCGCCATCCGGCCTGGCGGGTTTCGATCGCCTGCCTGAACGCGTCGTCGAGCAGGAGGTTCGCCAGGGCGGCGTCGCGCCGGAACGCCTCCATGATGTCGCCCAGCAGCGACGCGCGGATGATGCAGCCCGCGCGCCACACCCGCGCGATGGTCCCCGCCTGCAGATCGTAGCCGTATTCCGCCGACGCCATGCGCAACAGCGCGAACCCCTGGGCATACGACGTGACCTTGCTGGCGTAGAGGGCCGCCCGCACGGCGTCCACGAGCTTCTCGCGGCGGCCGTGGTAGTGCGGCACCGGCCCGCCCAGCACGCGGCTCGCGTGCACGCGCTCGGCTTTGAGCGACGACAGGATGCGGCTCTCGACGGCGGCGTTGATCGTCGGAATCGGCGCGCCGATGTCCAGCGCGTGCTGGCTCGTCCACTTGCCGGTGCCCTTCTGCTGCGCTTCATCGAGGATGAGATCGACCAGCGGCCGGCCGGTCTCGGCATCCGTCTTCGCGAGCACCTCGGCGGTGATCTCCACGAGGTACGACCGGAGATCGCCGGCATTCCACTCCTGGAAGATGGCGCTCAGCTCCCTGGCCGGCAGCCTGAGGCCGCGCGACAGCAGGTCGTAGGCCTCGGCGATGAGCTGCATGTCGCCGTACTCGATGCCGTTGTGGACCATCTTGACGTAGTGCCCGGCGCCGCCGGGACCCATGTAGTCCACGCACGGCTCGCCGTCGTCCGCCTTCGCGGCGATCGCGCGCAGGATCGGCGCGAGCGCCTCCCACGCCTCGCGCTGCCCGCCGGGCATGATCGCGGGGCCCCAGAGCGCGCCTTGCTCGCCGCCCGACACGCCCGTGCCGACGTAGTGGAACCCGTCCGCCGCCAGGTCCTTGCTCCGGCGCTCCGTGTCGAGGAACCAGGAATTGCCGCCGTCGATCAGGATGTCGCCCGGCTGCAGGTGCGGCCTGAGGTGAGCGATGGCGCTGTCGACCGCCGCGCCGGCAGGCACCATCATCAGCGCGCGCCGCGGCCGCTTCAGCATTGCCATCAGCCGATCGGGAGCGGGTGCCAGGTCCACGTGGCGGCCCGCCGCGGGCCCGGCCACGAAGGCCTGGCCCTTGGCCGCGTCAAGATCGTAACCGGCGATGCGGAACCCGTTGCGCTCCATGTTGAGCGCCAGGTTCGCGCCCATCACGCCGAGGCCGACCACACCAATGTCACACTGCATGTGAAACTCCCGTCGTCGCCGCCGGGGGCAGGCGGTACAGCATCTCTCCGGCGCGCGGCACGACGAGCACGCCGTCGGCCTCGCGCCCGGACCAGTCTTCGATCCGGACGTCCGCCGGGTCCAGGTAGCCCAGGTTGATGCGCCGGCACCGCTCCTCGGTGATGCGCGTCGCCAGCGTCACTCGGATGCGCGGCGTCTCGACGCCGGTCGCGGCATCGTAGGTCCCGAGCCCTTTGACGTGCGTCGAGTGCGCGAGCACGCCGCCCGGATAGCCCCCGAACCGATCCCACTGCGCGAGGAAGTAGTCGCGGCAGTGATAGCCGATCTCGTCGATGATCCGGCCATGGGTGTAGCTCACCTCCGTGATGTGCGGCGCGTAGATGACGATCTCGCCGCCGTCGGCCATCGCGGGCTCGAGCTTGTACATCCCCTTGGCGGCCGTCCAGAGGTCGTCGTACATCGTCGGCATGATCGACAGGACCCGCCTGAAGGGCCGGTCCACCCAGACGATGTGGGTGCGCGCCGAGAGGGCCGAGGCCGCCTCCCAGGATTCGCGCGGCGGCCCGACGTACAGCCCCGCGATGCCGTCGTGCGTGACGACCAGGCTGATGCAGCTCATCGGCCGGTCCACCAGCGACGCCGCGCGGTCGATGACGGCCCTCACGGGCGTATAGCCCGCCCCGATCACCGCGCTGCTGGTGATGACCGCGCCGAGCCAGTGCGTGAAGTCGATGATCTCCGGTCCGGCCACGCCGGGCACGAGATACTTCGTCCCGCCCGAGAAGCCGACCACCTCGTGCGGAAAGACCGGACCGCAGATGACGAGGTGATCGTACTCGAGCAGCAGCTTGTTCAGCGACACGGACACGTCGCGGCGCAGGAGGCCGCCGGAGAGGCCCGCGATCTCGTCCGCCGGAATCGTGCCGAGCGTCACGAAGGTGCCCTCGAGATCCCACCGGTGGTTGAACACGCGGCTTCGCCCGGCCCGGCCCGCGACGACCGGGCGGCCCAGGAGCCGGCCGAGGTGCTCATCGGACATCGGCTGGTGCGTGCCGAGCGCCACGAGAAAATCGAGCGCGGCCACGCGCGGGCCCACCGTGGCGGTGAGCGTCTCGAACATCTGCGGCATCGGCATCGTCCGCGTGGCATCGGGGATGAGCACAAGCACGCGCTTGCCGTCGATCGCCTCGGCGGCGAAGCCGGCGGCGACGATGCGGGAAACGTCCGCGTCGGTGAGATGGCGGCCGACGTCGCCTTGCCCGGTAACCATCGGTGTGGAGCCTCCTGGGGATGCGTCCGGTTCAGTACGTCAGACGCCGCTGAACGCCGAGAACCCGCCGTCGATCGGCACGATAATCCCGGTGACGAACGCCGAGGCAGGAGAGAGCAGCCACACGACCGCTCCCAGCAGATCGTCCGGCTGGCCGAAGCGGGCCATCGGCGTGTGGCCGATGATGGCGCGGCCGCGCGCCGTGAGTTCGCCCGTCGCCTGGTCGGTCAGCAGGAAGCGGTTCTGATCGGTCAGGAAGAAGCCGGGCGCGATCGCGTTCACGCGGATGCGCGGCGAGTACTCCTGCGCCATGTGCACGGCCAGCCACTGCGTGAAGTTGCTCACGCCCGCCTTGGCCGCCGAGTAGGCGGCGATGCGGGTCAGCGGCCGGTACGCGTTCATCGAGGAGATGTTGAGGATCGTGCCGGTGCCGGCCCCGGCCATCGCGCGGCCGAACACCTGCGAGGGCAGCATCGTCCCGATGAGATTCAGATCGAAGACCCACCGCAGCGCGTCGGGCGGCAGATCGAAGAAGGACGCCTGCGCGCCGGTCGTGGCCTTCGGGTGGTTGCCGCCGGCACCGTTGATGAGCGCGTCGACGGCGCCGAAGCGTTGCAGGATCGTGTCGAGGGCGCGCGACAGGCTGGCCGGATCGAGGACGTCGGTTTCGATGACGGCGGCCCGGCTGGCATGGGCTCCCATGCGTTCGAGGAGCGCGGGGGCGCCTGAGACGTTGCGGTCTAGCAGGGCGATGTTCGCGCCCAGGGTCGCCAGCGCGCAGCAGATCTCGCCGCCGAGGACGCCTGCGCCGCCAGTGACGGCAATCGTCTGTCCCGTGAAGTCATGCGCCCGGGCGAGTTGGTCGAGATTCATGGCTTTCTCCGACAGCCGCGCGAGGCGGCCCGGCAGTTGGGAGGAGCGTGTCTCTGAGTATCCGTCTGGTCTTACCGCGGCCTGGTGCATCGTACACAGGCCAATCCACTTTGCGGAACATACGTGTGATTGCACTGGCATGTCAAGGCCGGTGACCGGCGGTTGGGCCGTTTCGGACCGACCAATTTCCGTTGACGGGTTCGATGCTCGGTCCACCTGCTCCGGTGCCGGGAGGGCGGAATGCGTTCCTCGGCGCGGTGTGCCGGCCCGCTCGGACCGGACCGGACGGGCCTCGACGCAATCGCCGGCATTGTGAATGGATGCCGCGCCGGCTTATCA
>Ga0209048_10005210_pt1 | contig 12298 bp, 10 predicted proteins | sample FrelakmetCRP12CR_FD_187146 | JGI IMG/M metagenome (GOLD analysis project Ga0209048, IMG submission 187146) | Freshwater lake sediment microbial communities from the University of Notre Dame, USA, for methane emissions studies - CRP12 CR (SPAdes)... | ecosystem: Environmental > Aquatic >... | reverse complement strand
GAAGGCGGCCGTCGAGGGATTTCAGGCCTGGGGCGGGGTCACGGTCGACGGCATCGTGGGCGACCAGACGTGGTCGGTGTCGCTGCACGCGATGTCGGCGACCCTCGATACGGCGGTGGGCCTCGGGTTCGCCCTGCCCTAAAGGCACGTCCCCAGGTGCTGCACGCCGAACCCGCGGGTCAACTGCGACCAGGCTCACCCCCGGATCGCTCCGACCTTCAGGCTGGTCACCCGTCCCAACTGACTTTCGGGGCGAGGCCTCCAATCGCGCATTCAGAACGACCCTTATCCTGGCGACGAGGCGGGGGCTCGTCTTCCGGCCCGGAGTTCTCGAATGTCTGGGTGGCCACCGCCGTGTCTGCTGAGGGGCGAGCCAGGACCGGTCGCCTGACGGTCAGTCACACGAGGTCGGGAATGACCATGTCGCGGCGTCACGAGGATCTCAGCCCGCAGGAGTTGGCTAGCCAGGAAGGCTTTGACCGCTCCTGGGTGAATGCACAGCGATCGCTTGCCGACCCTGCATTCCGCTCCTATCTCGAGGAGTCGATCGAGCGCGTCAACGGCTCCCGTTCGGCGGCGACGCTGTCGAAGGACGACTTCCTCACCGGTACCGAGTCCTCGGATCGGGTAGTGCCGCTCCGAGAGGTCGGCGAGTACCACGCCTGGATCGAACGCGAGTCGCCCACCACCGCGGCTCGTCGGGTCGCACGGGCGTTCATCGCGGAGCTGGGGGATCAGCCTTGGCGAGCGCCGAGCGTTCCGATTGCGGAGCTCTCGAGCCAGCCCGAGTACGAGATTCGCGCGGCCTCCCTTGCGGCCACCGGCGAGAACGACGTCCAGATCTGGTACCTGCACGCCTACGCAACGGGCAACGTCGATCTCATCTCGGTCACTGACCGCTGAGCCGTGGTCCGCGGTCGGGAGATGACTTGAGGCGCTGGCCCGAACGTCACGTTTCGCGGAAGTGGTTCGCTGACGGTGAGGCGATACGGCACGTGGGACAATCCCTGCATGATGCTGGAGATGACGACCGATGAGATCGACGCCTTCCTGTCCCGTCAACTCGTCGGGCGGGTGGGCTGCCACACCGATGGACTGACCTACGTGGTGCCCGTGATCTACGTCTGGGACGAAGGGCTCATCCACGTCTACTCGGTAGAAGGCCAGAAGATCAGGATGATGCGGGACAACCCGGACGTCTGTTTCGAGGTCGACGAATACGGCACGGGTGGTGGGTGGATGAGCGTCATCATCCAGGGGGTCTACGAGGAACTTCCCGGCGAACTCGCTGCTCGGACGCTGCGGCTCCTAGCGGCGCGATTCGCCGATCGATCGGCCACAGGAGAGAGCCAGCGGCCCCGTGCGGGCGAGCGGGCGCCGGTGGCGTTTCAGATCCGCCCCAACGCCATCACCGGCCGAAAGGTAGAGGCGACCAACCTCTCGGTCGGGTGACGGGGCACCGGCCTCGAACCGTCGGGCGAACCTGACCTCGCCTCGGGGTCACCAAGCAGGCTGGTAGGGGCAGGTCGGGTCCTCGGCGAGGGGGTCGCCGGTGGCGGCATAGGCCTGGGCGCGCGAACCGCCGCACACCTGGCGGAACTCACACCGGCCGCACCGGCCGCCGAGCCGGTCCCGATCGCGCAGCGCCTGCAGGAGGGGAGAGGTCCGATAGATCTCGGTGAGCGGTCGATCACGGACGCTGCCGACGGGTGCGGGTAGGAACCCGCTTGGGAACACCTCTCCCGTGTGGGAGACGAAGACGACTCCCCGGCCGTCACCCACAGCAAGCGGTGGCCGTCGAGCCCCAGAGCCAGATCCGGCGTGGCTCGCGGTAGTGGTGCCGACATCATCGCAACGATCGGTCGAGGCGCCGGTTCTCGGCCGCAGAGCTGTGGCAAGGCGGTCATGGAGGCGGTGGTAGATGGGGCCGCGAGCGGAGGGCCACGCACCGGAGTCGCAGGCCGTTTGCTGGTGGAGGACGCGCCGGTACTGCGGGGCTTCGGTGGTCTTGAGGGCCATGGTCGCTGATGCCTCGGCCAACAGATGCAGCACGTCCTCGGTTCCGTCGGGGCCGAGGGCCTCGAGCTGACGGCCCCGACCCGTTGGCACGAGGAAGAACACGCTCCACAGGGTCGCGCCGAGTTCTCTCACCAGCCGGGCCATCTCGGGCAGCTCGTCGACCGTCGCGGCCGTGATCGTCGAGTTGACCTGGAGTCGCAGACCCACCCGGACCGCCGCCCGGCAGGCAGCAACGCTCAGGGCGAACGAGCCTGGCACCTGCCGGAACGCGTCGTGGGTGGCGGAGCTGGCGCCGTCGAGCGAGAACGAGACCGCACCCGAACCGGCCTCGCGGAGTCCGGCCAGGTTGGATTCGGTCGCCAGCGGGGTGCCGGACGGAGAGACAGCCATGGCCAGTCCGAGCGAGGAACCGTGGTCGACAAGATGTCGGAGATCCGAGCGTTTGAACGGGTCGCCGCCCGTCAGCACCACGATGGGTCGGGGGGCACCGTTGCCCGCCAGGTCGTCCAGGACGCCGGTCACCTCGGCGGTGGTCAACTCGTCGCGGTGCGGAGCGGACTGGGCCTCGGCCCGGCAGTGCTGGCACGCCAGGTCGCAGGCACGGGTGGTTTCGAACAGCACCAGGAAGGGACGCTCGTCGACGTCATAGCGAAGCCGTCGCACTTCGGGGATGGCTTCTCGGACAGGCGGAGCCGCCTTCGCCCGGGTGGTGTCGGATGGTTCGGCGGTAACCCTCATCGCGCACTCCGATGACAGGTGGAGGCCCACGGGGGGCGGTGGGGCGATGGTGCCAAGGCACGTCCGATCAGCTCGTTCGTTCCACCTTGTCGACCCCCTGGGTGCGGGCCTAGGGCCTTTGGTCACTCCCCGACACCCGACCAAGGCCGGAGGTCACCGTCACGCGGCTGGGATCGCGGTGTCGACACACGCCGCGGCCCGTCGCGTAGCGGAGCTGCTCGGGGTGTTGACGTTGCACTGGCTCGATGATGATGTCGACGTGCGGATCGGGTGGGGCGAGAACTCCCACTCCGCGACCTTCAGGTCCACCGCCCGGACCGCTTGACCGGTCATCCGACGCCGCCGCCCGACGCCTGGTTCCCGCTCCGTCCACCTCGTCGACGGAGCGGCCGGTTACCCGTTCTCGCAGACCTCGCGGGTCAGGGAGGGGGGATTCCCCGTCGATGTGACTTGATGCTCTGTCGGCGCCCCTGGCAGTCGAATACACCAACAAGATGACCGGGGTGGGAGGCCGCTAATCGTGAGCGTCAAGGTTGGATTGGTCGCCAATCCAAATGCCGCCCGCGACGTGCGTCGTCTCACCTCGCTGGCGCGAACGGTTGACGTCCACGAACGGGTCAACCTCGTGGCCAGGGTGGTGCGAGGCCTCGCTGCGGTGGGCGTTGACGAAGTCGTCGCCATGTCTGAGCCCTGTCGGGTGGCCGAGCGAGCTTGGGCAGTGCTCAGCGGTGCGGGCCCGTCGGCCGGCAGCGTGCCGTCATTGCGTTCGACGAGCCCGCCGGCAGGTGACGCCGCCGGGACGGCGTCGGCAGCCGCAGCGCTCGCCGGCCACGGAGTGGGCTGCGTCATCACGGTCGGTGGCGACGGTACGCATCGCGCCGTCGCCGCGGGCTGGCCGGATGTCGTGTTCGCCTCTCTTCCCGGGGGCACGAACAACGCGTTCGGCCCTGCCATCGATCCAACGGTGCTGGGCCTGGCCGCCGGGCTGTTCGCCGCAGGCGGCGACACCTACGTGTCCTTCGCACGGCGGGTCCCACGCCTCGACGTCGAACTGGACAACGACCGAACCGGGGAAGATCTGGCTCCCGCCCTCGTCGACGTCGCCGTCGTCGACGAGGGTTGGGTCGGGGCCCGAGCCATGTGGAACGAGCGGCTGCTCGTCGAGGCCGTCGTCACCAGGGCCGATCCGACGTTGTGTGGCCTCGCCGGCCTTGCCGGCATGGCGGACGGCACCCGACCCGCCGAGGCCGCCACGCACCTGCGCTTCGGTTCGCCAGGGGTCGAGGTGCTCGCACCCCTCGGTCCCGGTCAGCTGGTGATGGCCAGCCTGGCCACAGTCTCGGAGCTGTCGATGGGTGACGAGGTGTCCGTCGGTGGTGGCGGGCGCGTGACCCTCGCGTTCGATGGTGAGCGAGAGCGGGTGCTGCAACCGGGTGAGCGAGCCCAGGTCCGGGTCGTAGCCGACGGCCCGAGCCTGATCGACGCTGCCGCGCTGGTGCGTGAGGCAGCCGCTACCGGAGAGTTCGCCTGGCCGTCGGCCGGGATGACGGGTGCCGGATCCGGCACAGTACCAAACGAGCTGAGGAGGGGGCATGCCCACGAATGACGTGTTGCGCGACCTGCACCACCAGATGGTCCGGGCTCGCGTGTTCGAAGAGACGATCCAGAAGGCGTACATGGAGGGCAAGACGCCGGCGTTCGACATCGCCGCCGGTCCGGTCCCTGGCGAGATGCACTTGGCGGCCGGGCAGGAACCGGTGGCCGCCGGGGTCTGCGCCCATCTGCGCCCCACGGACGCCGTGACCGCAACCCACCGGCCGCACCACGTCGCGCTCGCGCACGGGATGGACATGCCGCGCATGGCCGCTGAGATCTTCGGCAAGCAGACCGGGCTCTGTCACGGCAAGGGCGGACACATGCACCTGTTCGACGCCGAGACCAACTTCGGTTGCAGTGGCATCATCGGCGAGGGGATCCCCACCGCGGTGGGTGCTGCGCTCGCGTTCAAGAAGCAAGGGGGCGACCGGGTAGCCGTGTCGTTTTTCGGTGACGGCGCTGCCAACCAAGGGTCGTTCCACGAGTCGCTGAACCTGGCCGCGCTCTGGGACCTCCCGGTTGTCTTCGTCTGCGAGGACAACGCGTGGGCGATCAGCGTGGCCAAGGACAAGTCGACCGCCATCGCCAACAACTCCGACCGGGCTGTCGCGTATGGAATACCGGGAGTCCTCGTGTCTGACAACGACGTCGTAGGCGTGTACGAAGCCGCGGGCGAGGCGGTCGACCGAGCCCGACGCGGTGGCGGCCCTTCGCTCATCGAGGTGAAGACCGACCGACTGCTCGGTCACTTCGAGGGCGACCCCCAGCTGTACCGCACGGCGGAGGAGATGGAGGCGCTTCGCGAGCGCGACGCGATCACCCGGTTCGAGGCCCAACTGGCCGCCAACGGCGTGATGGGCGGCGACGACGCGCAGGCCGTCTGGGCCGCCGCCCGAGCTGAGGTCGACGCCGCGATCGACTTCGCGGTCTCCAGCCCTTACCCCGACCCCGCATCCGCCCTCGACCACGTCTTCGCTTGAGAAGGAGCCACGCGACATGGCACAGACCACAGAAACCCAGCGCCTCCTGACCACCTCGAAGGCGATCAGCGAGGCCATCGCGCAGGAGATGGAGCGCGACCCCGGCGTGTTCGTCATGGGGGAGGACATCGGTATCTACGGGGGCATCTTTGGTGCCACCGAAGGGCTGCTCGCCGAGTTCGGGCCCGACCGCATCATGGACACGCCGATCTCCGAGACGGCGTTCATCGGTGCCGCGGTGGGCGCGGCACTGCAAGGGATGCGACCCATCGCCGAGTTGATGTTCGTCGACTTCTTCGGCGTCTGCATGGACCAGATCTACAACCACATGGCGAAGATCCACTACGAGTCGGGCGGCAACCTCGACGTGCCCGTGGTCCTCACGACCGCGATAGGTGGCGGCTACAGCGACGGCGCCCAGCACTCACAGACACTCCACGGGCTGTTCGCCCACCTGCCCGGGATGAAGGTCGTCCTCCCTTCGACGCCCTACGACGCGAAGGGTCTGATGATCTCCGCGATCCGCGACGACAACCCGGTGCTGTACATGTTCCACAAGGGCGTGATGGGGTTGGGCTGGATGACGCCGAACCCGCGGGCGACCGGCCACGTTCCGCCTGAGCCCTACGCGATTCCGATCGGCGAGGCCGACATCAAACGACCGGGCAGCGACGTCACGATCGCGACGGTGTCTCTGATGGTGCATCGCGCCCTCGACGCGGCCGAAGCCCTCGCCGCGGATGGCATCGAAGCCGAGGTGCTCGACCTGCGGAGCCTGGTGCCGCTCGATCGGGCGGCGATCGCCGAATCCGTTCGTCGCACGCACCGGCTGCTCGTCGTCGACGAGGACTACCGCAGTTTCGGGATGAGCGGTGAGGTGATGGCGACCGCTATCGAGGAGTGCTTCGACTACCTCGACGGCCCACCGGCGCGCCTCGCGTACCCCGACGTGCCCATCCCGTACAGCCGGCCGATGGAGCAATTCTGCCTGCCGAACGCCGACACCATCGCGGCCGCCGCCCGGCAGCTCGTCACCGGCTGAGATCGACGCGCCAGCGTGGTCCCGCCACCGCGGGGCCGCGCCGGACCCGACTGGAGGATCCGATGGCCACCAATGTCGTGTTTCCGCGCTTGTCCGACGAGGTCGAGGAAGGCGTGGTCGTCACCTGGTTCGTCCACCCCGGCACCCGGGTCGCTGAGGGCGACCTCGTGGCCTCCGTGCAAGTCGAGAAGGTGGAGGAGGAGGTCTACGCTCCCGTGGCTGGCGTCGTGCTCGAATTGCTTCTCCCCGCCGGTGCCGTGGTCGAACAGGGCCTGCCCATCGCCCGCATCGGGGAGCCTGACGAGGCCTCTCCTCCCTCGAGCCCGCCCCCCGCAGCACCAGCTGCGACTGGCGGAGCACCACCACCGGTTCCGGCGTCGCCGGCGGCCAGGCGGTTGGCGCGCGAGCTCGGCGTCGAACTCTCGATCGTTGTGGGCACCGGCCCCGGAGGCCGCATCGTCGAGGACGACGTGCGTGGGGCGGGCGCGTCCACAGCGTCGAGCGCGTCCCCGACGATCGGAGAAGCCCTATCCGGGCCCCGGCGGCTCATGGCCCAGCGGATGCACGACTGGCTGGCGACCACCGCCCAGATCACTCTCACCAGCGAAGTCGACGTCACCGAGCTGGCGGCGGCGAACCCACCATGGGCGGCGGCGCTCGTGCGCGCCTGCGCGCTCGCTTTGTCGAGGCACCCGCTGCTGGCCCGACGGTGGAACGCCGATCGCCTCGTCGCCGCCGAGCAGATCGACATCGGCGTGGCGGTTGCGCTCGACGACGGTCTGGTCGTCCCCGTCGTGCGTCGGGCCGACACGAAGGATCTCGACACGCTCGCTGCGGAGGTCGCCGACCTGGCGAGGCGGGCCCGAACCGGGGAGCTCGCGATCGACGACGTCTCCGGTGCGGTGTTCACCATCACCAGCCTCGGGAAGTACCCGATCGACGCCTTCACACCCGTGCTTCAGCCCCCGCAGACGGCGATCCTCGGCGCCGGTCACGCCCGATCCCGGCCAGCCGTCGTCGACGGCCGTCTCGAAGCGCGCACCCTGCAGGTGCTCAGTCTCACCGTCGACCATCGGGTGATCGACGGCGCCCCGGCCGCGGCCTTCCTCGCCGATATCGCCACGCTGCTCGCCGACCCGGCGACGCTGCGCTGAGCACACCCACGAGGCACCCGCCGGGGCGTCTCGAACGTCGGACGGCCTACGCTGCGAGTGATGGAATACGGCTCGGACGACGTGACGTGGTTGTTGACCGAGTGGCTCGACTGCACGAGGGGTGGTGGCGAGTACATGACTTGGCGACGCCTCGTCGGTCGCTATCCCGGCAAGAGCGATCTGGCATGGCTGTGGGGCCTCGTCGACGCGGCTGTCGAAAGGGGCTACTTGGCCATGACTCCTGACGGGAAGCCTCCGCCGGATCCGGACTCGCAGGTGACTTGGGATCGATGGCAAGTCACCGAGAAGGGCCGAATCCTCGCCGGTGACGAGCGAGGGGTGTAGCAGAGCCCAACGGGTGTCGGCGGCTGGATCTATCGGGGAAGGTTCCGGCCGTCGACGTCAGGCCGAATCCGGGCAGTACTCCACCCGGGTCGTCCCGTGAGAAGGGCTGGCTACCGGATCGTGCTGACCTTCGGGGACGGCGCCCGAAGGTCAGAGTGCTGTTGAGAGGCCCGCATCGCGATTGGGTTTCACGCCAACTCCGCGACCGAGTGCGGTGGCGCTGTCGCCGGGACGCTACCCGCCCGTCGTCACGTGATCGGGACAGACGGCGCGGGTCAACTCGTCGCTCGCCCACCGCAGGGCGTCGCCGAGGGCGTCGGCATCGGGGACGATGTCGGGGTCCACGGTGATGCCCACCCCCACCGTGTCCACGTAGGACAGCACGCCGATCATGAGGGCCATGTTGCCGGTGCAGGTGATGAAGGGCACCAGCTCGAGCATCCGGGCGCCCATCAGGTGGAGGCGGTCCCTCGAGCCAGGGAGGTCCGACACGGCGAGGTTCACGAAGGGCTGGTTGCGCAGGAGCACGGGCGCGAGCCGCCCGAGCAGCCAGCTTGGCGTGATCGTTGCGAGCGAGTAGAGCAGGGGGCCGAGATCGGTCTGGGCGGACGCCTTGCGGCGGACCATTTCGGCATGGATCTGCGCCAGGCACTCGGCTGGGGGGACCTCCGGTCCGGGCAGGTCGGCGACCATCTGTGAGAAGCGGTTCTCTATCTCGCCGCCGGGGTCGGTGCCGTGGGTCGACACCGGTACCAGTACCCGGGGCCGGGTTCCGGGTGGGTGCTCGCCCTTGTCGCGCAGGTAGCGGTGGAGCGCGATCGTCGAGACGGTCAGCGCGGCGTCGTTGAAGGTGACGCCGGTGGCTCTCTTCACCGCGAGGAGATCCTCCAACGGGAGTTGGAGCTGGAGGAAGCCGCGGCGGGCGCCGACCGGTGCGTTGATCGCCAGGCGCGGCGCGAGCGTCGCCGTAGCCGCCGCGGCGCGACCGAGCGTGATCAGGTCGGAGCCGAGCTGACCAGGCCGGGTCAACGCACGGGCGGCGCCCAGCGCCGCGCCGGTCAGGGTTCTTGCCTGGTCGACGAGCGCGTCGGTCAGCACACGGGCGCCGGATGGGGTCGGCTCGGGGCGCCACTCCGGGGGTTCGGTGGGTGCGACGTCGGGGTCGAAGTCGAGGAGCGCCAGGGCGAAGCCCAGCAGCGCCAAGCCGTCGGCCATGACGTGGCTCACCTTGGGGATGACGGCCACGCGGTCGCCTTCGAGGCCGTCGACGGTCCACATCTCCCACAGGGGATGCTGGGGGTCGAGCGGCGCTGCGAGGAGCTCCGCCACGAACGCGCGCAGTTCCTTTTCGCCTCCGGGAGCCGGCAGCACGGCGTTGTGGGCGTGGTTGTCGATGTCGAACGTCGTGTCGTCGACCCACAGGGGCCGGCCCTGGCCCCCGGGGACGAGCGCCAAGCGCCTGCGGAAGCGGGGCACGAGGTGCAGGCGGCTCTCTAGATGGCGGCGGAGATCGTCGATGCGCAGGGTGCCGTCGGGGTTGGCGAGCGGGCCCCGCTCGAACAGGCACACAGCGCCGATGAGCAGCGGCGCTTGTGGGTCTTGGGCGCACCACAGGGTCGCGTCCTGGGCCGCCAGGCGTTCAGCGCGCATCGTGGGTCATTCGCCGTGATGGTCGGCGAAGGCGAGGGGGGTGGCGCCTTGGCCGTAACTTGACCAGACGTCGTCGAGGAAGGTGGCGATCACGTCGGTGAGGCGGTCGGGTCGTACACGGAGCTCGACGGGGGACCGGGCCCGTTCCAACCGGGCGTTCGGGAGCTGCCCGGCCAGGTTGGCGGCGTCGTCGAACGGGTGGAGGAGGTCATTGCGGTGGGCGAGGATCAGCGCCGGTGCCTCGATCGCCTCGCGCTCCTCGATGGTGGGTGCGACGGGACCGACGAGGATGCCGTGCAGTAGCGCGGCCATGCTCTCGGGCGGCAGCGACGCCGCGTGCAGGAAGCTGTTGACCGCGGCGATGGGGGTGGTCGGAACCCGGGCGACGAGGGACGACAGGCGTGCCGCGAGGGGCCTGCCGTAGTGCACAACCAGCACCATCGGGGCGAAGAGCAGGGCAGCCGACGGGACCGCCCACTCGAGTACGGGCATCTCGAGCACGAGGCCGCGCACCCGGTCGGGTTGGCGGCTGGCCGTGAACAGGCTGACGTTGGCGCCGAGCGACATTCCGCCCAGTACCGCGGCGGGCACCTCCAACTCGTCGAGTAGCGCCACGACCTGGTCGACGTAGGTGTCGATGCGGTACTCGGAGGCGTGCGTCGGCTTGTCGCTGCGGCCGTGACCCAGCAGGTCGACGAGCACGACGCGATGGCCGTGGTCGGACAGGGCTCGGGCTATGCCCCGGTTGATCTCCGAGTCGAGCAACAGCCCGTGGATGTAGACGAGGACCCGGTCGGTGCCGGGATCGCCGTAGTCGTCGTAGACGAGTTCGTGGCCGCCACACCCGAACGTCGAAGTGCGGAACGTCATGTCGCCCTCCCTTCGGAGCCCCAACTGATCTGGGCTCGAACTCATAGTCCGCCGCGGATGCACCTCGCTCCCACGGCCGAAAGACCCCTCTTCGCCCGACGCCGGGCTCCACGTCACCCGGCTCGGCCGGTTTCGATCCTTTCTGACCGCCCATGCCCTGGGCTTGAGGTGCTCCGACCTCTTCCAGTCCGGCTCGAACATTGCCGGGCCAACAAGTCCACAACCAAGGTCGACGAGCTCCTCGCGTGTGGAGCGGATTCCTCGATTGGCAACTCTCCGTGTCGAGGGTGCGGCGATCCCCGCGCCTTGACGAGCGACGACAGGTCCATCGGTCCCCTTGACCTTCAAGCTGGCCACCCGATCCGTCATGCGGTGACGACCTGGCCACCTAGCGGGAATCCGACGGCGTCAGCGAACGGGGATGGGTCTGTCGTACGCCCCCCGTGTGTTCATGGGGCCCGGCTTGGCAGCACGACGGCTCGATGGGAGCCGGCGACGGCGAGGATCTCGTGGAATCCTTCCTGGAGGCAGTCGAGGAGTACGTCGGCGTCGGGGACGGCGCCGGTGTCGATGTTGATGCCCACGAAGCAGGTGTCGCAGTAGGAGATCAGTGTGAGGTTCACCGCCGCGCCGATGGTGGGCCCGAACCCGTAGAAGCGGTTGACCCTCGCTCCGGCGAGGTAGAGCGGCACGGGGATGCCGGGCACGTTGCTGGCGAGGAAGTCGACGTGTTTGAGCATGCCGCCGACGTAGCCGCGCGGGAGCAGGTTCAAGGTGCCGGCGATGGTGTTGGTGAGGGGCAGTGACCGCTCGGCCTTGACGGCCTCGCACCGCTCGTGGGTTGCAGACATGCGCTCGGCCGGGTCGGTGATGGCCACGGGGACCTTGAAGCGCATGAGGGTGATGCGGTTGCCGCCAATCGGGTCACTGGCCTTGCGAATGCTGACCGGCATGGTCACGCGCAACTCGTCGACCTGCGTGTCGTGTCGTTGGTGGTAGCGGCGCAGTCCGGCCGAGACACCGGCGAGGAAGCCGTCGTTGAGCGTCGCGCCCGCGGCGTGGACCGCTCGTCGGATGTCGCCGAGGCCGAACTCGAGAACGTCGTAGTGCCAGGCCAGGTGTCGCTCGGTCATGAGCGGCGAGAGGGTGTCGGTCACGGGCTCCACGAAGCGGGCGATCGACTGGCCTGTCTCGACCGCGTCGGTGACGGTCTCCCCAGGGTGACGGAGGACGTGCGCCACGTCGCCCGGTGCTGACTCGAGACGGCGCTTGGTGAACTCGAACAGCCGCGACCAGTCGTAGCTGAGCGCATCACGGACGAGATCGACGGTCCCGAGGTGCTCGCCGACCGGCGCCTCGGGCATCGGTCCGAGGTTGCCGGGGTCCGGCTCGGTGTCGAACGTCAGGGACGCCATCTCCATCCCGCCGACGCCGTCGCTCAGCGCGTGGTGGAGCTTCATGACGACCGCGGTCTGGCCCCCCTCGAGCCCCTCGATGAACGTGTACTCCCAAAGGGGCCGGTCACGATCGAGCCCGGCCATCCCGGTCTTGCGGGCGAACTCGAGCACCATCGCCAGCGTCTTGGGCGGCGCCGCCTCGAAACGGCGAACATGCCACGACAGGTCGAAATCGGGATCGACCACCCAACGGGGTGTCGCCAGCCGCAGCGGAGGCATCACGACCCGGTGGCGGAAGCCGGGCGACAGCCGGCTGGCCCGCTCGAGCCGGTCCATCAGGCGATCCCAGTCGGGGCTGGAGTCGAAGATCATGATGCTCACGACCGTCGAGCGCAGCAGCGGGTCCTGCTCCATGTACCAGGAGAACGCGTCGCTGTCCCGCATGTACACATCAACCCGCTCGTCCACCCCGACCACCCCCTTCTCCGGCGAATGTGCGCCAGGCCC
>Ga0209048_10005209_pt1 | contig 12300 bp, 10 predicted proteins | sample FrelakmetCRP12CR_FD_187146 | JGI IMG/M metagenome (GOLD analysis project Ga0209048, IMG submission 187146) | Freshwater lake sediment microbial communities from the University of Notre Dame, USA, for methane emissions studies - CRP12 CR (SPAdes)... | ecosystem: Environmental > Aquatic >... | reverse complement strand
TGGTGGCCCTGGGGCTGGTCCTCATCTATCGCTCCACACGTATTTTGAATTTCGGGCACGGGGACGTGGCCACGGTCGGCACCTTTATCGCTTTCACCCTTTTAAGCCATCATGTGTCCGGGGCCATCGCCTTCCCCCTGGCCCTGATCAGCGGCGCGGTCCTGGCCATGGTCTTTTATTTTGTCATCCTGATCCCGGCGCAGCGGCGCAATGCCACCCTACTCGGCCAGATCATCCTCACCGTGGGCCTGAGCCTGATCATCCAGGGATTGGTTTCCCATTTTTGGGGTACCGAACCGCAGTCCTTTCCCTTTCCCCTTTCCGACACCAAGACCTGGAAGGTTTACCGGGACGTGGTCATCAGCGAACTCAGCCTGGGGGCACTGGTCATAGGCCTGATCGGCTGCTTTTTTCTCTTCCTCCTGGTGCAGAAAACTCGACTGGGCCTGGCCATGCGGGCTACCTCGGAAAACCTCCCGGCAGCCCAGACCCTGGGTATTCCCACCCGCCGGGTCCTTTCCCTTTCCTGGGGCTTGGCCGCTCTCTTAGGCGTCCTGGCCGGACTCTTCCTGGCCCCGGCCCTGCTGCTCGATCCTTTTTTTATGATGGAGCCCTTCCTTAAAGGGTTTGCGGCCGCCATCCTGGGAGGCTTGAACAGCCTTCCCGGGGCCATTGTGGGAGGTCTCATTTTGGGGGTAGCGGAGAGTTTAGCCGGAGGCTACATTACCGTGGCCTTTAAGAATACTCTGGCCTTTGTGGTGATCGTTGGGGTCCTGCTCATTCGCCCGGAGGGCCTCCTGGGTGAAGAATTTATTGAACGGGTTTAACTTTTCACCTATCCTGTTTTTTTACCCCGACCTTCGGTAAATCCTTTCCGGTTTCAATCGAAAATTCACTTTTAAAAATTAAGTTCTTTTCAAAACAAATCGGTTGAGTTATTATATTTACAAATAGTGAAAAATTTTATAATTTCTAAACCCATGTTTCCCGGAAAACTTCGATCCGTCATCTGGCTTCTTTTTTGGGTTATGGCCCTTTATGCCCTCCTTCCCTCTGCCGGCGCCCAGGCGGCAGTCAGCAAAAATAAATTGACCATTGTCAACCAATCGGGGGAAGACACCGCCATTAAATTAATAGGTCCGCGGGAATGGCTTATCGAAGTCCCGGCCGGGCAGGAACGAACGATCTTGTTGCCCAGCGGGGATTATACCTATGTGACCCGCTACGGCCAGGACCCGGATTTCCGGTATTCCCGCGGCACCCCCTTTCAGATTGAACAATTACGCATCGGCTTCACCGAAGCCTCCTTGACCCTCATTTCCGCACCCAGCGCTACCTATGTGGACCCGGTCTTGGTGGAAAAATTCAACCGTCCGGTGCCTCCGCCCCCCGAGTCCCCGACCGATAGAAAACCCCTGACTGACCGGAAAATACCCCTGGAAGAGAAGGCGCCGCCCATACCGGCCTCCCCCAAAGACAAGCCCAAAGGAGATTTTATCCTTCACCGGGTGGCCGGGGAGGAAACCCTGCCTTCCATTTCCCAGTATTACTCGGGAGAAACCGATTACTGGCCAGAAATAGCCAAGTTTAACTCCAACCTCGACCCCCTCCGTTTAAAACCCGGGACCACGGTTAAGATCCCTATTTACCTGGCCATTATCCACAAAACCCCCCCGGAGGCCACCCCTTCGACCCCGTCGCCAAAAGCTCCCAAGAAAAAAATCCCAAAGCCTTTGTCCCCTGCCCCCGCTTTACCCAAGCCTCCGGAAGGCGGTTTTGGACCTAAATAATTCAGGGATCAATGAGGGGGATAATGAAATGCGGAATGAGCGGATTATCCGCGAAAGACGGACCCCGGCCGGAAACCCGGGCCTTTTTTATTTTCAGGAGTGGGTTTAGGCTTTTCTTCTTTGGAGGGGGTCAGCTTTTTGACTTCCTTTTCTACGGTGCCTTTTAATTCCGGGTTCTTATCTAAATATTTCAAGGCGGTTTTAAAATGGAAGACCGCTTTATCGATTTGACCCCGCCTTTGGAAAAAGCGCCCTAAATTATAATGGGCCGGTCCCAGGTCACCAAGGTTTCCATACACCTTCCCTAAATATTGGAAGACCTCATCGCTTTCGGCACCCATCTTTAAGGCTCGCTGAAAATTCTCTAAGGCCAAGGGGTTATCCCCCTTTTCCAGGTAAGCCCGCCCCAAATAAAAGGAGGCATTGGAATCCCGGGGATTCATCAGGGAGGCTTGACTCAAATATTGGATGGCTGAATTCAGGTCGCTTTTTTGAAGGTAGGTTTGCCCTAAATCCCTTAAGAAATAGGGGTCGTGCGGCTTCAGGGCCAGGGCCTTTTGAAATTCACTAACGGCCCCCTCCAGATTTTTTTCCCGGAGGTTTACCCAGCCCATGCCATAATGGATCCACAGGGGAGAGGATCTTTCGCTGTCGATTTTTTGAAAACGATTCTTGGCCCTCTGGAGATCTCCGAATTGGGCCAGAATGAGGATCTGAAAACGATTGAAATCCTCGGAACTGGCCCGGATCCAGGGCCCCTGGGTTTCATACTTTTTCTGGAGAGATTCGATTTGGGCTATCCGGTCGCCGATGCCGGGATGGGTCAACAGATAAGAGGGGATTCCTTCGTAACCCAAGGACCCCCATTTCCGCAGTTTGGTCAGCAAGTCTATCATCTCCCCCGGGTTAAAACCGACCCGGGTCATGGTCTTAAAACCGTAGTTGTCCGCCTCCTCCTCATCCTCCCGGCTGTATTTTAAGGACAGGGAAATCCCCGTGGCCATAGAACTGGTAATCACCGCACTGGCGATCCGGGGGTCCCCGGCAAAGATGCTGGCCAAGACGGCCGCCATGGTCGCCAGCCCGATTTTTTTCTCTTGTTCCATCCGCTTGGCAATATGATGGGACGTTACGTGCGCGATTTCGTGTCCCAGCAGTCCAACCAGTTCCCCTTCGGACTCCATCACCTCCAAGATCCCCGTGGTGATGAAAATATGCCCTCCCGGCACCGAGAAGGCGTTCACTTGCGGGTCCTTGATCAGATAGAAGCGGAAGGGGTAAGGGAGGGGTCCGGCTTTCTGCAGCGTTTCTTGGCCGACCCGATTCAGATAGTCTAAAAGCAGCGGATCCCGGATAAGGGTAAAATGGGCCTCCACTTCCCGGAGCACCTGTTCCCCCAGCTTTTGTTCTTCCTCCAGAGTGATGGCGTAAAGCGGATTAGCGGTGTTAAAGACCGGCACCCCGGGGGACACCCCGATCAGGATCAGGGATAGAATCCCCAGCCGTAAACAGAAAAAAAACTTGGAGATCATGATTACCTCGAAGAAAGTCCAATAACGACTTTTCGCTCGCGTCCTAAAGCTCGTCTCCGCCGGGGAAGGGTCCCGCCGGCAGGTCCACCCGGGGGGCATCGATCCATAGACCCTCGACATCGTAAAAATCCCGGACGGTCTCCAGAAAAATATGGACGATCACTTCGTCGTAGTCCATCAGAATCCATTGCCCCGGTTCCTCTCCTTCCACCCCCAGGGGACGGATGCCCTTCTTCCCCAAAGCCGTTCGCAGGTGTCCGGCTAAGGCCTGGGTTTGCCGGGTGGAGTTCCCGCTCAAAATCAGAAAGTACTCGGCAAAGGAGCAAAGCCCCTCCACTTGCAGCGCGATCGGATTCACCGGTTTCTTCTGCAAGGCGGTTTCCACAATTAACAGGGCCTTTTCTTGGGCCGAGAGGTTACTTCGCGGTTTTTTCTTGGTTTCCATAGAGCCTTTTTTTTAGGATATATTCCTCCACCGCTTTCGGGACGAGGTAGGCGACGGATTTCTCTTGCCTGCGCAGTCCGCGGATGAAGGTGGAAGAAATATCCATCCGGGTAATAGGTGCCCAGTGGACCGAAGTTCCAGTGGGATGGAGGAAACGATGCTCCCGGGGATAGGGAACGAACTCCGGAGAAATTTCCCGAAAAAGAAATTCCGGTAAGCGTCGTCGCGAAAATCCCTGTCGGTCCAGGACGATAAAATGACAGAGTCCGAAAAGTTGACGATAATCCTTCCAGGTGGAAATCTCCAGGAAGGCGTCCAAGCCGAGAATAAAAAAAAGATCCGCTCCTTTGGGAAAGGCCCGGTGAAAATAGCGCACGGTTTGGATGGAATAGGATTTTCCGGGACGTTTGATTTCCGCATCCGAGGCCTTTAAACGGGACTGACCCTCCACGGCCAACCGGACCATCTTCAGACGGTGGGCGAAAGAAAGGAGCTCCCGGGTGGCCTTGTGCGGCGGGATGGCAGCCGGAAGGTACAGGACCCGGTCCAGGGAAAAACGCTCCCGGATCTCCAACCCGGCCCGGAGATGCCCGAGGTGAATCGGATTAAAGGTCCCGCCGAAAAGTCCCAGCCGCATCCGACTAACTCCTGATTTGTCCCTGACCGAAGACGATGAACTTGGTGGTGGTTAATTCATTCAGTCCCATGGGTCCGAAAGCGTGCAGCTTGGAGGTGCTGATGCCGATCTCGGCCCCTAAACCTAATTGGTTCCCGTCATTAAAACGGGTGGAGGCGTTCACCAGGACCACCGAGGAATTAACCGCCTGGAGAAACTGCCTTGCCCGGGTATAATCCTGGGTAATAATCGCCTCCGTGTGTTGCGAACCGTAGCGCTGGATGTGCCGGACGGCCTCGTCCAGGTCCTTAACCACCCGAACGGCTAAAATCAAATCCAGGTACTCTTCGTACCAGTCCGCTTCCCGGGCCGGGATGATCCCCTTTCCCCCGCCCACTATTTTCAGGGTGGCCGGGCAGCCCCGGATCTCCACTCCCGCTTCCCGAAAGCGTTTGATCATCTTAGGTAAAAACTTCGGGGCCGCCTGTCGGTGAACCAGCAGGGTTTCCATGGCGTTACAGACCCCCGGTCGCTGCACTTTGGCATTCAAGCTGACGTTTTCCGCCAAAGTCAGGTCGGCGCCCTGGTCCACGAAAATATGACAAACCCCTTTGTAGTGTTTCAACACCGGGATCCGGGATTGGGCGGTCACCGTCCGGATCAGTCCCTCGCCGCCCCGGGGAATGATCAGGTCAATATACTCCTCCAGTTTAAGCAGCTCCGTCGTGGCCTCCCGGTCGGTGGTCGGGACGACCTGAAGGGCGCCGGGATGGACTTCGGCCCGGATCAGCGCTTCCTGGAGTATTTGACCCAGGATCCGATTGGATTGAAGGGCTTCGCTCCCCCCTTTGAGGATCACGGCGTTGCCCGATTTTAAACAGAGGCCGGCGGCATCCACGGTCACATTGGGTCGGGCTTCATAAATAAAACCGATGACCCCTAAGGGGATGCGCATCCGCCCCACCTGCAATCCGTTGGGCCGAAGCCACAGCCCGGTAACCTCTCCCACCGGATCGGGCAGTTGAACCACTTCCCGCAGCCCCTGAGCCATTTCAGCCAAGGTTTTTTCGGTGAGCTGCAATCGATCCAAAAAAGCCCGGGGCAGGCCGGCCTGTTCCGCCAGGGTGAGATCTTTTTTATTCTCCCTGAGGATGATCTTGGTTTTTTTCCCCAAGGCCTCGGCCATGGCCAACAGACAATGATTCTTTTGGCCGGTGCTCAAAAGAGGCAGGGTATGCGCGGCCGCCTTGGCTTTTTCAGCCAGTTCCAGGACCATTTTTTGAATGGACATGTTGGGCTCCTCCACAGTAACTTCCGCTCATTCTAAAAACAGACCGCCTCGTTTTAGTAAAGGTTAAATCGGTTCCCTCCGGCGAAGTGAGAGACTCGCCACGAGGCCTCGTTTTTTACAGATCATCCCAGATCACCACCAGGTTGTCCCGGTGGATGGCTTCGTCGGACTGCTTGAACTCTAAGCGCTTTTCGATTTCAGAAGTCTTCAGGCCTTTGATCTTCTCCAGGTCGGAAGAGGAGTAATTCACCAGGCCCTTGGCCACCCGTCTCCCCTCCTGATCCAGACAGCCGACACAGGAGCCCACTCCAAAACGGCCTTGCACGGCCACGATACCGGAGGGCAATAGACTCTTTCCTTTTTCGACCAGTGCTCTTCGGGCCCCTTCATCCAGGATAATTTCGCCCCGGGGTTTAAGGGTATAGGCAATCCAATGTTTCCTGCGGCTTAGGGATTGTTTCTGAGGGAGGAAAAGGGTCCCCCAAGGCTTGCCTTTAATTATTTCTTTCAAAACCCCTTCCCGCCGCCCATTGGCGATGATGACCGGCGTCCCTTGGAGGGTTACCATTCGGGCGGCCTTGATTTTGGTCCGCATTCCCCCCAGGCCCCATTCGCCGGAATAAAGGGAGGTATAGCGTATGATCGGACCGTCCACCTTCTCCACCACCGGGATCAATTCAGCCTGGGGATCCTGCCTGGGGTCCCGGTTGTAAAGCCCCTCCAAGTCGGTCAGGATGATCAACAAATCTCCATCAATAAGATGGGTAATCAAAGCCGAAAGATTGTCGTTGTCGCCGAATTTGATCTCCTCCACGGCCACGGTATCGTTCTCGTTGATGATGGGGATGATCCCCCAGTTCAGCAGGGTGGTCAGGGTATTTCGGGCATTGAGGTATCTGCCCCGGTGGGTCAGATCGTCCCGAGTTAGCAGGATCTGGGCGACTTTCAAGTCGTAACGGTCGAAGGCTTCCTCGTAGACCTGAATCAAACGGCCCTGTCCGATAGCGGCTACGGCCTGTTTCTGGGGAATGGTTTCCGGTTTCTTTTTGATCCCCAGTTTACCCAGGCCGGCAGCGATCGCCCCGGAAGAAACCAGCGCAATATGAAAGCCCTTTTTCTTCAGGAAAGCGATTTCTTCGGAGAGTCGAAAAATGGTCGGCCGGTGTAGTGCCCCTTCTTCCGTGAGGACGGCACTCCCCACCTTGATGACTACCCGGTTGACTCCTTTAAGGAGTTCTTTCCGCTGTTCCGTCAGTGATGCCATGGGGGTCATCTTGATTTTCAACCTTTTGAAAAATTAGGGCGACCAGATCTTCCAACCCCTCTCCGGTCAGAGCCGAAATTCCGAGGGGGGTATGACCCTGTTCCCGAAAGTCCGCTGCCGTTTTCAGGAACTCCTTCCGGACCGGGACCAAGTCTATTTTGTTGACCACCACCAGGGAGGGTTTTTCCAGTATCCGGGGATTAAAAGCCTGTATTTCCTCCCGAATAATCTGCCATGATCTTAGGGGATGGACATCGGCCCCGTCAATCAAATAAATGAGCAGCCGGGTCCTTTCAATGTGGCGTAGAAATTTTAACCCCAGCCCGGAACCCGAACCGGCCCCCTCGATGAGCCCCGGTATATCGGCCAGGGTCAATCGTCGACCGCGAGGATCTTCAACGACTCCCAGATTGGGGGTTAAGGTGGTAAAGGGATAATCGGCGATTTTAGGTTTAGCCGCGGAGATTTTTGAGAGCAGCGTGGATTTGCCGGCGTTGGGGAAGCCGATCAGTCCCACGTGGGCTAAAAGTTTCAGTTCCAGGCGCAGCCATCGTTCCGTCCCGGGCTCCCCGTCCTGGGCAAAGCGGGGTGTCCGCTGGGTGGCTGAGGCAAAATGTTTATTTCCCTTTCCGCCGCGCCCCCCTGGGGCGGCGACCCAGATCTCCCCCTCCGCAACCAAATCAGCAAAAATTTCCCCGGATTCGGGATCCCGTACCAGGGTCCCTAAAGGAACCGGTATCCGAATATCGGTGCCGTTTTTGCCATGACGGTCATTTCCCTGGCCATGTCCGCCCTTGGCGGCCTTAAAATGCTGATGGTATTGAAAATCAAGGAGGGAATGGATCTTCGAAGAGGCAATGAACAGGACGTCTCCCCCTCGGCCGCCGTCCCCGCCATCGGGTCCGCCAAAGGGTTTGAACCGCTCCCGCCGAAAACTGACACAACCCTTCCCCCCGTCTCCGGAGCGAACGAATGTTTTGGCCTCATCAACGAACTTCAACGATGACCGGGATTGACGGGCGGCGGCCGTCCCTGGGGGCGGCCGGCGAGCGCTTTATTTTAAAGGATTGGCTGTTCGTCAGATCAACAGTTGGTTCTGGAAATCAGCGGATGCTTATTCTTTTCCGGTCCTGCCCGAAGGCTTCAAAAGCCACGACCCCATCCATCTTGGCAAAGAGGGTATAATCCTTGCCCATTCCCACGTTTTCACCGGGGTGAAACTTGGTCCCAATCTGGCGGACGAGGATATTCCCCGCTTTAACCCGCTGCCCGGAATACCGCTTGACCCCCAGCCGCTGTCCGCCGCTGTCTCGACCGTTTCGGGAGCTGCCTCCCGCTTTTTTATGTGCCATAATCGTTACTCCTTAACCAAAAATTTATATATTTTCGGTTAGTCCTTGGATGGCCTTGATCTTCAACGCCGTGAAAGGCTGGCGGTGCCCCACCATTTTTCGATAGCCCTTCCGGCGTTTTTGCTTAAAAATTAATACCTTTCGCTGGCGCCCTTGCCGGAGGATTTCGCCCTCCACGGAGACCTCTTCCAGAAAAGGATGTCCCACCAAGACCTTTTCATCCTGGGCAATAAACAAGACCTGGGGGATGACCACGCTTTCCCCCACCTGACCGCTTAATTGCTCCACCTGGATGATATCGCCCGGGGCCACCTGGTACTGTTTTCCACCGGTTTGGATGATGGCATACATAGGCTGTTCCTTTGAAAAAAATTATAAAAGGAGTATTAAACCATAATTTTTTATTTTGTCAACTATAAATTTCAAATTGTTCAATATGGATATTCTCCCTGGATTCCACCGAAATCCGCTTGTTGATCCGCTCCTCGAGTTCCTCCATGGCCTGCCGTTCCTCGTCCAAAAGCAGGTGGGCGATATCCGGGTGGACCCGCGCGACCACGTTAGCCCGCTTCGACTCCCAGGCCTCCCTTTCAATCTGCCGCAGGACCTGGTAGCAGATGGAATTGCGTGACTTCAACCAGCCTTCCCCCTCGCAATAGAAGCAGGGTTCCCGGAAAATGCGATTCAGGTTCTCCCGGGTCCGTTTCCGGGTCATCTCAATCAAACCCAATTCGGACATTTTCAGCACATTGGTCTTGCTTTTATCCCTTTTCAGGGCCTCCCTCAGGGCGTTGAAGATCTTTTCCCGATCATTCTTTTTTTCCATATCGATAAAATCAATGACCACCAGCCCCCCGATGTTGCGCAGTCGCAACTGATAGGCGATCTCCTTGACCGCCTCCAGGTTGGTCTTGAGGATGGTTTCCTCCAGGTTGCGCTTTCCCACATAGCGGCCGGTATTTACATCGACGGAAGTTAAGGCCTCGGTCATTTCGATGACAATATAGCCGCCGGATTTTAGCCAGACCTTTCTTCCCAAGGCCCGGCCCAGTTCCATCTCGATCCCGTGGGCGTCAAAGAGGGGTTCCGGCTCCTCGTATAAATGGACCAGATTCTTGAGCTTGGGATTGAAGGTATCTATAAAATTAAGGATCTGCTCGTATTCGGTTCGCCCGTCGATCACCAGTCGATCCACTTCTTTGGTGAACAGGTCCCGAACCGACCGGAGGGTGACGTTTAGATCCTGGTAAATCAAACTGGAGACCGGCGCCCGGGACATCTTCTGTTGAATGTTATTCCAGAGTTTGATCAGGAAATCCATCTCGGTCTTGATCTTGTCTTTGGGGGCGCCTTCAGCGGCCGTCCGGGCAATCAGGCCAAAACCGTTGGGTTTGATGCCGGTTAACAGATCCCGAAGTTTCCGTCGTTCCTCCTCGTCTTCAATCCGCCGGGAAACCCCCACATGATCCATGGTGGGCATCAGGACCAGGTGCCGCCCGGGAAGGGAGATGTGGGTGGTGATCCGGGCCCCTTTGGAGCCGATCGGTTCCCGCATGATCTGAACCAGAAGTTCCTGGCCTTCCTTCAAGAGGTCTTCGATGTTGTTGAAGTAAAGGGGGCGGACCTTCCCTTCCAATTCCTCGGTCACCTCGCCGAAGCCCTCATCCAATCCGCCCTCTTCCTCTTCCTGCATCAGGGCTTCAAATTCTTCATAATTATCGGCCACGTCACTGACATATAAAAAGGCGGCCCTTTCCAACCCGATATCCACAAAAGCCGCCTGCATCCCGGGCAAGACCCGGACCACTCGTCCTTTATAAATATTGCCGGCCAGACTGTTTCGCTGAGGCCGTTCCAAATGGAACTCGGTTAAGATGTTATTCTCAACCAGGGCGACCCGGGTTTCATAAGAGCGGGCGTTGATTAATAGTTCAATGGACATGCCGTGTTTTCCTTTGGCCGAGGGTTAAGGGAGCTTTATCCAGGAAATCGATTTTTATTTGAAATTATTAATTATTTAGTTTACACCATTGACTGGTCCATGTCAAAAACGATTCCCGGTTCCTCGGGGCGATAATCAGCATGACGTTTCGCCCTGTTGGGTGGGTGTCTAGATTGTGATTGCCGATCATCCCAAACCCAAGCCTCGGTGGCCGCCTGGGTCCCTGGGAAAGGGTTTTCCATATTGCTTATTAGGTTCTAACCCGGCCCCCATGTTTTCAAATTTTCCAGGAGGCAGGGCCGGCCTGGGAGGTGTCAAGAGACTCTGAGTATGGGCCTGCTTTAAATAAAGTTAGTAACTTAGGCCCGGATTCGAAGTCCGGAGTACCTTTGGACAACCCTTTCGCAGGGACCCAGGCGGCCCCACCGGATATTGTGGAAGGGCGAAGAACCACTAAAACCCCAGGCCCCCATGAAACTGGTTCTAATACAACCTCCGATCGAAGATTTCTATCATACCCCGGTACGGTTGGTCCCCCTGGGTTTAGGGTATTTAAAGGCGACGGTTAAGAAATACCTGCCCGAGGTGGAAGTGGTCATTAAAGACTACCACCAGGGTTGGGGTCGCCGGACTATCCCCCTGCCCCACGATTTGGCTTATCTGAAGGAATATTATGCCTGGCCGGACCAGAGCCCTTTTTCCACCTTTTTTCACTATTACCATTTCGGGGCTGACTATAAAACCATGGCTCTGGAAATCGTCCGGGAAAAACCTGATCTCGTGGGAATTTCTGCTTTATTTACTCCCTACCATCGTGAAGTTTGGCAAAGCGCCGAGGCGCTGAAAGAAAGGCTGAATGTCCCGGTGTTATTGGGCGGCGCGCATGTTTCCGCCGCCCCGGAGTTGATGCTCGGTCATCCCGCCGTGGACTGGGTCATCCGGGGAGAGGGCGAAAAACCACTGGTCGAATTGCTCCGGGCCATCCTTCAGGGCCGGGCATTATCCGGACTCCCGAACTTGGGATTTAAAAAAGAGGGACGGGTAATCCTGAATCCCATCGAGGAAAACTTTCCCCTGGAAGAGATCCCCTGTCCGGATCTCTCGGACCTTCCGCCGGAATATTATTTATACGATCAAAAGCCCCTCTGTTTCCTGATGACTTCCAGAGGATGCCCTCACCGTTGTGCTTTTTGCTCGGTTTATCTGACCTTCGGCCGGGGGTATCGTCGCCGCCGCCCCGAGGCCGTTTTCGAAGAGATCCAAGAAAGATACCGCCAGGGTTACCGGGTTTTTGATTTCGAAGATGACAACCTGACCTTCTCCCGAAAGGACATGATCACCTTGGGCGATCACCTCAGCCGGACCTTTGCCCCGGGGGAAGTGCAGTGTTTGGCCATGAACGGGATATCCTCTCAGAGCTTGGATCCGGAACTGTTGGCGGTAATGAAAACGGCCCATTTCACCCATTTAAATTTATCCTTAGTCAGTCTGGATCGTAAAACCCTGGATCGCGCCCGCCGGCCCCATACCTTGAACCGGTATATCACCGTGGTCAAGGAGGCCCATCGACTCGGTTTCAAACTGGTCTCCTACCAGATTTTAGGCCTGCCCGGGGAATCCCTGGAGTCCATGATCCGGACCCTGGTCCTGGCCGCCGGCCTGCCCGTCCTGATCGGGGCCTCACCCTTTTACCTGTCCCCCCAAACCCCTTTGTCCCGGAATTTTCCCACACCTGAACCCATCGATTTATTTCGAGCCCGGCTCACCGCCCTGGCCCTGGAGACCGAGTCCTGTAAACGGGAGGACCTGTACACCCTCTGGGTGGCCACCCGAATCATCAATTTCCTCAAGGGCCTCCGCTTCAACCCGGCCCGCATCTCTTTTTCTGAAGCGATGGCCCTGGCGCTTCAGAAAGGCCGTAGGGCCGCAGCGGGGGTGGAGATCCTATCCCGACTGCTGACAGAAAAAACGCTTTACGCCGCCACCCCGGACGGCCTAAAACCCCTGCCCAAATTTCGCACTCCCCTCTTTTTTAGACTATGGACTCAATTGAGACAAATTGTAACTA
>Ga0209048_10005208_pt1 | contig 12301 bp, 11 predicted proteins | sample FrelakmetCRP12CR_FD_187146 | JGI IMG/M metagenome (GOLD analysis project Ga0209048, IMG submission 187146) | Freshwater lake sediment microbial communities from the University of Notre Dame, USA, for methane emissions studies - CRP12 CR (SPAdes)... | ecosystem: Environmental > Aquatic >... | reverse complement strand
AATGATCCCTATTGGGGCCTGATTCTCTTAATCCGTTGGTCGCAGGTTCGATCCCTGCACGGCCTACCAACAACACAGAGGGTTAGCCTGATCGCTAGCCCTCTGCCTTTTCTGGCGTAGCCAGATCGTAACCATCGAACAGCGAATCGAGCCTGCCCGCGCGAGGGCGGTGACCGCGGTGCGCAGCGGTGAGTTGGGCGCGAGCACGCCGCAACAGCGGTGGCGGTGAACTCGCGTCCGGCACGGTCAGCAGCCTCGATACGCACCGAGCCGTCGACGGAATACCCGCCGCCGTGATCCCACTGCGCCATCGCGCCCGCGCCAAGCCGTGGGCGCGGATGCCGCAGTCAAGATAACGGCGAAACTTCCGCTCGATGTATTCCGGCACCGACCGGTCGTCGTCGCCGTCGCGGCACAAATGCCCGACGTCCGCGAATACTTTGCACAGCAGGCCCTCGATTCCAGCCGCCACATTTCGGCGGAGTTCGCGACAATGCGAAAGTCCGAGGTGCCGACATGGACGCAGGCAAGCAAGGATTCAGGGGCGAAGGCCGAGTGGCGTCAAAGCGCCCAACGCGTACTGAGCAGCCTGCCTATCGCCCGTCGGCAAGCGCCGTGAACGCGCCGTCGAGCTTCGCCTGCGCGTCGGCGAGGCGCGCGCGCGCGGCCTTCACCCAGGCCTGGTCCGTCGCCAGTTTCTTCCTCGCGGCTTCCAGCATGCGCGCGACCTCGGCGGGCTGCGGTCCGCCCAGGCCCTTGCTCGCCGCGATCATGCCTTCCGCGGACAGCGCTTCGCGGAAGCGCTGCTCGGACAGCGGAAACGGCATGCCCGGGGGCAGGTCGAACTGGTTGCCCGCCGCACCCCAGATGCGCACGACGTCGCCGAATGCGAGGTCCGCCGGGCGCAGCCCCTTGGCGCGGCCGAACGTGACGACCTCGGATGCGAAATGGTGTCCCACCCGGAACGGCACGTCCGCCTCCCGCTGCAGCACGTCCGCGAGTTCGGTTGTCGTCGAGAACTCCGCGTTCACCTCGTCCTGCGCGCGCGCCGGATTCACGACGAGGCTGTCGAACAGCGTCTGCAACCGACCGAACATCGTGATCGCCTCCTCGAGCGTGCGCTGCGTCTGGTCGCGCTTGTAGTCGGGCATGCCCGGCGTAACGTTGTGCGCCTGGAACGTGTAGACCTGCGCATAGCCGACCACCGTGCTGGCGGTGAGTCGCAGGTTGTTGAGGATCGTCGGATTGCGCTTCTGCGGCATCAGGCTGCTCGTGTGCGTCTGCGCGCCTTCCTCGATGAGGAGCCAGGGCTTGACCTGGTGGTACTGCGTGTGGACGTCCTGGACGAGGCTGCCGACGGTGAGCGCGCAAATGCTGGCGAGGGCGTTCTGTTCCGCGCTGACGTCCATCGTCGACACCTGGGCCGCGTCGTAGCCGTTGTCCACGTTGCCGTCGAATCCGAGGAGTTCGGCGAGGCGCACCCGGTTCACCGGGAAGCTCGACGTCCCGTACACGGCGACCCCCAGCGGATTCTGGTTGAGCCGCGCATAGGCCTGCTGCATCCGGTCTGCGTCGCGATCGAAGGCGCCGGCGAACCCGAGCAGGTAGTGCCCATAGGTGGTGGGTTGCGCCTGCACGCCGTTGGTGTAGCCCGGCAGGATCGTGGCCGCGTGCTTCGTCGCCATGACGAGCATCGTCGCGCGGGCGGCGTTCATCGCGTCCATCAGATCGAGCGACCGGTCGCGCAGCATGATCCGCGTCGTCGCGGGCAGGATGTCCTGGCGGCTGCGTCCCGAGTGCATGCGCGTCGCGTCGGGGCCGACGTAGGCGATGAGCAGCGGCTCGAAGGCCAGGTAATCGCCGGGACGCTTGGCGCCGCGCTTGTCGCCGTCGGCGATGACCTGTGTCAGCCCCTGCGCGATCTTCACGCCGAGCGCCTTCGGGACGATGCCCTGCTCGACGACCATCACGGTCGAAGCCTTGTTGAGCTCGTTCAGAACTCCGAAGGTATCGGCGTAGGGCTTCGCGCGCGTCTGGGCGAAGGGGGCGGACGAAACCAGGGCCGCGGCGACCAGCGGCATCAGAAAGGTTCTGTTCATGGAAAGTCTCCGGGCGCAGTGCCGTCCCGATAAGCATTTCAACCGCGCGAGACTGATTATGGTGGGGTCGGCGGGATGGGTCCAGCGTCGATCTTCGGTGGCAACGGACTGCTTCGCACGCTGGTGGTGGCACTACCGGGCAGGCGCTGATGCTGCTCCGGTGGCCGGCGGACTTCGCGCCGCTCGTCAGGTCCGTGATGGAGGGCGCCGCCGGCTGATCGGCGTTGCCGCCATCGGCCGGTCGCCGCGGCGCCCGGACACCGAACCCGCCGCCCGCGTGGGCCTTGACAATCCTTCAACACATGCATTAGCGTATACGTTGATTCGCGGCCGGAAAGGCGCGCGCGGCTGCACAGCGGCCGATAGGGAGGGTACGCATGGCAGTGGTCGCGACCGTACCGGCGCTGTCTCTCGAAAGTCTGGCGTTCACCGGCAACGGTCTCGTGCGGCCGGAATGCGTGCTCGCAACTGCCGACGGCTGCCTCTATTCGGCGGATTGGCGCGGCGGCGTCGCGTGCGTGCGGGCCGACGGTTCGCAATCGCTGTACCTCGGATCGCTGCCCGGCGGCCGGCCGCTGAGGCCGAACGGCGTTGCCGTATGCCACGACAGCTCGTTCCTGCTTGCCGATCTCGGCGATGCGCTTGGCGGCGTGTTTGCGCTGTCGCGTGACGGGGAGACCCGGCCGTTTCTGGAGGAGGTGGATGGCGTTCCGCTGCCGCCGTCCAACTACGTCGCGCTCGACGCTGCGGGCCGAACGTGGATCACCGTCAGTACCCGACTGACGCCGCGGGCCCGCGGCTATCGGGGCGACGTCGCGGACGGCTTCGTCGTCCTCGTCGACTCGCGCGGCGCGCGGATCGCCGCCGACGGCCTCGGCTATACCAATGAGGCGCTCGTCTCGCCCGACGGCGCGTGGCTTTACGTCAACGAGACGTTCGGTCGCCGGCTCTCGCGTTTTCCGCTGCGCTCCGACGGCGAACTCGGCGCCAAGGACGTGGTTACCACGTTCGGTCACGGCACGTATCCCGACGGCCTCACGTTCGACGCCGAAGGCGGCGTGTGGATCACGAGCATCGTGTCGAACCGCGTCATCCGCGTCGCGCCGGACGGGAGCCAGACCCTGATGCTCGAGGATGCGGACCCCGCGCACACCGAATGGGCCGAGCAGGCGTTCCTTTCCGGGACGATGGGCCGGCCGCATCTCGACAAGGCGGCGGGCCGCGTGCTGCGGAACATCTCGAGCCTCGCGTTCGGCGGTCCCGACCTGCGCACGGCCTATCTCGGCTGTCTGCTGGGAGAACGCATCGCGTCGTTCCGCTCGCCGATAGCCGGTGCGCCGCCGGTGCATTGGCGCTACGGCCCGTTCGCGGCGTGACCGCCCGACAAGAGACCGCGATGACGCGACCCGCGACTCGACATACGGCGCGCCCGCGAGCGGCGCGATTGCCCGTGGCTGACGCCGGCGGCGGCTCGCTCGTCGACGCGGCCTACCGGACCATGCGGCGGAAGATTCTCGACAACGAGTGGCCCCCCGGGCATCGCGCGCTGGAGCAGGAGCTGGCGCTCGCGCTCGGGATGAGCCGAACACCGGTGCGCGAGGCGCTGATACGGCTGCAGGAGGAAGGACTCGTGGAAGTCGTGCCGCGGCACGGAATGAGCGTGCTCCCGGTCTCGGCCGACGACATGCGCGACATCTACGAGATGTTGACCGCGCTGGAACCGATGGCCGCGGAGCTGGCAGTGCGCCGCGGTCCTGGCGAAGCGCAGTTGAAGCCGCTGCTCGACGCTTCGCGCGACATGCGGAGTGCGCTCAAGGCCGACGACCGCGAGCGATGGGCGGCCGCGGACGAAAGCTTCCACCGACACCTCGTCGCTCTGTCGGGAAACCGTCTGTTGATCGACGCCGTCCAGAACTGCTGGGACCGCGCGCACCGCGCGCGGATGGTGACGCTGCGCATGCGGCCAAAGCCTGCACTGTCGACGCGCGAACACATGGAGGTGCTCGAGAAGATCCGTGCCGGCGATGCGCGCGCGGCGTCCGAGGCGCATCGCGCCCACCGCGAGCGCGGAGCCCGCGAACTGCTTGGGATCCTCGAACAATACCAGTTGAAAAATCTGTGAGGGTGCAATGACCGTTGCCACGGACGTGCGCGTGTTCCAGATTGCCGTGTTGCCAGGCGACGGCATCGGTCCCGAAGTAATCGACGCGACCGTGCCGCTGCTCGAGAAGCTGGCGCGAGACGGGCCGTACGCCTTCCATTTCGCGACATACCCCGGCGGCGCACTGCATTACAAGGCGACCGGCAACGCGCTGCCGGCCGCGACGCTGGCGGCCGCGCGCAGCGCCGACGCCACGCTCTTCGGCGCGATGGGCTGGCCGGAGATTCGCTACCCCGACGGCACCGAGATCGCCCCGCAGCTCGACCTGCGCGTGGAGCTCGACCTCTATGCGGGCGTGCGGCCGGCGCGGGCGATTCCAGGCATCGCGCTCCCGCTGGCCGACCCGCGCGCCGCGGCGATCGACCTCGTCGTCGTTCGCGAGTCGACCGAAGGGTTGTTCGCCTTGCGCGACAAGGGCGTCGTGATCGACGATCGCGAGGCGCGCGACACGATGGTCATCACGCGACGGGGCTCCGAGCGGGTTCACGACTTCGCGTTCCGGCTCGCCCAGCGCCGCAAGCGCCGCGGACGCCCCGGGCGGGTGACCTGCGTCGACAAGGCGAACGTGTTTCGCTCAATGGCGTTTTTCCGCAAGATCTTCGACGAGCGTGCCGCACGATTTCCCGACATCGAGGCACGGTGCAACTACATCGATGCCACGGCGCTCGACATGATCAGGAAGCCGTGGGACTACGACGTGATGGTGACCGAGAACATGTTCGGCGACATTCTCTCGGATCTCACCGCCGGCCTCGTCGGGGGGATGGGGATGGCGCCGTCCGGTGACATCGGCGACGAACACGGACTCTTCCAGCCCTGCCACGGATCCGCGCCGGACATCGCCGGCGAGGGGAAGGCAAATCCCACGGCGACGATCCTCTCCGCGGCAATGATGCTCGACTGGCTGGCCGAGCGCAGCGGCATCGGCGCGCTCGCGCGGGATGCGCTGCGGCTCGAGCGTGCCGTCGATGCGGTGTACGCGTCGGGCAAGGTAAAGCCGTTCGAGCTGGGAGGCCGCGATGGCACGCGGTCGATCGCGGACGCGGTCGCGTCCAACCTGTGAGCAACCGATCATGAGCAAGTTGCGTGTTCTCGGCGTCGGCGCCGGCTACTTCAGCCAGTTCCAGTACCTCGGCTGGCGCAATATCGAGGACGCTGATTGCGTCGCAATCGTCAACCGCGACCAGGCGAAGGCGCGCGCCATGGCCGACCGCTACGGCATCGCCGACGTGTACGGCGACCTCGGCGCAGCGCTCGACGCGGTGAAGCCCGACCTGGTCGACCTCATTACGCCGCCCGAGACTCACCGGGCCTTCGTAGCCGCGACCGTGGCCCGCGGCGTCCCGACCATCTGCCAGAAGCAATTCGGCACCTCGTACGCCGACGCCGTCGCGATCACCGAGATCGCCGAGCGCGCGCGGGTGCCGCTCGTCGTCCACGAGAATTTCCGCTGGGAGCCGTGGTACCGCGAGGCAAGGCGCCTGATCGATGCCGGAATGCTCGGCACGCCGCACGCAGTCGCGTTCCGGCTGCGCCCGGGCGACGGCCAAGGCCCGCGCGCGTACCTCGATCGGCAGCCCTACTTCCAGCAGATGCGGCGCTTCCTGGTCGCCGAGACGGCGATCCACTGGATCGACACGTTCCGCTTCCTGATGGGCGAGGTCGCGGCGGTGTATGCGCGGCTGCGTCGAATCAATCCGGCGATCGCGGGCGAGGACGCCGGCCATATCATTTTCGAGTACGCGAACGGCGCGACGGGTCTTTTCGACGGCAATCGCCTCAACGATCATGTCGCCGCCAACCCGCGTCGCACGATGGGCGAGGCCTGGATCGAAGGCTCGGCAGGCGTGCTGCGACTCGATGGCGATGCGAGGCTGTGGTGGAAGCCGCACCAGCAGCCGGAGGCCCTGCACCGCTACGATCGCGGCCCCGACGACACCTTCGGCGGCGGCGCCTGCGAGTGGCTGCAGCGCCACGTCGTCGCCCACTTCGTTTCCGGCGCGCCGCTCGAGAACACGGCGCGCGACTACCTCGCCAACCTGCGTGTGCAGGAGGCGGTGTACCGCTCGGCGGCCGAGGGTCGTCGCATCGAGCTTGCTTCGTTCGACCCCATGCTGCCGGACGCGCACCGCGCCGGCGCCGTGCCCGCGTAGCCGCAATCAAGGAGGGTTCCCGATGAAACGCAGACTGTTCGTGCAGCAAATCGCCGTCGCCGCGGCGCTCGCCGCATCGCTCGCGCTCGTTCCGGCGGCGCAGGCGCAGACCGTGCTCAAGTTCAGCCACACCGACCAGCCGGGGGGGGCGCGGCAGAAGGCGGCCGAGCTCTTCGGCCAGAAGGTCGAGCAGTACACGCAGGGACGCTACAAGGTCCAGGTCTATCCTGCGGGCCAGCTCGCGAACGATCCGAAGGGCATCGAGCAGCTGCAGCTGGGCGGCATCGATTTCACGGTCTCCGGCACCGGAAGCTACGCCACGCACATTCCGACGCTGAACCTGACGGCGCTGCCGTTCATCCTCGAGACGTATCAGCAGGGCTGGAAGCTCTACGACGAATCGAAATGGATGCAGGCGCAGTTCGCCAAGGGCCCGGAGAAGGGCTTCCGGTTCCTGTCGACGTTCGAGGCCGGGTTCCGCTCGATGACGACCAAGGATCCGCTCAACACGCCCGCCGACGCCAAGGGCAAGAAGCTCCGGAGCTTCCCCAATGAAATGATGCGCTGGCAGCTGGAGGCGATGGGCTTCAACGTCCAGATCATGCCGCTGCCCGAGGTTTACCTCGCGATTCAGCAGGGCATCGTCAGCGGTCAGGAAAACCCGATCGACACGATCTACGCGAACAAGTTCTACGAAGTCGCGCCGAACGTGACGCTGACGCAGCACGTGTACAGCCCGATCCCGCTCACCATCTCGGAAAAGACCTGGCAGAAGCTCTCGCCCGCCGATCGCGAAGCGGTGACCCGGGCGGCGAACGAAGCCGCGGACTGGAGCCGGAAGGAAGTCAGCGGCAACGACGACCGCCAGCTCAAGGAGATGGAAAGCAAGGGAGCCAGGATCGCGCGGCCCAACCTCGGTCCGTGGCGCGAAGCGGTAAAGCCCGTGTTCGAGCAGGCGAGAGCAAAATACGGCGCGGACGTCGATGGAATCCTCGCCGACGCCGAAGCGGTCCGCAAGGCGTTGCCGGCGAAGTAGGCCGGCGACCGGAATGTGCTGCTGTCCGCCCGGCCGTCGCGCCGGGCGGAGGCAACGCAAACATGCTGCAAGGGCGACGCCGATGACCGATTCCGATCTCTCGAGCGGCGAAGGCCAGCACGCGCGCGTGCTCGGCGCGGCGCAGGGGCGTCGCGGCGATTGGCTGCCTCCGGCGCCGCATGCACCTGCGCTGCTTGCCGCATTCGGCGCGGCGGTCGACTGGACCGTGGTCGCCGTCGGCGCGGTGATGATCGCGCTGGTTTTTGCCAACGTGCTCTTGCACATCGTCGGCAAGGACCTCGCCTGGGTCACCGAGCTCGCTGAGCTCCTGATGGTCTGGGTGACCTTTCTCGGCGGCGCGTGTGCGGCGCGGCGTGGTGCGCAGATGACGATCACCGAGTTCATCGACATGCTCCACGGCGGCGCACGCAACGCCGCCGATGCGGCGGTGGACCTGTTCGCCGCGGGCGTGCTTGGCGCGCTCGTGTGGTACGGGATCAACATCACCATCACCGGCTGGGGCAACGAGCTCACGGTGCTGCACGTCCCGATGGCCGTTCAGTATTTCGGCATGCCGGTCGGATGCGCGGCGATGCTGGTGTGGGTGCTCTGGGACCTCGTGCGGATCGCGCGCGGCGACTCGCGCGAAGCGCGCTGGGGCATCTAGGATGCGCCTCCAGGCTCACTGCGTTCGCTGCCCTCCCAGGGAGAGGGCGGTCAGTGCCCTGCGGGCGGCCGGGCGGGCACTGAGATGCTGACCGGATTGCTCTTCCTCGGCTTCTTCGTGCTGGCGCTCGCCGGCGTGCCGCTCATGTACTCGCTGCTCGGCGCCACGGTCATCACGATTCTCGTTGCCGGCCTCACGCATCCGCTGGAAACGATCTTCCTGACCTTCATCGGCGGCGTCGAGCCTTTCATCCTGATCGCCGTGCCGCTGTTCATCTTCGCCGGCGAAATCCTGTCGTCGGGCGGCGTGGGCAAGAGGATCGTGGATTTCGCGCGTTCGCTGCTGGGATTCCTGCCGGGCGGACTCGGCGTCGTCACCGTCGCCGCCTGCCTGATGTTCGGCGGCGTGTCAGGGTCGGCGATCGCCGATACTGCAGCGATCGGTTCGCTCGTGATCCCGGCGATGGTGCGGCGCGGCTATTCGCGCGCTTTCGCCGCAGCGCTGCTCTCGGTGGCCGGCACGCTGGCGCTGCTGATGCCGCTGTCGATTCCGTTCCTCGTCTACGCGTTCATCTCGGGCGTCTCGATGCGCCAATTGTCGATGGCGGGCATCGTGCCGGGGCTCCTGGCGGCGGCCGCGCTGATGGGTGTCTGCATGTGGCACGGCAAGCGCACCGGCTGCGACAGCGGGGATGGCCGGATTTCGGCGGCGCAGGTCTGGGCCGCGACCAAGGCCGCGGGGCCGGCACTGCTGATGCCGGTCATCATCGTCGGCGGGATCTGGTCGGGCGTCTTCACGCCGACCGAGTCCGCCGCCGTCGCCGTCGTCTATGGCGTGACCGTCTCCCTCACGCTGTACAAGGACATCACCGTACGCGACCTGCCGCGGCTGCTGGTCAACGCGTTCCAGACCAGCGCGACGGTCATGCTGGTCATCGGCGCCACCGGCGCGCTCGCGTGGCTCATCACGGTCGAGCAGGTCGCCACGCAGATGGCGGCCTGGATCAGGGTCTTCGCCAGCGAGCCGTGGATGTTCCTCCTGTTCGTCAACGTCGCGCTGCTGATCCTCGGCATCTTCATCGAGCCGTTGCCTGCGATGCTGCTCACCGTGCCGCTGCTGCTGCCGATCGCGCAGACGTTCCACATCGATCTCGTGCACCTGGGCGTGGTCATTACGGCCAACCTCGCGATCGCGCTGTACACGCCCCCGGTGGGTGGCACGCTGTTCGTTGCCGCCAAGCTCGCCGGAGCGGGGATCGGCGAGATCACGAAGGCGCTGATGCCGCTGCTGATCGCCGCGATCGTCGCGCTGTTCATCATCACCTATGTTCCGTCGATGACGACGGTGGTGTGGCGGTTCCTGATGTAGGGCCGACGAATGCTCCTGGGCTGCATCGCCGACGACTTCACGGGCGCGACCGACCTCGCGAACATGCTGGTGCGCGCGGGCATGCGCACCATGCAGACCATAGGGATTCCCGGCGCGCAAGCGATCGAAGGCGAGCCCGACGCGATCGTCGTGGCGCAGAAGACGCGCACGGTTCCCGTCGCCGAGGCGGTCGCGCAGTCGCTCGCCGCGCTCGCGTGGCTGCGGACCGGCGGGGCGCGGCAGTTCTACTTCAAGTACTGCTCGACGTTCGATTCGACCGATGCCGGCAACATCGGCCCGGTCGCGGAAGCGCTGATGGAGGCGCTCGGCACGCAGTTCACGATTGCCTGCCCGGCGTTTCCGGTCAACAAGCGCACGATCTATCTCGGGCACCTCTTCGTCGGCGACGTACTGCTGTCCGATTCGCCGATGCGCGACCATCCGCTGACGCCGATGCGCGACTCCGATCTCGTCCGCGTTCTCGGGCGGCAGGCACGGCGCCCCGTGGGGCTGGTCCCGTGGGCCGTGGTCGGGCGCGGCGCGGACGCGATCCGGGCCGAGTTCGGGAGGCTCACGACCGCCGGCGTCGGCCATGCGATCGTCGACGCGATCGAGGACGACGACCTGATGGCCATCGGCGCCGCGTGCCGCGATCTCGCGCTCGTCACCGGCGGTTCCGGGATCGCCCTCGGGCTGCCGCAGAATTTCCGCGCGCGGGGCCTGCTGCCGGAGCGTGCCGATGCCGCCGTGCTTCCGCGGATCGACGGCAAGCCGGCGGTTCTCGCCGGTTCGTGCTCGGCCGCGACGCGCGCACAGGTCGCCGCGATGGCGAAGACCCACACGGCGATCGCGCTCGACCCGCTGGCGGGCGGCGACGCCACCGCGTTGGCCGCGCGGGCGCTGGCCGCGGTCGGTGCCGACCTCGAGGTCGGACGACCGTTCTTGATCTACTCGACCGCCGAGCCGGCGCAGGTCGCCGCGGTCCAGGCGAGCCTCGGTCGTGACCGTGCAGCGGCGCTGATCGAGGAAGCTTTCGCCGCGCTCGCGAAAGCGCTGGTCGGGCGCGGCGTGCGCCGGTTCGTCGTGGCGGGCGGAGAAACGTCGGGCGCCGTCGTTCAGGCGCTCGGTGTCGAGGCGCTCGCCATCGGCCCGCAGATCGACCCGGGGGTCCCGTGGACCGTTTCGACGGGCATGCCGCGCCTCGCGCTCGCGCTCAAGTCCGGCAACTTCGGCGCGACCGATTTCTTCCTCAAGTCTTTGGCGATGCTGCGATGAGCGACACCCTGCATCGCGACGCGTTGTGCACGCTCGGTCGCTCGCTGTTCGAGCGCGGGCTGACGCATGGCAGTACCGGCAACCTGTCGGTGCGCGCCGGGGACGGATTCCTGCTCACGCCGACCGGGTCGTCGCTCGGCGCGCTCGATCCGGCGCGCCTGTCCGTCCTCGACGCGCAAGGGACGCACGTCCGCGGCGACGCGCCGACCAAGGAAGCGCTGCTGCATCTCGCGATGTACCGGGAGCGGCCGCGCGACCGCGCCGTCGTGCATCTGCATTCGGTCCACGCCGTCGCGGTCTCCGTGCTCGCCGATGTCGACCCGGCGAACGTGCTGCCGCCGCTCACCGCCTATTACGCGATGCGCGTCGGCACGTTGCCGCTGCTGCCATACCACGCGCCGGGCGACGCGGCGCTCGCGCACGCAGTCGGGCAAGCGGCGGCGAAGCACCACGCGCTGCTTCTGGCCAACCACGGCCCGGTCGTCAGCGGCACGTCGCTTTCGGCCGCCGCCGACGCGATGGAGGAACTCGAAGCGACCGCCAGGCTCTGGCTCATGGTTCGGCACGAGCGCGTGCGGCTGCTCACGGCGGACGAGGTCGCCGACCTCGAGTGCCGCTTTCCGCGCTGAAGGGGGGCATCGATGCACGTCGTCACCGTCGAATTCGTCGTGAAGCCGGAGCACGCCGCCACGTTCCTGCCGGCGATGATCGCGAATGCGCGCGCGTCGCGCGAGCGGGAGCCGGGCTGCCGGCAGTTCGACGTCTGCGCCGCGCCGGGAGACTCCGCGACGGTTTTCCTGTACGAGGTCTACGACGATCGCGCCGCGTTCGACGCGCACCTCGCCACGCCGCACTTCAAGGCGTTCGACGCGGCTGTCGGGCCGTGGATCGAGCGCAAGACGGTGCGGACGTACGCGCGTGCCGATCCGCCCTAGCGGCGTTTCGACGGCCTGCTGCGGCGTCGGTCACCCCGTGTCCCGTCGGCCGGTCCCTGTGGACGCCGCAGCCCTCGGCCTGCATGAAGCGGCGTGCGGTGCCGCCGTCGACCGGTCGCAGCTTGACGCCCGCGATGCCGTCCTTTTCCATCTCGTAGGGCACCGTGCAGCGCTCGAGGAACCCGGTCGACGTGAGTCCGAGCCGGCGTTTAAGCCGCAGGATGTCGTACGGTGTCAGCGAAATGTCGATGATGCTGCAGCACGCGTTCCGGCACGAGACGCCGCGATGGCAGCGGAAACGGATGCCCTTGCCCTCGCCGAACGTCGCCGGCAGAACCGGGCTTTCCGGGAACGGAATGTCCGGAGGGGACGTCATCCGCGATGATTCCCGCGTGGTGCAAAGGCCACGCGATTGGTCGCAGGCTCGATCCCTGCACGACCTGCCAAATGCAAGCCCCGCGAGTGAATCGCGGGGCTTTTTTTGGCCGCATGCCGCGTCACAGTTTTTCCGCGTAGTCCTTCTGCACTTGCTTGATCCGCTCGTGCGAGCCCAGGAACGCGTGTTTCGACATGTCGGCCGAATACTTGCTCGCGGGCGGATGCTTGC
>Ga0209048_10005207_pt1 | contig 12301 bp, 10 predicted proteins | sample FrelakmetCRP12CR_FD_187146 | JGI IMG/M metagenome (GOLD analysis project Ga0209048, IMG submission 187146) | Freshwater lake sediment microbial communities from the University of Notre Dame, USA, for methane emissions studies - CRP12 CR (SPAdes)... | ecosystem: Environmental > Aquatic >... | reverse complement strand
GGTCAAGGACGTGCCGGTGGACGGGTTCTGGTCGATCAGCGTCTACAACGAGAAGAACTTCTTCGAGAAGAACGATCTGAATTCGTACTCGATCAACAATCTGACGGCGAAACCCAACCCGGACGGCTCGTTCACGATTCAGTTTGGCGGCTGCACGAAGACGACGCCCAATTGCCTCGTGACGCCGCCGAAGTGGAGCTATCAGGTGCGTCAGTACCGGCCACGCAAGGAGATCATCGACGGCAGCTGGAAATTTCCGGAAGCCAAACCCGCTTAGTGGCACGTACCGACATTCCAACCGTCCAGGTCCAACTGGCGTCGGCGTTTGCTCGGGTGTTCTCGTGGGTTCAACGTCGGCTTCCATGGGTTTCAATGGCCGCTCCCCGTCGGGCGCTATGTCGGCAGTGGGTCGACAGCGCCCCCCGAGTCGCGTCCGGGTGACCGCTCGCGTCCGGGTGACCGCTATCGCCTGGCTACCGGCTGGTTCTCATGCGACGGGCGCACCCACTCTTAGGGTCCGGCGCGTAGCGTCGCTCATGGGAAAGCCCTGTCCGGGCACATTGTTCGGGCCAGGTTCGATTCCGAGCAGGACACCTCTTGCGACCGGCCGACGCCGCGCTAGTATCTGAGCAATTGTGTCAGCGCCAGCACGTTCTCCGCTTCCGGCAGGTCGAGTATCGCGGTGCGCAACGCCTGACTGCGCTCTTCGCTGATCAGATCCTCGGTGAGTAACCGGAACTTGGCTTCCAGCTCCGCGTTGCCGAGGGGATTCTCGGGATTCCCGCGCGGATATTCGACGGTCGTCTGATGATCTCCGCGACGCGTGTGCATCGTCACTCTCGCCATCGTCTTTGCGGGGAATTGACGATCGAGCGCATCGTCCACGGTTACCTTGACCTTGCGCGCGAGAGCCAGGACCGCCGGATCGTGAATGCGGGCATCGCTGACTTCGGCCGGACCGATCCTGTCGTGGAGCAACGCGACCGCCAGCGCGAACTGGATGCTGAATTGCGCGGCAATCGTGTTGCTCGGCTGATCGTTCGCCAGGCGCGTGACTTCCCAGAACGTCTCGACCTCGATGGATTCGATCTCCTCGATTCGCAGCTGGTGCCGGTGCTTCAGCTCCAGCACCCCGTCGACCGCGGCATGCGCCCAGCGGCACACGGCATACGGCTTGAAATACGTCTTGAGGATCGCGGATTCGCCCGGGTCGCCCAACCCGGCAACGAGCGCCGCCGTATCCCAGCGTTCCGAGTAATCCAGAAAATCGGCGGGGCCCACGAAATTTTCCCGCGCCAGCAACGCGGCGGCGACACCCGTCATCCCGCTCCACGCGATCGTTTCCTTGACCATGGCGTGATTCGACTGCAGTCCGCCGGGCGGAAACGAACCGTGCGAGCCGGCAGTGCCGAGTGCCGACTGGAGCGTGGCCTCGTCGAACCCGAGCAATTTGCCGGCGGCAGCCGTTGCCCCGAAGACGCCCCAGATGCCGGTCGAGTACATCTTGTCCTTGTACCAGGGAACGCGCGCGGTGCTTGCCCGAACGGCCACTTCGTAACCCGCCACCAGTGCGGCAAGAAATGCCTTGCCGCTGGCCCCGGTCTGCTCGGCCACCGCCAACGCCGCCGGGATGATGCTCGCGCCGGGATGTCCCATCGCCATCCGATTGCCGTCGTCCATGTCCAGCGCGCTCGCACATGCCCCGTTGACCCACGTCGCACCCGTGAGGGTCAGCGGCTTTCGGGAACCGATCACCGTGGCGCTGCCCGGGGCGAATTGTTCCTGCGCAAAGCGTGCGCTGATCGTCGCCATCGGCGTCGCGGTTCCGGCAATGGCCACGCCGATCAAGTCCAGAACGCAGCGCGCCGCGTGATCCAGCGTTGCCGCGGGCAGAGCCTCCGGATCGAGCCGGCAGACGAAGGAAACGAGTTTGCTCGTGGCAGAGGTAATGGATGGCTCCCGCTGGTCCTGGTGAAGATTACGACGTTTGGACCGGACTTGGCAAAGCGGACGCCATGATCTGGAGGACAATATCCGGCGCCAGTTCACCGGAAGCACCATGAGTACGGAACAGGTTTTCGACTATGCCGTCATCGGCGCCGGCATTGCGGGCGCATCGGTCGCCCATCGGCTGAGCGCGGGGGGACGCGATCGCGTGCTCGTGCTCGAGCGCGAGCCCCAGCCCGGCTACCACTCGACCGGCCGCTCCGCTGCCATGTTCATCGAGACCTATGGCACGCCGGCGATCCGGGCCATGACGCGCGCCAGCCGCGCGTTCTACGCGCATCCACCCGAAGGCTTTGCCGAGCGCCCGCTGCTCACGCCACGCGGCGTGCTCTACATCGCCGGCGAGAACCAGGAGGACTTGCTCGAGTCCTCGTTGCGGGATCTGTCGCAGGACGCGCCCGACGTGCGGCGCATCCGCCCTGCCGAGGCCCTGGCGCGCGTGCCCGTGCTGCGCCCCTCCGGCCTGCGCGGCGCCCTCCTCGAGGAGGACGCGCAGGACATCGATGTGCACGCGTTGCACCAGGGGTACCTGCGCGGCCTGCGCAGCTGCGGCGGCGTGCTGCGCACGGGCGCCGAGCTGGCCGGCGCCGAGCGGCTCGGGGACCTGTGGGTGCTTACGCTGGCCGATCGGCACACGGTTCGAGCGCGCACCGTGGTCGACGCCGCCGGCGCCTGGGCGGATGTCGTCGCCGCTCGCTGCGGGATCGAGCCCGTCGGGCTGGAGCCGCGCCGCCGCAGCGCGTTCACCTTCGCCGCTCCTGACGGAATGGACTGCGCGGGTTGGCCGTCGATCGTCGGCATCGACGAGAGCTTCTACTTCAAGCCCGACGCCGGCCAGTTGCTGGGCTCGCCCGCGAATGCCGATCCCGTGCCTCCGCACGACGTCGTGCCGGAGGAGCTCGACATCGCACTCGGCATCCATCGCATTCAGCAGGCGACCACGCTGGTCATCCACCGGCCGCGGCACGCGTGGGCCGGTCTGCGCTCGTTCGTCCGCGATGGCGAATTCGTGGTGGGTTGGGACGACGCCCGCGATGGCTTCTTCTGGCTCGCTGCCCAGGGCGGCTGCGGCATCCAGACGTCGGCCGCTGTCGCCGAGCTCGCCGCTGCGCTGCTGCGCGGCGAGCCCGTGCCCGCCGGCCTGGCGCGACATGGGGTGGACCCCGCCGTGCTGGCCCGGTCCCGGCTGCGCTGACCAACCGGCGCTTCTCGAAGGGCCGGATACTCGTTGCCCCGCTTCGCCGACGACCCGCCGGGATGAATCGATGCGCATCTGCCTTCTGACCAACCAGGACCTTCTCGCCGACCCCTTCCCCGCCGACGACTGGCCCTGCGATCCGAGGCCGTTCTATCCCGACGCGCACTGGGAGGTGGAATATCTCAGGAGGCCGACCTCGGTCGAGCAGGTCGCTCGACGAATCCGGCAGGGCTTCGATCTCTTCTTCAACCTCTGCGACGGCGCCGCGGACCAGGGCACCCCGGGCATCGAGGTCGTGGCGACGCTGGAAGCGCACGGCGTCGCCTTCACGGGTGCCACGTCCGAATTCTACGAACCCTCGCGTGAGGCGATGAAACGCGCGTGCAGGGCCGAAGGCATCGGCACTCCCGCCTACGTGCTGGCGCACTGCGACGCCGACGTCGAGCGCGCCGCCGCGGTGCTGCGCTTCCCGTTGTTCGTGAAGCACTACAGCAGCTATTCGAGCGTCGACCTTTCCCGGCGCTCCCGCGTCTGTTCAGCCGCAGGACTGCGCCAGCAGGCACACAAGATCATGCGGCGCCACGGGGCAGCTCTGATCGAGGAGTTCGTCGAAGGGACCGAGTGCACGGTCCTCGTCGCGGAGAATCCGGACGATCCGCAGCGACCCAGGACGTACACGCCGATCCAATACCGCTTTCCCGACGGCGAAACGTTCAAGCATTCGAACCTGAAGTGGGTGGACTACCGGAAGATGTCGGCCTTGCCGGTCGACGACCCCATTCTCGACGCGCGCCTGCGCGATGCTTCCGCCCGCTTTTTCGTCGCGCTCGGGGGTGCGAGCTTCGGTCGCTGCGACCTGCGCATCGACCGTCGCGGCACACCGTTCATGCTCGAGATCAATCCCAATTGCGGCGTATACTTCCCCCCCGAAGACGCCGGCAGTGCCGATCTCTGTCTCGTGCACGATCCCGAAGGCCATGCGGGTTTCACGCGCCAGCTGATCCGCGCGGCGCTCAATCGACACCGGCAGCGCGCCTTCGCCGCCACTGTGCGCGGACGAGACGTTCCCGATCCCGGAGGCCGCCCTTGAAGGACGCGATTCGCACGGCGGCCAGCGTGTTGCTGGCCGGTTCGATCGCCATCGTCGCCACGTCGACCGTGGCGCAGACCCGCGACACCGGCGTCGCCCTGTCCGCATCCGCGCGACCCGCGCCTCCCGCATGGGCCTATCCGGTCAACCCTCCGGATTTCAAGCCCGTTCCGGACGACGGCAGCACGCGACGCGTTCCGGACAGCTCGGCGGGTTTCACGCTCGGTCAACTGCGCGATCTCTTCTCTGCGCCGGACTGGCATCCCGGCGATCACCCCCCGCTGCCCGAGGTCGTGGCGCGAGGCAGGAAGCCTGACGTCTTTGCCTGCGGTTTCTGCCATCGGGCGGACGGCCCGGGCGGGCCGGAAAACGCCAGTCTGGCCGGGCTCCCCGCGATATACATCGTCCAGCAGATGGCCGATTTCGCGAGCGGCGCGCGATCGACTTCCGTTCCGCACCGGGCGCCGACGGCACTGATGATTTCCCTGTCGAAAGCCGTGACGCGCGAGGAAGTGGCGGCCGCCGCGGCCTATTTCGCAGCGCTCAAGCCCCGAGCGAACCTGCGGGTCGTCGAAACCGACACGGTCCCGACGACCTTCGTCGCCAACTGGTTTCTGGCCGCCACGAAGTCGGGTGAGAGAGAGCCCATCGGCCAGCGCATCATCGAGGTGCCGGAAGATCTCGAGCGCTTCGAGCATCGTGACGCACGATCGCGGTTCATCGCGTACGTGCCGGTCGGCAGCATCGCAAAGGGCGAAGCGCTGGTCACGACCGGCGGCGAGCAGAGGACGATTCCGTGCGCAACCTGTCACGGCCCGGACCTGAGAGGCATGGGAGCCGTGCCCCGCGTTGCGGGCCGCTCGCCCAGCTACGTGACGCGCCAGCTCGTTGACATCCAGAGCGGCGCGCGTGCCGGCGCCGGGGCGCAGCTGATGAAGGAACCCGTCGCGAAGCTGTCGATGGAAGACATCGTGTCCATCGCCGCGTATCTGGCTACACGCGCTCCGTGAGAAATCACTCCGCGCGGATCAGCGTGCTCTTGCCGAACAGGCTTTCGACCAGATCGACCGCCAGCTCGGCCGTCGTGTTCCGGTCGTCGAGCGCCGGGTTGAGCTCGGCGATGTCGAGCGACGACAGGCGGCCCGTGTCGGCGACCATCTCCATGCAGAGCTGCGCTTCACGGTAAGTCGGGCCGCCGCGCACCGGCGTGCCGACGCCTTGCGCGATGTCCGGATCGAGGAAGTCCACGTCGAGGCTCACGTGCAGGTGCGTCTGCGCGTCGACGCCCGCCAGCGCGCGCTCGAGCGTCTGGCGCATGCCGATCTCGTCGATGCAGCGCATGTCGTAGACCTCGATGCCCGCCTCGCGCAGGAAGCGCTTCTCGGCGGCGTCGACGCTGCGAATGCCGACGAGCCTGATTTCGGCGGGTCGCAGCGCCGGGGCAACGCCGCCGGCATGCGTGAGCGCTGCGGGGCCGTACCCGCACAGGCACGCCACGGGCATGCCGTGGATGTTGCCGCTCGGCGTGAGCTCGGCGGTGTTGAAATCCGCGTGCGCGTCGAGCCACAGCACGCGCAGCTTCTTGCCCGATTCCCTGCAGTGCCGGGCCACGGCGCTGATCGAGCCGATCGCGAGCGAGTGGTCGCCGCCCACGAGGATCGGCAGGCGGCCGGCCGCGAGCTCGGCATGGACGGCATCGTGGACCAGCAGGTTCCAGGCGACGACCTCCGGCAGGTGGCGATAGCCGTCCTGCGGCGGCAGGACGGGATTCAGCGGCCCGCTCAGGTTGCCCCTGTCGGTGACGTCGGCCACGAAGCGCCCCAGCGCCTCGCCCAGGCCGGCCACACGCAGCGCTTCGGGACCCATGCTCGTGCCGCGAACGCTGGCGCCGATGTCGGTCGGCGCGCCGACGATGCTGACGGAATCGTTTCTCATTGCGGAAGGCCGGTCGCTCGGAGCGGGGCTTGCGCACGGGTGCACACCTGCGCCTCCGCGGCACGCGCGAACCGGCCGGTCAGATCTTCGCGACCTCGAAGGTGGATGGCGGAAAGAGCTCCTCGACGGTGACCTGCCGCGACGACAACCCCTGGCTGTGGTGGTGCCGGAGGAACGCGTCGAGCGTGTGCCGGTTGGGTGCGACGCCGTAGGACCAGAAGTCGGGCCCCATCAGCTCGCGCGCGGCCTTCAGCTGCTCTTCGACGAAGGGCAGCGTCACCTTGGCCGCAGAGGTGTCGGCGAGCCGCGCGAGCGCGGCGGCCTTCGCCTGCTCGAACGCCTTGAGCAGCGCAGCGGGCAGCCACGGGTTCGCAAGAACGCGGTCGCGCCGCACGCCGAGCACGTGCATGATCGGGAAGATGCGCGTGCGCCGGTAATAGTCCTGCGCCACCGCGACGGGATCGGCGAACAGCCATCCCACGTCCGGATTGCGGCCGGCGCAGCCCGGAGGACGCGGCGCGATGAAGCCGTCGATCTCGCCGCGGTCCAGCATGCCCGACAGGTGCTCGCCCGGGGGGGCGCTCTCGAGCCGGATGCCCGCCGGGAGCGTGAGCGCTATCTTCTCCGGCCGGCCCGGCTCGTCGATGCCGCCGCGAACCCACGTGACGTCGGACGGCTTGACGCCGTAGTCGTCCTGCAGCAGCGCCCTCGCCCAGACGATCGCCGTCAGCTGATACTCCGGAACGCCGATGCGCTTTCCGGCCAGGTCCTCCGGGCGGCGGATGCGGTCGGTCCGCACGTAGATCGACGTGTGGCGAAACGCGCGCGACAGGAACACCGGGACCGCGACGTAGGCGTTGTCGCGCTCCGCCACCTTGACGGTCTGGCTGGACAGCGACAGCTCCGCGACATCGAACTCGCCGTAGCGAAATGCGCGGAAGAACATCTCCTCCGGCGACAGCATCATGTAGACCGGGTCGACCCCGTCGATCTGCACGCTGCCGTCCTGCAGCGGACGCGTCCGGTCGTAGTCGCCCATCGCGACCGAAAGCTGCAGTTTCGCCATCGAAGTTCCCGCGCGCTAGCTCGCGGCCGTTTCGGCGGCGCGCTCCGCGGCAAGGCCGAGCGTTCGCCAGTCGGTCGACTTCGGCACGATCTGCTGGTACGAGCGCACGCCGACCGGAATCCGCGCCGCGCCGGTGCCGATCGCCGGCTTGCCTTCGCCAAACGCCTTCGCCGCCTCCACCATCTGCCGCCGGAACTCGACGATCGCGAGGTCGCTCGCGCCAAGCAGATCGCGCGTGCGGTCCGCGATCGGCCCCATCGTCACCCACATCGCGATGTCCTGGTTGGGAATGCCGCGGATCCCCGTGAAGTTCCCGGCCTTCATCGCCTGCCGGTCCTGCCAGAACCGGTTGCCGACGTTGCGCAGCATCCCGTACTGGGGATCGAGATCGACACCGATCTGCGCGCCCAGGAACCGGCGCCACGTTTCGGTGTCGGGCAGGCTCGCCGGATCGTCGCTCCAGCCGATGAAGTGGAACGCCGTGTGCGTGTCGTCGATCGGCACGTTCACGTTGGCGACGTTGTACGAATCGTTCGGCGGGATCAGCACGGTGAACGGCGCCACGAACACGGTCACGCGCACGTAATCGTTGTTCGCCGAATCGGTGATCGGCCGGCGCAGCGCGGCGTAGCGAAAGCCGTAGTCGGTGCGCTGCACCTGCAGCCGCGGCGCCTTGTCGGTCGACGGGCGCAGCCAGTTGGTGGCCGTCGCCTTCGCGCTTCCGACGCGCGCCGGCACCATGTCCGACGAATGCAGGCTCGAGCTGTGCGCCGAGTCGATCGCCCCCTCGAGGATCTGCGCCCAGTTGCAGGGGACGACGATCTTGGCGATGCTGACCTTCGTCTCTCCGTGTGGCGCCCACGGCGGCGGCCGGAACTCGGGCTGCGTCTCCTTCGGCCCCATGTACGTCCACACGACGCCGCCCCACTCGACGGTCGGATACGCCTTGTGCCTCACCTTTTCCTTCATCGGGCTGCCCGCCGGCTCCGAGGACATCTCGAGAATCCTGCCCTCGGTGTCCATCTTCCAGCCGTGATAGAGGCAGCGCAGCCCGCACTCCTCGTTGCGTCCGAAGACGAGCGATGCGCGGCGGTGCGGGCAGTGGCGGTCCAGCAATCCGACCTTGCCGTCGCTGTCGCGAAACGCGACGAGGTCCTCGCCGAGGAGCCGCACCGCGACCGGCGCGCCGTCCGGCTCGGTCACCTCCTCGACCAGGCACGCGGGTATCCAGTGCCGGCGGGCGATCCGGCCCATCGGCGCGTCGCCCTCCACGCGGCAAAGCAGCTCGTTCTCGTCGTGGGTCAGCATGTCGTCTCCTCCTCGCCGCGGCGCGCGCAGGACGTTGCACCAATCTCCCGAACGCTCGAAACGTCAGGCTTGCGGCAGCGTATAGCGCGGCCCACGGCTTGTCCAGCCGCGGTTCGCAGCCGAGGCGGACTCATGCAGCTCGTCCGCTCTCGCGGCCGCGGCCACGATTGGGCTGAGCTCGGAATTCAGCGTTGCGGCAGGCCGACCTGGTGCCGCAGCGTGATCTCGCGCCCCTCCCGCGCCGACTCGAGCAACGCGAGACAGACCTCGAGCGTGGCCATCGCCCACGCGCCGTCGTGCAACGGCGGCGCGCCGTCGACGACGGCGCCGTAGAGCTCGTCGATCACCCCCGCGCGCGGAACCCGAGGCGGAGCGAGCGGATACACGCTGCGCTCGGCGTCGCCGTAGACCGTCACGCCGTCCGGAAGCGGGCGGACGTCGCCGCGCTCGCAGGAAACGACGATGGTCCCGAAGTGCTCGTGCAAAGGCGGTGCGACCGGCTGGCCCCCGGCGGCCGTGCTGCTGCCGTAGCTCGCCGACGCCTTGAGCCGGGCCTCGTCGGCGCCCGACCGCACGCCGGCCAGGCGCCACCGCGCGGCGCCATAGTGCGCGGGGTCCTTGCGCGCCCCCAGCTCGCCGGTCCAGCCGCAGAATTCGTCGGAATCGAAGTGGCCGTAGCCGCTGTAGACGAGCGACGCGAACGCGCCGCCCTCGAATTGCAGCAGCGCGGCGTACGCGCCTTCGGTCGGCCGGGCCGGATCCCACGACCCGGTGTGCGCGCGAACGGAGAGCGCGCGCGTTCCCGCGAGCAGCCGGACGATGTCGACCTGATGCGCGGCCTGGCTGAACACGACGCCGCCGCCCTCGGCGGTCACGAGCTCCTCGGGCCGGCGGGGGCGATACAGGAAGTCCGTGAAATTGAACGCGGTGATCATCCGCACGCGGCCGACGTCGGCGCGCTCGATGATGCGGCGAGCTTCCTGCACCGGCCGGTCGAAGCTGTGGCTCGGACCGACCACGAGATGCACGGCCGCCGCGGCGCACGCGTCGATCATCGTCCGGCACTCTGCGAGCGAGATCGCCATCGGCTTCTCGACCAGCACGTGCCTGCCGCACGCGGCCGCGAGCCGCGCGTGCGCCGCGTGCAGCTGATGCGGCGTGGCGACGTAGACGACCTCCGCGGCCGGGTCCCGCACGAGCGCTTCGACCGATTCGTACGCCGGTCCCCCGAAGTCGGCGGTGAATCGCGCGCGCGCTTCGGGACGCGGATCGGCGGCGGCAACGAGCTCGACCCTCGGGTCCGCGCGCAGCGTCGGCAGCATCAGCATGAACGCGCGCCCCAGCCCGGCAACCCCGATGCGCAGGCGCTTCACAGGTCCAGCACCAGTCGTCCGGAGCGCGCGCGCGAGACGCAGACCATGATGCGGGACGCCTGCTCGTCCGGCATCAGCACGAGGTCGCGGTGCTCGGCGTCGCCTTCGAGCAGCACCGTGCGGCAGGATCCGCACGTTCCGCTCTCGCACGACGACGGGACGCGCTGCCCCGCGGCGCGCAGCGCGTCGAGGATGGTGGTCCCCGCCGGCACTTCCACATCGATCCCGGAGCGGGCGAGCCGGACGACGAACGGCCGGTCCTCCGGCCGCGCCATCGCCGCGCCGTCCACGAAACTCTCGAAGTGGATGTTGCCGGGGCTCCAGTGCCCGGTCATGTCGCGCACCGCGTCCATCAGCGCGCGCGGGCCGCAGCAATAGACGTGCGCACGGGACGGCTTCTCGAGAACCGGCCACAGGTCGAACGACCGGGCGGGATCGCCGTCGTCGTAGTGGATGCGCACGCGGCCGGCGAATTCGGGCGCCTGGAGAACTTCGACGAACGGCGTGGTGGCGGGCGTGCGCGCGAGGTAATAGAGCTTCCAGGCGTCAACGCCGGCCGCCTGCAGCGACCGGATCATCGCGAGAATCGGCGTTATGCCGATGCCTCCGGCGATGAACACGAAGGCGGTCGCGCGGGGATCGAGCGCAAACGCGTTCTCCGGCGCGCCGACGGCGAGCAGGTCGCCGACGCGCGCTCCGTCGACCAGGCTGACCGAGCCGCCGCGCCCCTCCGCCTCCCGCTTCACGGCGATCACGTAGCGATCGCGCTCGGCGGGATCGTTGCAGAGCGAATACTTGCGGATCGCGCCGCCCGGCGTGCGCACCTTGATGTGGCTCCCCGCCGTGAACGCCGGAAGCTTGGCGCCCTTCGGATCGCGGAGCTCGAACAACCGGACGCCTTCGGCAGCATCCTCGGCCCGCGCGATGCGCAACGGAATCGCCGCTGGTTCCGGTTCAGGCAAGACGCGTTCTCCTTTGCGGCGCAGCCATCGGAAGCGGCGGCGCGTGTCCGCGGCATGTTAGGGGCCCCACCATCCGGCCGCAAGCCCTCGCCCCGGGGAGCATTGACGCCCCGGCTTGCACAAGCGACACTCTGCGACCATCGGGCTCCCGACCCGGTGCCGCGCAACGACGCGGAGACCGCACGACGAGGCGGCCGACAGGATTCCGGAGGAAGATCGATGAGCAGACGCATCCTATTGACCGCCGCGCTGATCGCGTTCGCGCTCGGCACGGCGGCCCCGCCCGCATTCGCGCAGGACACGCTGAAGGTCGCGGCCGGCCAGCGCGGCAACTGGGACACCACGATCGCCGAAGTGGGCCAGCGCGCAGGGATCTTCAAGAAGCACGGACTGACGCTCGAGATCCTCTGGACGCAGGGCGGCGGCGAGACCCAGCAGGCGGTGATCTCCGGCAGCGTCGACGTCGGCGTCGCGCCCGGGGTCATGGGCGTGCTGTCGGCGTTCTCGAAGGGAGCGCCGGTACGCATCATCGGTGCGGAGACCACGGGCGGCGCCGACCTGTACTGGTACGTGCCCACGAGCTCGCCGATCAAGGCGCTGAAGGACACCGAGGGCAAGACGATCGCCTACTCGACCAACGGCTCGTCCACGCACGGCATCGTCACCGCCTTCATGAAGCAGTACGACCTGAAGGCGAAGCCGACGGCAACGGGCGGGCCCGCGCCGACGCTGACGCAGGTCATGTCCGGCCAGATCGACGTCGGCTGGGCGGCGCCGCCGTTCGGCCTCCAGCAGCTCGACGAAGGCAAGATCCGCGTCATCGCCACCGGCAACGACGCGGCGATCTTCAAGGGGCAGACGGTGCGCCTGCTCATCACCAACGTGCAGACGCTCAAGAACCGCAAGCCCGCGCTCGACCGCTTCATGAAGGCCTATCGCGAGACGATCGACTGGCTCTACTCGGACGACCCGAAGGCGCTCGCGACCTACGCCGAGTTCGTCGGGATTCCCGTGCCGATGGCGAAGCGGACGCGCGACGATTTCTTCCCGAAGGCTTCGGTGGATCCCGACCGGATCGTCGGCGTCGACGTGATCGTGCAGGACGCGGTCAACCTGAAGTACACGGCGGCTCCGCTGACGAAGGAGCAGCTGGCGGAGCTGATCCAGATCCCGCCGCGGTGAGCGTCGCCGCGAACCCGGCAGCGCGCACGGGTGCCGACTCGCGCATCGAGCGGCCCTCCGGCACCCTCCCGACGGCGGCGGCGTTCGGCAGCGACGTCGCCGCTGCGGCGCTGCGCGAGCTCGGCCTGCCGTACATCGCGCTCCATCCGGGCGCGAGCTTTCGCGGGCTGCACGACAGCC
>Ga0209048_10005206_pt1 | contig 12301 bp, 9 predicted proteins | sample FrelakmetCRP12CR_FD_187146 | JGI IMG/M metagenome (GOLD analysis project Ga0209048, IMG submission 187146) | Freshwater lake sediment microbial communities from the University of Notre Dame, USA, for methane emissions studies - CRP12 CR (SPAdes)... | ecosystem: Environmental > Aquatic >... | reverse complement strand
TAATCTGAAAAAAATCCGAATCCCATTCAAGGTACTTGCAAGGAGCCTCTTGTGCCATGGTTATTCTCTAATGTTTGAGGTATCAGACCGGACTACATAAGACGGCCGTTCCATCAGGCGGAAGTGCATGCGCGCCAAATACTCGCCCATAATCCCCAGAGCAAACAATTGGGCACCCGAAAATATGGCAATAATAGAAGCCAGAAAGGCAAAACCTGGAACCACGCCACCCTGGATCAGATAGCGACCTATTACATAGATAAATACCAAAACACCAAACATAGTAAAAATAAAACCTACCAGACTGGCAATCTGGAGAGGTAAGACGCTGAAGCCCGTCATCATATTTAGAGCATGGATGACGAGTTTTCGGAAAGAATAATTTGATACACCAAAACGACGAGGATTATGGCGTACCTCGACTGCTGAAAAACGGGTCGTGCCCCAGGTGAGCAATACATCAATTGATGGAAAAGGACCCTGATAATTTGCAAAGGCCGCGCGTATCGGGGTTCGAAATGCTCGGAACGCACTGACATTACGGGCAGTTTCGGCGCCCATTGCTCCCTGCAGCGCTATTTTAGTCACCTGAGAAGCCAGATCCCGCCATATACCGTGTTGCTCTTTTTGGGGTCTACCATACACCATATCAAACCCTTCATCCAATTTAGCGATTAACTTGCCTATTTCTTCAGGTGGATTCTGAAGGTCATCATCCATTGTAACAACAATTTCATATCTGGCTGCACGGATGCCACACAGTAGAGCATTATGCTGACCAAAATTTCGCATCAATTGAAGACCACGCACCCAGGAACACTGTTGTGCCAATTGACAAATGATGTCCCAGCTGCGGTCTCGACTCCCATCATTCACCAGGATTAATTCGTAAGTATCGCTTATTGTAGGGAGTACTTGTGCAAGCTGCGCCTGTAGTTCCAATAAACTATCTTCACTGTTATAAACTGGAACTACAATAGAAAGCGAACGCTTATTTTCCATTTACCTCTCCGGGAAAGAATCTGGACCTGGCGTACCCCAGAAATAGGTTTGAATGAGACTGACAAGAACTCATTTCAAGATGTAATATGTTGCCCGTTTATCTCCCACTTTAATCAATACGCCTCGGCTTACCAGCTCAACCAGGTCGCGGCGCAGTGTTTCAGGATGCACGTCTGGGCAAAGTTCCTGGTATTCACGGCTGGTAATACGGTGGTGCCTGGTGAGGAAGCCCAGCGCGAGCTCCTGGCGTGGGTTTAAACCCATCTCCTGATATTTAGACAGGTCTTGCAGCGCAGCCGTTTGACTGGCCTGGTTGAGGCCAGCTAGCGCCTCAATATCTCCAAATAAAGTTACTCGGAAAGAGCCAGCGATCTCCTCAAAACGCGGCGAGCGCAGGCCATTTTGGCGCATCACAGCAACTACCCTGTCCAACCCATAACCAAGCCGCTCGACAAAGCCAAGGTCGGATAGGGCCTGGACAATGACGGCATTACGCGAGAAGCGCGCCTCCAGCAGGTTATTAAGCGTAACTGGACCTGGAAGGCCACCGGGGGAATGGATCTCAATCCGGTCAGCGAAGATGAAAAGGTGGATATTGTCGCCCTGCAGGTTATAATCCCGATGGGCTACAGCATTGACCAACAGCTCACGTGCCGCTTCCGGGGGGTATTCCAGGGTTTCCTGGTGAGTAAGACCTACCAGGCGCACCACGCTGCGCAGGTTAGACTGAACAAACGCCTCAGCCTGACGCAGCTGGTCTGGCAGAGCCCCACCAATGTCCTGCTTCAGGTAGTGCTCGCTCAGCGTAACCCCCGAGAAGCGCGCCGCCAGGATAGTGGCGTTAGGCAGCCATTGTTGAGGATAATGCCCAAAAAGCAGGAGCGCAGCATAGGTCGGGCGCAATAAATCCCCTTCCCGTTTCAAACAACCGCGCCGCAGGAGCACTTCTTGCGCCGTTTCTTCTCCAGGCAGGTTGAGAGCCTGGAGATAGGCATTGAACTTATTCGAATCCAGGTCAGCCAGTGAGGCCAGCGGCGGGACCTGTGCTTCGAACTGGACCACACCCCTCTCCAGCAGCAGCTGTCGCAAACGCCTGGCAGGCAAAGGATTGGTTTGGAAGCCTTCCCGTCCAAGGTAACGGCCCTCCAGGCAATATACGTTCGGTAATCCCGCCGGGACCGAAATAGCCAGCACCCGGGCTTGCTGAACATTGTACAGGCGAGGCACTGGTAAAATCAACGGCGGGTCAGACAGCAAAGCCGCCTGAAAGACCCGCTCCATGGATTCATTCGGGTCCTTCAACCCATGCACCTGACCAGAACGCGGTGCGACTCCCAACAGGATAATCCCCCCCTTTGTATTTGCCATACCGACCAGCACCGCGGCTAATCGCGAAGACTGTACGTCTTCCGGGAACCAATGCAACTCTGCCCCTATACCTTGTGCCAGCAGAGAGGGGATATCCGAAAGAGGAAGGTGGCTATCTTTCATGTGGATCAAAACGTAAAACGCGAGTTGCGCCCGGTCCGTTATACGTTTTAAATTCCCGGTTGGGTCAGGATATTATCGTTCGCCGTTTTTGCGGGCGCCTCGGCTACCTTCTCCGTGGAGGTAAGGTGAGAGGAAGTTTTTTTCTTCGGCCGGATCGGCTTAGCCTTCTCAGGCGCGGGGGCCAGGGCAACTGCCAATACCTGGTCTACATGCTCGACTGGTACAATTTTCAGCTCATTGCGCGCTCGTTTGGGGACATCGATCAAATCTTTCAGGTTGCGTTTTGGCAAGATCACAGTTTTAATTCCAGCCCGGTGAGCCGCCAGCACTTTCTCCCGCACCCCACCGACCGGCAGAACCCGGCCGCGTAGCGTAATTTCGCCGGTCATACCCACATGCCGGTAAACCTGACGACCTGTAAAAGCCGATACGAGTGCGGTGCACATGGTTATACCTGCGCTGGGGCCATCCTTTGGGATAGCGCCTTCCGGGATGTGAATATGGATATCCACCTGCTCGAACACCTCTGGATCCAGATCAAACTCGCGCGCCCGCGACTTAAGATAGGATAAGGCTGCCTGGGCAGATTCCTGCATCACATTGCCGATCTGCCCTGTGATCTGCAAGCTCCCTTTGCCTTCCAGAAGTAGCACCTCCACCGGCATTATTTCCCCTCCGCTTTCAGTCCAGGCTACCGCAGTCGCAACCCCGACCTCGTCTTGCCGCTCGGCTTCCAGGTTGAAGAATTGGGGTGGGCCGGCAAAGCGCTCGATCGCCGCTGCTCCCACGTGGGATGGGAAACGTTTTCCTTCAGCTTTCAGGCGAGCGACCTTACGACACACCCTCCCGATTTCACGCTCAAGGTTGCGCACGCCTGCTTCATAGGTATATTCGCGGATGATGCGCAGTATGGCCTGGTCGGCAATACGCAGCTCGTTCTCGATCAAGCCGTTTTCTTCCACCTGACGGGGGATGAGAAACCGTCGCGCAATCTCTAACTTCTCCTCCTCGATATAACCAGGGAACTCGATCAACTCCATGCGGTCCATCAAGGCGGGTGGAATAGTGCCGGTGGTATTAGCGGTGGTGATAAACATCACCTTAGATAAGTCGTAAGCCAACTCCAGGTAGTGGTCAGAGAAAGCATGGTTTTGCTCGGGATCGAGCACCTCCAACAGGGCGGAAGCCGGATCGCCGCGAAAATCCTGTCCGAGCTTATCGATCTCGTCCAACATAAAGAGCGGGTTTGTCGATCCGGCCCGTCGCATCGTCTGTAATACACGCCCAGGTAACGCGCCGATGTAAGTTCGCCGGTGGCCGCGGATTTCAGCCTCATCGCGTACCCCACCCAATGAAAGACGCACGAACTTACGCCCCAAGGCCTCGGAGATTGAGCGTCCCAGGGAAGTCTTACCTGTTCCTGGTGGGCCAACAAAGCACAGGATCGGCTGCTTCAGTCGCTTCGGGTTCAGGCTGCGTACCGCAATATACTCCAAAATGCGCTCTTTTGCGCGCGGCAGGCCGTAATGATCGCGTTCCAGGATGTCAGCAGCATGTCGCACATCCAGGTTGTCATCAGTGGAATTCGTCCAGGGCAGGTCTAATATCCAATCCACGTAAGTGCGGATGATACCCACTTCTGGCGACATTGGAGGCATTTGACCCAGCCGTTCGACCTCTTTAACCGCCCGGGCGCTCACTTCATCCGGTAAGCCGGCGGTCTCCACTCGCGTTTGCAGCTCCATTATTTCGCGCGCCCAGGGATCACTCTCCCCAAGCTCGGATTGGATCACTTTCATTTGCTCGCGCAGGTAGAACTCTCTTTGGGTACGATCTACTTCACTCTGAGCCCGGCTGTGGATTTCGTCTTCCAATTGCAAAACGTCAGCTTCCTTTGCGAGCAAGCTGATAACTTTTTTTAACCTCTCCATTGGATCCAGGATTCCTAAAAGCTCCTGGCGATCGGCCATGGGCGGAGCGATTGTAGTGGCGATCATGTCTGCCAGCCAACCTGGCTCGTCAATATTCAACGCATACAGGTACGCTTCTTCGGGCAGGCTTCGGTCTAATTGGACACATTTTTGGAACATTTCAAGAGCCGTCCGCATGGTAGCATCGGTCTGGCGGTCTACCTCAGTTTCTTCGTAGACCGGGCGAGCGCGCACAACCAGGAAAGGCTCTTCCTGCACAAACTCTACCACTTCTATTCGCCGTCGCCCTTGGACCAGGGCTGAGCTGGAGTCATCCGGCATGCTAAGCAATCGACCAACCGCCATCTCGACGCCCACCGTCAGGAAGTCCTCTGGATCAGGATCGTCTTGTTCTGAGTCGCGCTGGGTTAATGCGATCACGGTCTGATCGCTTAGTTGTGCTTCCTCGATCGCCAGGATCGATGTTTCTTGTGAGAGAAAGACCGGTGAAACCATGTGCGGGAATACCACCAGGTCGCGCATAGGCAGCACTGGACATTCGATCAATCCATCTTCATCAGGGATAGAATCGGGGACACTGTAAAGCTCCTCGGTTCGCCTGTGCAGCGCCTCTCCGAACTCATTTTCATCATCATCACGTAAATACCAATCACCGTTTCTCATTTTTACTCCCCAGGATTAATCCTCTAAATCTCAGCTTGCTCATAAACCTGGTTGCTGGTTTAGCCAGCTTGCCTTTGGGCTACAGCCTTTTGGCTGAACCAGGCGTTACGGGCTCCTGCTGCTATAAAAATACTTCCGGCCGCCAGGATCATCGCTTCGCCACCCGCCGCGTGAATGGCTTCTTCTAATGAGTCTTCCACTGTTTCTACCATTTTAGCAGGTCGTCCGAACCGGTGAGCCAATTCCACCAACTCTTCCGGATCAAGGGCGCGCGGATGATAGGAACGGGTGGCAATCACCTGGCGGACGCGTGGCATCAACTCGGCAAACATTCCATTCACATCTTTATCTTCCGAAGCGCCGAATATCAGAATCACCGGATAACCCGGAAAATAATCATCCAAAGCCAACCTTAGCTTCAAGGCCGAATCGCGGTTGTGAGCAGAATCGACGACCACTGGTGGATACCGCTGCAACACTTCAAAACGACAAGGCCAGTTAACCGCGGCAAAACCCTCCCGGATAGCTTTTTCGCCCACCGTCAAACCCCGCGAGCATGCCGTCTGCAAAGCACCATACGCCGTGGCTGCATTCTCAACTTGATGATATCCCAATAATGGAATGGTCAAGCGAGTAGGCTCCCATTCCTGAAAGCCGCCCGACTCAATATATTCATCTACCAAAGGTTGATCAGACGCCGGCCACACCAGGAGCGATTGGCCTCCGTTTAAAGAATGAGCTAACTGAGCAAAAAAGTAGTCCTGGCCAATCTTCACAAGCGGCGCACCTCGCTCGGCTGCAACCCGTTCAATCGCCAGACAGGCTTCATCCTTTTGCGGTGAGACAACCACTGGCACACCTGGTTTAATGATACCAGCCTTCTCGCCAGCAATCTCGGTCAATGTCTCGCCCAATATCGCCGTATGGTCATAAGAAATGGACGTAATCACTGCTACCTCAGGGACTACAATGTTCGTAGCGTCCAGCCGCCCACCCAGGCCAACCTCGATCACCGCCGCGTCCACCCCTTGCCGGGCAAAATAGAGAAACCCCAGGGCAGTGGTGATTTCAAACGTGGTCAGGCCCGGGATTTTGCCGAGGAGGGGTTTGATCTGCTCCACTAACGCCACCAAATCGGCATGGGAAATTGGTCGACCATCTATTTGAATACGCTCTGCATAATCCTGCAAGTGAGGAGAGGTATACTGGCCAACCCGGTAACCTGCTGCGTGCAAAGCACCAGCACAAAGAGCGGTTACTGAGCCTTTACCCTTCGTTCCAGCCACGTGAATAATCGGGTATGTCTCCTGCGGCTGTTGTAGCAGTTCCATAAATGACCGCATGCGCGCCAAGTCAAACTTTTCTGGGGAATACCGGAATGAGCGTGTTAAGCTATAATCCACAAAGCTGTATAAGTAGTCCAGCGTTTCTTGGTACGCAGTCTCAATATCCATAGTTCAAGGATTGTAACCGCTTGATAAATTCCAGGCAAGAGGCAGGTGGTAAAATTCCGGTGTGTTGAAGCGTGGCCTTAAGATGTTTTCTTATCTGCTCTTGCTAATTCTTGTTTTGGGATCAGTTGCAATGTTCGTTCCGCGCTTGATCACTGCGATCTACGCCAGGCCGCGCATAGTTAACGCAGAAAAGTCACCCACCCGGCCTGTGGCGATCGTGTTTGGAGCAGGTTTGTGGCGAGATGGCAGTCCTACGCCCGTGTTGCGTGACCGGGTCGCCATGGCCGCTAGCCTTTACTTTGCTGGTAAAGTGGAAAAGCTGCTGATGAGCGGTGATAACAGCTTTGTCAACTACAATGAGCCTGCCGCCATGCGTGCCTATGCCCTGGAGTTGGGCGTCCCTGACCAGGCGATTGTGCTGGATTATGCTGGCCGGCGCACGTATGACACCTGTTATCGGGCCAGGGACATATTTGAGGTGCGCCAGGCAATCCTCATCACACAGAGTTTTCACCTGCCCAGGGCTATTTTTCTGTGCGAAGCAATGGGCGTCTCAGCGGTAGGTGTGCCCGCTGACTTGCGCCAGTACCGACGCAGCTCCTTGCTCTACTGGAATTTGCGTGAGCTGCCCGCCACATTCACCGCAATGTGGCAGGTGTTTATCACACGCCCGCAGCCGGAGCTCGGCAAGTCTGAGCCAATCTTTCCACCTGAGGCACAATAAAAAGGATTCCGGATCGCACCATCTTCAACTCAAGGAGGCTATATGAAAAGAGCCGAAGCGCTTGCCATCGTCCGTGAATATGTCAAGAACGAGAACCTGGTGCGCCACATGCTGGCAGTAGAATCTTGCATGCGTTTCTATGCTGATAAAATGGATGGTGATGCAGAAACTTGGGGCAACACCGGGTTGCTCCACGATTTCGATTGGGAAATCCACCCCACCCTGGAACAGCATCCTCAGGACGGCGCCCCAATTCTGAGGGCGCGAGGTGTGCCTGAGGAGGTTGTAATCGGCATTTTAAGCCACGCCGATCACACCGGTGTGCCACGCCAATCTCCAATGGAAAAAGCCCTGTATGCGTGCGATGAAATTACTGGCCTGGTAACCGCTGTCGCCCTGGTACGCCCCTCCCATTCGCTTTACGACCTGAGCGCATCATCGGTCAAAAAGAAGTGGAAAGACCGCGCCTTCGCCGCCGGGGCAAACCGGGGTGAGATTGCCCAGGCTACCGAAGATTTTGGTATTGATCTCTGGGAACACGTGACCAATGTGATCGAGGCCATGCGCCAGATTGCGCCTGACCTGGGGTTGGACGGAAGGCAAGGTGAATCATGAAATTGATGGTCATATTCATATTGATCGTTATAATTGGGATAACCGCTTGCGGGCCTGTAACAAACCAGGCCGGTCAAACACCACTCGGACCACCGACCCGGACGCCCTCCCTGGCGAGGCCGACCGTCACACTCAGTCACACAGCTTCTCCTCCCTCGACCCAACCCGCCACCCAAACCGTCTCCCCCTTGGCCTGGGATACCAGCCCTCAGGCTAAAATAATCGTGGCAACGTTATGCTGTGGGCTTGCGCCCGACCTTTTGAGAATTAACTATCTGCCGGCCTCTGTGGTTTGGGGAAATGGACACATACTATGGACAAAATCGGATTCCAATGGGCACAAGCAGGTGTTGGAAGGGATACTCAACCAGGATCAAATGTCTGCCCTGGTTAAAGGAGTAATAAACCAGGGATTTTTTAATTGGGAGGAGCTTTACAAAAGTCCAAATAGCCCAACTGACCTGCCGCCTAAATGTATATCGCTCCAGCTCAAAGACCGTTCGCATAGAGTATGTGAATATTACAAGGGCGCGCCGACGGAATTCAACAATTTGTATAACACTCTGGCGAGCGGCGCAGGCCTCGAGGGGAAGGACTACCAACCTTCGAAAGGCTTTCTGGTTTCCCATCCCCAAGGGGCTTCATTTAACCCTGCTTCAAACGGTCAAATTTCCGTTTGGGATGCTAAATCGACCAATCTGTCACTTTCCCAAGCCATCAATGGCTTGTGGATCGAAGGGCCAGCATTAAAAGCAGCCTGGGAATTTGTCAAGTCTCGACCGGCAGGACCGATGGTTAAAGATAATGGTAAATATTACCAGCTCTCGCTCCAGATCCCCGGAGTGAGCATGATCGAGCCGCCTGCGTCTTGATTGACAATCCGTTCTTTTTGCGTTAAACTGGAGATATCGACTATACGAAAAATCTATCCGCAAAAGAACGGAGGTATGTATGGCAGAGCAGCTAGCCTCTCCTACAAAAAACGCTCTGGGCTCAGCCCACATCACTACTCAGAGCTTGTTAACCCCAACGATCCAGGCATGGCGCATTTACCTAGACGACAAGGGCAACTCCCCTCACACGGTCAAAGCCTTTACGGCTGACTTGCATTTATTGGCGGCTTACTTGCCGCCCGATCGCTCATTAGGAAAGATTACCACTCCCGACCTGAATAACTTCCTCGAATGGCTACAATCGGGCCGCGGAGTACCGTGCAGCCCCAAAACTCTATCCCGGCGGATTACCTCCCTCAAAGCGTTCTTCCGTTGGCTGCATCAAAACGGCGTTATCTTAATTGACCCGGCCGAAAAGGTGCTTCAAAAGTCTGTTATCAGCCCTTTGCCAGAAGTACTTTCCCCAGACGATGTTCAAGCAGTCCTGGACGCGGCAGATTTCCACCGCCATGCTACCAGACCTGACGCACGGTCTTATGCACTGGTGAGCTTGCTCCTTGAAACCGGCATTAAGAAAGGTGAATGCCTTAACCTGAACCTTAATCACATCGACCTGGAAGCACCCGATGGACCTATTCTCTTCATCCGTTATGCCAGTCCTCAACACCGCTATAAAGAACGAAAAATCGCCTTATCTGCCGGCTGGGTTGAAGCCTACCAGGAATATAAAGCCCAATACCAGCCTACCGACCGGCTTTTCCCCTGGTCACAAAGGCGGTTAGAATATCTGTTGGAGGACCTCGGCGAAGAGGCCGGATTGAATAAGCACTTATCATTTGATATGTGCCGTTGGACGTGCGGGTTGACGGATTGGAGATTAGAGGCAGACCGTAATAAAATTCGCCAGAAGTTAGGTATTTCGAAAATCCAATGGCGAGAAATCAGCATGAAACTGGAGCGCCTTAACACTACAACGCAGGCTTAAGTTTGCCTGATTCCGGCCTACCCCCCAATCTGGCTCATGGTGCGGTTTAACGGGATCATTCCCTCGGTCAATCGATGCCCCCAGGGTTTTCGCCAGATCCCTTCACGGATGACCCCCCGTAGTTCGTCCAGGGTTGCTCCAGCGCGCAGCGGGGTCAGCAAATCCACCTCATTCTCTCTTAGCAAACATAATCGCAGACGGCCATCGGCTGTCAGCCGGGCGCGACTGCAACTGGAGCAAAATGGCTGGGTCACAGAAGCGATGAAACCAACGTAGCCTGCGCCTTTCGGAAAACGGAACAGGCGCGCCTCCCCATCCAGCTTGCCGCCATTCACTCGAACCAACGGCCCCAGGGCGTTCTCGATCCGCGATTTCATTTCGACTGCGCTGACTACCTGGTTGCGTTGGAATTCGGTCGCCCCACCAAAAGGCATCATCTCAATAAAACGGACTTGCCAGGGACGCTCCAACGTTAGGCTGGCCAGCTCCACCATGTCAGACTCGTTGTAGTCGCGCATCACGACTGAATTGATCTTAATTGGAGCCAGCCCGGCCTGTTCGGCAGCTTGCATACCCGCCCAAACATCATCTAAAGAGCCATAGCGCGTCAAACAGTGGAATTTTTCGGGATCAAGGGTATCTAAACTGAAATTCAGGCGCATCAGGCCGGCCTCTGCCAGTGGACGGGCCAATCGCGAGAGCAACATTCCGTTGGTAGTCATAGAAAGGGAGCGCACTCCGGGAGTGTGAGCAATTTCTCTCACGAGCTCAACCACGTGAGCGCGCACAGTCGGCTCACCCCCTGTTAGGCGGAACTTATCGAACCCCAGGCTGGCAAACAGCCGCACCAATAACAGGATTTCATCGTCTTGAATTAACTCATCATTTGACCGGAAAGATATCTTTTCCGGCATACAATACATACAGCGAAGATTACAATGATCGGTCAGGCTGATGCGTAGATAATGTATTTGACGACCAAAGCGATCGAGAGCCATAAATTCTTACCTGTAAATATAATTGAGGATGGGAGGGTCAATTATCAATTTTCCAGAAATAGTATAAGAGGATTATATCAGTAGCAGATCGGAGGCTATATGTTAAGTTTTTATTTAAAATTGCTTTGTTAGGAACAAAATGCTAACATTAGCGTGTAAAGGAGGTGGTTGGTTCCCCAAGCATGCTAATCAGGCCCCGCTGAAGTCAACAAACTTAAATAGAATCTAAATTGATATATGGAGGTTGCAATGACTCTCGGAGGATATGCAAATCAAATTGCGAATGTTGATCTGACCAATAGTAAGGTTACTTACGAACCCATCCCAGAAGAATGGGCCATTAAGTATATCGGCGGTCGCGGTCTGGGCGTCAAATATGTGTTCGAAAATGGCCCTCTTGTAGATCCCCTTTCCCCAGATAACATCTTGTGCTTCATGAACGGACCTCTGACCGGCACAGAGGCTAACCTGAGCGGGCGACTGGCAATCGTTACCAAATCACCGCTAACCGGTACTGTTACCGATAGCCACCATGGCGGCTGGTCAGCAGCTCGCTTGCGCTGGGCTGGTTTTGATGGCCTCATTTTCAAAGGCAAAGCCCCCAAGCCGGTTTATATCTATATCCATGATGGCCAAACTGAAATCCTGGATGCCTCCGAAGTATGGGGCAAGAGTGTCCACGACACAGTGAAATTCTTCCAAGGCAAATATGGCGAAAAGGACCTGAGCGTCATCACCATCGGCCAGGCCGGGGAAAAACTCTCCCGTTTTGCCTGCTGGGTTAATGAAAATGACCGCGCCAGTGGGCGCGGCGGCACTGGTTGTGTGGGTGGCAGCAAGAACTTGAAAGCTGTTATCATCAAGGCAACCAAGAAAATGCCGAAGGCATTGGACCGCGTTGCCTGGAAGGCCGCTCATACGAAAGCCCTGGCAGAGCTTATGGACGAACGCGTGGTCACCAGCCCGCGCAAAGGCGGGCTCTCTGTATATGGCACCAACGTTTTGATGAACATGACCAACGTCATCGGCGCGATGCCTACCAAAAACTCCCAGCTAACGTTTTTCCCTGGTCATGAAGCCATAAGCGGCGAGCGCGTCAAAGAGACCATTCTGGTCAACGACCCAACCTGCCATGCCTGCCCGGTGGCCTGTAAAAAAGAAGTGGAGATTACGGAAGGCCCCTACAAAGGCTTGCGCATGGAAAGTGTGGAGTATGAGCCTGCTTGGGCGTTTGGAGCGAACTGCTATAATGACAACATTGCCAGTGTCGCCAAGCTGATTGACCAATGCAACGATTACGGTTTGGATGCCATCGAGATGGGCAATGTGCTTTCGATGTATATGGAAGCCACCGAAAAGGGTCTGGCCAAAGATGGTGGCTTGAAATGGGGTGATCATCCCGCCATGGTTGAGATGGTGAAGAAGGTCGCTTTCCGCCAGGGCGTCGGAGACCTCCTGGCAGAAGGCACAACCATTGCCGCTACCAAGCTTGGCGATGCTTCGATAGCTATGGCGGTCAAAGGTCAGGCCATCCCGGCTTATGAT
>Ga0209048_10005205_pt1 | contig 12303 bp, 11 predicted proteins | sample FrelakmetCRP12CR_FD_187146 | JGI IMG/M metagenome (GOLD analysis project Ga0209048, IMG submission 187146) | Freshwater lake sediment microbial communities from the University of Notre Dame, USA, for methane emissions studies - CRP12 CR (SPAdes)... | ecosystem: Environmental > Aquatic >... | reverse complement strand
GACTGTTGACACATCCCTCCGCCCTGCCCCTCAGATCCCGGGGTTCTCTGCCGGGGCCTCGCCCGAGTAGTCGTAGAAGCCCATCCCCGACTTGCGCCCGTACCAGCCCGCCGAGAGCATCTTGCGCAACGTGGGCGGCCGCGCGAAGCGGCGCTCGCGGAACTCCTCGAACAGCACGTCGCAGATCGACCCGAGCGTGTCCAGGCCCACGAAGTCGGCGAGCGTGAGCGGTCCCATCGGGTGTCCGGCGCCGGCCTTCATCGCCGTGTCGATCTCCTCCACCCCGCCCACCCCTTCTTCGTGCGCGCGGATCGCGTCGAGCAGGTAGGGCACGAGCAGCCGGTTGACTATGAAGCCCGCCCGGTCCTTGGTCGGGATCGCGAGCTTGCCCTGCGAGCGCGCGAAGTCCGACGCGGTCTCGAATGCCTCGTCGGTGGTCGTCACGCAGCGGATGACCTCGACCAGCTGCATCACCTGTGCGGGGTTGAAGTAGTGAAGCCCGACGAACTGCCCGGGGCGACCGGTCACAGCCGCCTGGTCGATCACGGCCAGCGAGGAGGTGTTCGTCGCGAACACGGCCTCGGGCTTGACGATCTCATCGAGCTCCCGCCACATCTCGAGCTTCAACTCGAGGCTCTCGGTGATCGCCTCGATCACGAGATCGCAGTCGCCCAGGTCGCGGTAGTGGACGGAGCCGTGGATGCGCCCGCGCACCGCGTCGGCGTCATCTTGGCTCGCCTTGCCCTTCTCGACGGCGCGCGCGAGCTGCTTCTCGATCTTCTCGATCCCCTTGGCCAGCTTGGCGTCGTCGACCTCGCGCAGGGCCACCTCGTAGCCGCTCTGCGCGGCGACCTGCGCTATGCCGTGACCCATCAGCCCGGCTCCGAGCACTCCCACCTTCTTGATCTGCTGCGCCATGAGACCTCCGCTCAAGTTCTCCTGTTTGGGAGACAGCAGCCTATTACGCGCCAGCGGACCACCGCCACGCGCCGGGTCGGCTCCCGGGCGCACGTCGTGGCCGGGGCGGCGCCTGTAGCCTGACCCCCTGGCCATTCGGCGCCCTTACCTGCCATCCATCCATCGTCAGGAGCAGAGCGATGAGCATCGTCCTCACCGAGGACCGCGGTCCGGTCCGCCACGTCGTCATGAACCGCCCGGAGAAGCGCAACGCGATGAATCAGGAGCTACTCGGCGAGCTCGGCAGCGCCTTGCGGGCGGCCGCCGACGACGCGGCCGTGCACTGCGTCGTCGTGCGCGGCGAAGGGCCCGTCTTCTCGGCCGGGGTGGACCTCGGCGAGCTCGCATCGTTCGCCGGCGATACAAGCGTCCTGCGTCCGTTTCGCAACGTCTTCCTGGACTGCGCGAACCTCTGCGAAACGATGGCCAAGCCCGTGGTCTGCCAGATCCACCGCACGTGCGTGGGCGGCGCGCTCGAGGTGGCCCTGGGCTGCGACCTGCGCATCGCATCCAGCGACTCGCAGTTCGGGCTCCCGGAGGTGAAGTTCGGGATCATTCCCGACGTCGGCGGCTCCTCGCGCCTGCCGGCGGTCGTCGGGCTTGGCCGCGCCAAGGAGCTGATCATGACCGCCAAGCTGATCGACGCCGCCGAGGCCGAGCGCATCGGCCTCGTCAACCGCGTCGTCCCGCCCGAGGAACTGGCGCAGGCCAGCGAGGCGCTCGTCGGGGAGCTCCTGTCGAACTCGCCCGTCGCCGTCGGCCGGGCCAAGCGGGTAATCGACGCGTCGGCCCGTCCCGCGCTCGCCCAGACGCTCGAGATGGAGGTCGCCGTCCAGGAGTACTGCGTTGCGTCAATGCGCGAGAGCGCACGCGAGGCTGAGCGGAACGCCGCGGCCGTCGCCGGCTAGCGCCTCTTGACCGGCGGCGCCTCGCGGGTATCGCTCGGCAGGCGCGATGGTGCTCGGGCCCTCGCCGAGGGGGGAAGCGACGGGCCTCAGTGCCAGTCCACCGGCCCGGCCACGAGCGTGTGGCTGCCGAGCGGGCGGCCGAGTATCTGCTGGGCTCGCCGCGCGCATGCGAGCAGCGCCGGGAGGTCGATGCCGGTGGCTATGCCCATCTCGTGCAGCATCGAGACCAGGTCCTCGGTGGCGATGTTGCCGGTCGCCCCGGCGGGGACGGGGCACCCGCCCAACTCGCCGAAGCTCGACTCGAAGCTCGCGACCCCCACCCCGAGCGCCGCGAGCACGTTGGCAAGGCCCTGACCGCGCGTGTTGTGAAAGTGCGCGGTCAGCTGCACAGGTTCGCCCGCGGCCTTGCTCAAGCGTTCGTGTGCGGCGGTGAACAGCTCGCGCACCTGGCGGGGGTTCGCCATGCCGGTCGTGTCCCCGAAGCCGATCTCCTGGGCGCCCGCGTCGCGCAGGCCGGCCGCGATGTCGAGCACGCGCTCGGGCGGCACGCGGCCCTCGTAGGGGCAGCCGAACGAGGTCGCGATCACCGCCTCGCAGCGAAGTCCCGCCCCGCGCGCGTCCCGCAGCACGCGCTCGAGGCCGGCGAGCGACTCGGCGACCGAACGGTTCACGTTGTTACGGTTGTGGGTCTCCGAAGCGGACAGGAAGACGTTGACCTCGCTGATCTTCGCGCGGTGCTCCAACGCGGCCCTCAGCCCGTGCTCGTTGGGGACGAGCACGCTCACCGCGACGTCGTCGGGCACGTCGATCCGCCGCAGCACCTCGTCGGCGTCGGCGAGCTGGGGGATCAGCTCGGGGCGCACGAAGCTGGTCACCTCCAGCCGTCTGCAGCCGGTACGCGCCAGTGCGTCGATCAGCTCCACCTTGTGCTCGGTGGTGATGATCTCAGGCTCGTTCTGGAAGCCGTCGCGGGGCCCGACCTCCCTGATGCTCACGGCTCGGGGCAGCTCGTTCACGAGCGTCCCGCTCGCCTCGATCTCACTTCCCCGGGCCCTTTCGGTGGAGCCTCATCCGCTGAAGCCTATACTCGGCCGCCTTGACCCCTTCCACCACCGACCCCGTAGCAATCATCGGCGCCTCGGGTGCACTGGGTTTCGGCCTGGCCGTCAGGCTGGCGCGTGCCGGCGTGCCGATCGCTATCGGCTCGCGCGACGCCGGTCGGGCGCAGGAGACCGCCGAGCGTGCAAGCGCCGCCATCCCGGCCGGCTCGTTCTCGGCCCACGACAATGCCGGGGCCGCGCGCGCAGCCGGCACGGTGGTCCTGAGCGTGCCCTTCCGCAACCACTCCGAGACGCTCGCCAACCTGAAGGACGCACTCACGCCCGGTCAGCTGCTCATCGATGCGACGGTGCCGCTCGCGGCCGCCGTCAGCGGGAAGGCCACGCGGATGCTCGGCGTGTGGCAGGGCTCCGCCGCCGAGCAGGCCCTGGAGATGGCGCCGGAGGGGGTGCGTGTGGTGTCCGCCCTGCATACGGTCAGCGCAGCCTCTTTGAGCGACCTCGACCATCCCCTGGGGCAGGACGTCCTGCTGTCCGGAGACTCGCGCGAGGACAAGCGCGCGGCCGCGCACCTGCTCGAGCGAATCGACGGCCTGCGCTGCGTGGACTGCGGCCGCCTGGAGATGGCCCGCATCACGGAGTCGCTGACCGCGCTGCTGATCGCGGTCAACTCCCGCTACAAGGTCCACGCGGGCATCCATCTGACCGACCTGCCCGACCGGCTGTGGGAGTGATGACGGCGGCCGGCGATCTGCCGCGGCCGTGATGGGCACGGACGTCGTCGTCCTCGCCGGGGGCACCGGAGGCGCCAAGCTCGTGCGGGGCATGGCCGACGTGGTCGGCCCCGAACGCCTGGCCGCGATCGTCAACACCGGCGACGACATCGAGATCTACGGCGCACACGTTTCTCCGGACCCGGACCTCGTGTCCTTCTGGTTGGCGGATCAGATCGACGACCGTGGCTGGGGGCTGCGGGACGACACGTTCGTCGTGATGGACATGCTCAGGCGGCTCGGCGCCGAGGTCTGGTTCAACCTCGGCGACCGCGACCTAGCCTGGTGCATCGAGCGCGCGCGGCTGCTCACCGAAGGCCTCTCCCCGACGGCCGCGCTCGCACGCCTGAACGAGGCGATCGGGATACGCGCCCGGGTGCTGCCGATGAGCGACGACCCGGTGCGCACATGGGTCCGAACGGGCGCCGGGTGGCGAGCGTTTCAGGACTTCATGATCCGCGATCGCGCGGAGGGGCTCGTGGAGGGCCTGGAGTTCCGCGGCGCCGAGCAGGCCGTGCCGAGCCCGGACGCGCTGGCTGCGGTGGCCGCTGCCCGCGCGATCGTCATCGGCCCCTCGAACCCGCTCGCCTCGATCGCCCCGATCCTCGCGGTGCCCGGGATGCACGACGCCCTCGCGGCGGCCGCAGCCCCCGTCGTCGCCGTCAGCCCGATCGTGGGCGGGGAGGTGCTCAAGGGGCCCACCGCCTCCTTCATGGCCTTCGCCGCGCTGGAGCTGAGCGCCGACGGGGTGGCCGACTTCTACGGCGAGCTGCTGGACGGGATCGTCGCCGACGAGACCGTCGGCCGGCTCGCGAGCCTGTGCATGGAGACACGTATGGACGACGCGTCCAGCCGCGCCCGCGTCGCTGAGGAGACGCTCGGATTCGCAGAGGCGCTCGCCGGTTAGCAGCCGCGGGGCCTGCGCCCCGGCCAAGCGCCCCCTGAAGCGGCCACTATCGTCTGGGACCGGATGCGCACCGCAGCGATTCTGCCCGTCAAGCGCTTCGCCCAGGCGAAGCAGCGTCTCGGCGCGAGCGTCGGCGACCCCCAGCGGTATGAGCTGGCGGGCGCGATGGTCGCCGACGTGCTCCTCGCGCTGGCAGAGGTACGGTCGATCGAGCGCACGATCGTCGTCACTCGCGAGCGCTCCGTGGCAACGGCCGCCCGCCGCCAGGGAGCGCTCGTCGTCGAGGATGCCTGGGAGCGCGGCCAGTCCGCCGCGGTGACCCTCGGGGTCGGCCGCGCCCTCGCCGAGGGTATGGAGCGTGTGCTGTGCATCCCCGGCGACTGCCCCGCGCTCGACCCCGCAGAGCTCGAATCGCTGCTCGACGCGCGTGCCGAGGAGGGGCGGGCGGTCGTGATCGTGCCCGACCGCCACGGAACCGGCACCAACGGCCTGCTGCTCACCCCCCCGGACGCGATCCTCCCCAGCTTCGGGCCGGACAGCTGTGAGCGCCACCGCGCGCTGGCGCTGGCCGCGGGCGTGACGTGCACGGTCGCGCGGCTCCCTTCGCTGCTGCTCGACATAGACACCGGCGAGGACCTCGCCGCGCTGCGCGAGCGAGTGCTCGACGCCACCGCCGCCGTGGCACCCGGCGGGGGTAGAGAGGGCGACGGCCGGCGGGCGGGCGGGCGCGAACGCGCCCCGCGCACGCGCGCTGCTCTCGGCCAGCCCGAACGCACGGACGGCCTCCCCATAAAGACCACCGCTTGACCCCGCCCGCACCGTGGCCACCATCTCCGCCCGTGCTCTCAGCGGCCTGCCAGAGGTGCGTCCGGGGGACGACCTCGCGGCGCTGATCGCCTCGGCGGCCGGGGACGGGCAAGCGCGGGAAGGGCAACCGGGGGACGGGCAAGCGCGGGCGAGGCAGCTGCGGGACGGTCAGGTCGTCGTGATCGCGCACAAGGTGGTCTCGAAGGCCGAGGGGGCGGTCGTCTCGCTTGCCGAGGTTCGACCCGGAGCCCGCGCCGTCGCGCTGGCCGCCGAGCAGGACCGGGATCCGCGCGCGGTCCAGGTCGTCCTGGACGAGTCCGCCGAGATCCTGCGCGCGGAGCGCGGCGTGCTCGTCTGCCGCACCCGCCACGGCTTCGTCTGCGCGAACGCCGGGGTCGACGCCTCCAACGCCTCCTCCCCGGACACGCTCGTCCTGCTGCCCCGCGACCCGGACGCCTCCGCGCGCGGCCTCCGCGCACGCCTGCGCGAGCTGACCGGCTCGACGGTCGCCGTGCTGATCACGGACAGCTTCGGTCGCGCCTGGCGCCACGGCCAGCTCGACGTGGCCATCGGTCTGGCCGGGATGCAGCCGCTCGACGACTGGCGCGGGCGAACCGATGCGAGCGGCCTCGAGCTCAAGGCCACATGGCTGGCGGTCGCCGACGCGGCAGCGGCCAGCGCCGAGCTCGCTCGCGGCAAGGACTCGCGCGAGCCGGTCGTGATCCTCGACGGCCTCGAGCGGTTCGTCACGGGCGACGACGGGTCGGGCGCCCACGCGCTGCTGCGACCGCTGGCCGAGGACCTGTTCCGCTGACGCGCCCCCGCGCGGACGGCCCCGGGCGCAGTCCCGGGTGCCAGGAGCACGTGCGCGGCGGCTGCGACTAGGCTCCGCGCGATGCGGGGTTAGTCCAGTCTAGGTGCGCAGAATCCTGCCGGCCGTCGGCGACGCACTGGCACCGACGGCCCTCGCCCTGAACTGGACCTACGGCCGCCTGCCGGCCGAGCCGCGGCCGAGCGGCTCCTTCGTGCAGGTCGGAGGGCTTCGGGTCCACTATCTCGAACGCCCCGGCCGCGGCACGCCCGTGGTGCTCATCCGCGGGCTCCCCGGCACCGCCGAGGACCTCAACGCCGTGACGCTGCTGCTCACGGGCCACCGCACGATCGCGATCGAACGGCCCGGCTTCGGCTACGCCACCGGCGGATACGTGCCGTTCGGAGGCCACATGGCCCCTACGCCGCCCCGGCCGCCGTCGCCGCCGCGGTGGAGAGCCTCGCGGGAGCCATCCCCGCAGGCTCGCCGGCGTCCGTCACACGGTGACGGGCAGCCCGTAGCCGCGCCTGACCTCGTACAGCGTCGTGCGCTCGGCCGCCGGGCGCCCCGCTCCGTGGGCGGCCGCCACGAGTTGATCGGGATCGAGCCTCGTGCCGTGGCAGCTGCCGGCAAGGCGGCTGATCGACTCCTCCATGAGCGTTCCCCCGAGGTCGTTCACGCCCCAGCGCAGCGCCTCGCCGGCAGCCTCGATCCCCATCTTCACCCAAGAGGCCTGCAGGCTCGGCACCGTCCCGCCCAGCGCCAGCCGGAAGACGGCGGTGTGCTTGAGGTTCTCCTCCCGTGAGATCTCCTGAATGCCGTGCGTTCGCCCCAGAAGCGTCTGGAACGGGATGAACGAGAGCGGCACGAACTCGGTGATCCCGCCCGTGCGTTCCTGCAGCTCGCGCACCACCCGCATGTGCTCGGCCAGCTCCCACGGCTCCTCGATGTGGCCGAACATCACCGTTGCCGTCGAACGCAGTCCCGCGTTGTGGGATGCCTCGACGATCTCGACCCAGCGCGCCACGGGCAGCTTGTTCGGGGAGATGCGCTGGCGCACACCGTCGTGCAGCACCTCCGCCGCGGTCCCTGGCGTCGATCCCAGGCCCGCGTCCGCCAGCCGGGCGAAGACCTCGCCCGGGGTCCGTCCGGAGATGTCGCACATGTGCGCGATCTCCATCGGGCTGTAGGCGTGCAGGTGCAGCTGCGGCGCTGTCTCCTTGGCCAACCGCAGCCAGCCCAGGTAGTCCTCGAGAGTCCAGTCCGGGTGGATGCCCGACTGGATGCACAGCTCGCTCGCTCCGTACTCGACGGCCTCCAGCACGCGCCTGACGAACTCCTCGCGGTCGTGCTCATAGGCGTCCGGCGAGCGCCTGCCCTGCCCGAACCCGCAGAACGCACAGCCCACGACGCAAACGTTCGAGACGTTGATGTTGCGGTTCACCACGAACGTCACCGTCTCCCCCGCGAGCTCCTCGCGCAGCTCGTCGGCGGCCTGCCGAATCTCCTCGATCGCCTCGCTGCGCGTCTCTGCGAACAGAGCCGTCAGCTCCTGCGCGCTCAGCGCGAGCCCGTCGCGGCCCTTCTCGATCGCGCCGGCCACGAGCTCGGGGCGGATCGGCGCTGGGGGATCCGTGCGGCCGGACCCGCGCCGGGGGATGAAGCTCCAGTAGCGGGCCTTGATCGTGTCCATCACTCCCTGCGCCACCCACTCGGGGTCGATGTACCTCGAGTACACGCACAGCCGCTCGGTCAGCGCGTACCCCTGGGCCTGCAGCTCCCTGCGCACCTGGTGCGGGGACGGAAACGGGTGCTCCGGGGAGATGTGGTCGCCGTTGGCGCTCAGCCCGCCCAGATCGGTCGCGCCCGCCGCCACCAGCTCTCCCCACCAGTCCGCCAGGTTCGGCGGGATCTGGATGCCCACGTCCGGCATCAGCCGCCTGGTCTCTGCGATCAACCGCTTCATGTCCTCGATGCTCACCGGAGTCGCCCACCCCGGCAGCGCCAGATGTGGACGCCCGTCCGCCACACCCGTCCGCCAGTAGGCGCGCGCGGCCTGCTCGGCGATCTCGGCGGGCTCCTGCCCGTAGTAGCGCTGATGGGGGACGAAGTTCTGCAGGATCACCTCCTGGATGTGCCCGTGCTCGCCGTGCGCCGCAGCGAGCGCCTCGAGCGATTCGATCCGCTCCTGCTCGCTCTCGCCGATCCCGACGAGAATGCCGCTCGTGAACGGGATCCTCAGCTCCCCGGCAGCCCGGATCGTCTCCAGCCGGCGTGCCGGGTGCTTCGTCGGCGAGCCCGCGTGCACGGTCTCCATCAATCGCTCCGCCACCGACTCCAGCATCAGCCCCTGCGAGGCCGTCACCTCGCGCAGCCGCGCCAGGTCCGCCCGCGAGAGCACGCCGAGGTTGGTGTGCGGCAGCAGGCCGCGCTCGAGCGCCCGCTCACATGTCCAGACGACGTATGCCGTGAAGTCCTCGTGCCCGTACTCACCCAGCCGCCTGCCCACCTCGGGGTTGACCTCGGGGCGCTCCCCGGTCAGCACCAGCAGCTCCTTGACCTGCCTGCGCGCCGCCCCGTCGAGCATCCCGAGCACCTCCTCGGGCGCGTACAGATGCGCGGTATGTGTGGCGAACGCGCAGTACTTGCAGTAGCAGCGGCAGGTCCGCGACAGCGACAGCGTCAGGTTGCGACTGAACGTGACCCGGCGACGCATCTCTTCGGAGTCTAGGAGGCGACGGCCCGGGCCGGGGCCCCGGCGGGTCGCCCGCGCTCGGCGGCCGTCCTCGTCAGCCGCGGGCGGGCTCCGTCGCCGCCGGCAACGGCCGCGCCCTGCGCACCGGGAGCCGCCGGACCGGCCCGTTGCCGGACCCGTCGAGTCCGATCCCCGCCGCGACCCGGGCTCCGAGGTCGCCGTCCACCTTCCTCCAGTGCTCGACGGCCCGCTCCTTGCCTAGCCTCACCCATCTGTCTAGATCCCTCCGAAATGGTCGGTGTCCGGGACCGTATGTCGGTGAGGCCAGCGCGTGCCGGCGCGCTCAAGTATCCCTGCGGCCGCGCGTGCTCTGCGGTGGCGCGCAGGTGGGGCAACTATCCTCCGCTGCCGTGTCCACACGCGCGCAAGCTCGCGTCTACCTGGCCCGCCACGGCCAGACGGCCTACAACCTGGAGGGCCGCTTCCAGGGCCAGCTGCCCGTGCGGCTGGACGAAACCGGCCGGGCGCAGGCTGTCGAGCTCGCCGAGCGGGCCGCCGCCCACGGCTTCGCGGCGCTCTGGTGCAGCCCGCTGCTGCGCGCACGCGAAACGGCGGAAGTCGTGGCCGAGCGGCTCGGCCTTCCGCCGCGGGAGGATGCGCGCCTGATGGAGACCAACGCGGGCGATTGGACGGACCGCGCCTTCGTCGAGGTGAGGTCCCAGGCGCCGGAGCTGTTCGCCGCGTTCCTGGCCGGCGACCCCGCGTTCGCGTTCCCCGGCGGGGAGTCGTTCGCCCAGCAGGAGGTGCGCGTGGCCGCGGCGCTCGCCGAGGTCGAACTCGGAGAACTGCCCGCGCTCGTGGTATGTCACGGCATGGTGATTCGGGCCGCCCTCTCCAAGCGCGTCGGACACTGGCTCGCCCACGGCGAGCGGGTGCCGAACGGCGCGCTCGTGCCACTCGACTCCGCCGAGGCGGGCCGCGTGGATCCCGGCGGAGGAGCCGCCACGCCGGCCAGCTGACGCCCGCTCACGACTCGATCGCGGGCGATCGATGAAGCGCGCGCCCCACGCCGGCGAGTGGCAGCCGATTGCTGACCGCGAGCGCCACGATCGCGCCGACGCCCGCCACGCAGAAGGCGATCGTCACTCCGGTCGAGATCGGCCAACCTCGGTTCGAGGCGGCGACGAGCGCTGCACCGCCGAGACCGGCGCCCAGCGCCGTGCCGAGCACATCGGACAGGTTCAGAGAAGCCGACGCCCAGCCCGCGCGACCCACCGAGGCCTCTCGCAGCATCATCAGCGAGGCGGGAGCGAACGCGAGTCCCATCCCCAGCCCCGCCAGGCTCCAGGCCGAGATGGCCGCGCCCGCCGGAAGGGCGCGCTGCACGGAGATCACCATCCCGACTGTTGCCCCCAGGATGAGGATCAGCCCGAGGCGAATCAGTCGTCGTCCCTCCCACTCCCGGGCCAGACGGGCCTGCAGCCAGGATCCGGCAGCCCAGGCGAGCGTGGAACCCATGATCGCGATGCTCGCCACCGTGATGCTGTGGTGGAGCACGGTGGTGATCGCCAGCGTCACGAACGCGTCGGCCCCGAAGAACGCGAACGTGAGCAGGCCCTGGGTGAGGATCGTCGCGGGAAGCCCCTCACGCGCGCTCAGCGTCCCCGCCGGCAAGAGCCGGCGCAGCGCCGGCAGGCCCACCGCCAGGCCGAGCAGCGCGAGTGCAGCCGCCAGCGCGAAGCTGGTCAGGAGGAGCGCCTCGAGCACCAGTCCGGCCCCGACCGCGGTGCGGACGGCGTCGAGCAGCCGGTGCTCCTCAGCGGCCTCGGCCGACGGCCTCCCCATCCGGGCGAGCGCCGGCAGCGCGAGGAGCCCTGCCGCCAGGACGAGCGGGATGAGCCCGAGGAACACGATGCGCCAGCCGAACACGCGGGCGACCTCCGCGGCCAACACCGGCCCGAGCAGCCCGGGCACGACCCAGGCGGTGGACAGCACCGCCATCATCCTGGCACGGAGGCGCTCGGGAAGGCTGCGGCCGATGGCGACATAGGCGATCGCGGGCACGGCGCCCGCCCCCAGACCCTGCAGGAACCGCCCGAGGACCAGCACCGCCATCGAGGGGGCTACACCGGCGACCGCGAGGCCCATTCCAAAGACCGCGACCCCCGCGACATACGGTCGCGCAGGCCCCATGCGATCCGCCTCCCGGCCCGCCGCCACGGTGCCGACCAGGCTGCCCAGCATGAAGGCGCTGAACACCCACCCGTACAGGTTCAAGCCGCCCAGGTCCCGCGCGACCTGGGGCATGATCGTTATGACCGCCAACGCCTCGAGCGCGATGAACGTCTCGGTCAGGACGAGGCCTGTGGTGAGCCCACGCCGCTCAGGAGCCCACAGCCCGACCCCGGGGCCCTGCCGCGGTCCGGACGCCGGGCCCGGGTCCAGCCCGGCCGCGGAGGCCTGCTGCGGGCCGGCCGCCGGGCCACGGCCGGGCTCGGCCGTCGAGCCGCGCTTCGGCGAGTCGGGCGGCGCGTCCATCGATCACACGATAGGCGCAACCTGGGAGACGACCGTCAACTCGTCGCGGTCGCGCGCGCGAGCAGCTCGGGACCTTCGCGGGCCATCCGCGAGCGAGGCACGACGAGGTCGAAGCCGGCCTGCTCGGCGCGTTCGCGCGCGGCCACGTCCACGTGCGAGTAGAAGCCGAGCGTTCGCGTTCGCGCGAGCTCACCATCGCGGTGGAGCGATTGCACGAGTGCCGCCCCGTCGAGGTCGTCATTCGTCAGATCGACGACCAGTGCCGCCGCAGCCGCCTCCCCCCCATCGCGCAGCCGAGCTCTCAGCGCATCCGCGTCCCCGACCAGCTCAACCTCGTGACCGGCTGCGGTCAGGGTGCCCTGCAAGCGGGATCCGAACAGCAGGTCCGGCACGAGCGCGAGCACGCGCGCCACGCCTACTGCGCCCGCAAGCGCTGAAAGACCTCACGGGCCGACTGCGGGCGCCCCCACATCTGTGTCACCTCGACCCGCCCGCTGCGCGTCTCTCGCACCGCGAGCTCGCCCTCGATGCCCGCGTCGTCGAGCAGGCCCAGCGTGCCGTGCACGGTCTGGGCCGAGGCCGCATGACCGAAGCGGTGGGCGACGAGCAGGCGCCAGTGCCAATCGTGGTGGGAGTAGGGCTGGGCGTTGCACGTCACCAGGTAGACGGCCGCTTCCACGTAGCGCGACTCGTCGGCGATCCGCAGGTCGATCTCGAGGTCCGTCCAGTCGTCGGGAAGCGAGTCCACGACCTGCTCGAAGGTGTCGGCGAGGCCCATCGCGGGGAAGCCTAGCGAGCCGATCGCCCCCACCCGTCCGGCGCCCGCCGGACGAGGCCGACGGTCCCGCG
>Ga0209048_10005204_pt1 | contig 12306 bp, 12 predicted proteins | sample FrelakmetCRP12CR_FD_187146 | JGI IMG/M metagenome (GOLD analysis project Ga0209048, IMG submission 187146) | Freshwater lake sediment microbial communities from the University of Notre Dame, USA, for methane emissions studies - CRP12 CR (SPAdes)... | ecosystem: Environmental > Aquatic >... | reverse complement strand
GCAAATAGCCCACCCCTCATCATCTCGTCTCCTTCTAACAAAACAGATGGAAATATTTACATTTACCAGGTGAAAGCGGATGATCCCGATAACGATCCCATCATCTTCACCTTGAGATCCGCACCCAAGGGAATGGAGATCGATAAGGAAACCGGGTTAATCCGATGGGAGGTTCGGAAAGGAGATCAGGGAACCCAATCAATAGAGATTGAAGCCTCTGATAGTGAAGGGGCTAAGAGCTTTCAAAGATATACATTATCCATCGAGTTTAGATGATATTAGGAAATCTTTCAATTTTAAACATATTTCGCGAATAATCATGGGGCATAAGTTGAGAGTCTTAAATTGATATCAGTATGGCAGGATTATCGAAATCAACATAGAAAACCGGATTACCGCGGAACAAATAAGAAACGGGCAGTTCGGTTTTTGTGTTTGGGAAATAATATTGCGAACCTATGAAAAGCATTTGCTCTCGAAGAAAAGGACAAATCTTTTCATTTCACTGCAATTTGAAGGGAGTATAAGAAATGAATAAAAGGGGAGTCACATTAATTGAATTGGTTGTTGTGTTTGTCATCATTGCTATCGCGGCCGTATTAATAGCCCCAAATATCGGCGGCTGGTTGCCAAGATATCGCTTAAGGAGCGCCACCAGAGACATTGTCGGAACGATGAGGGCCGCCCAGATGAAGGCTGTTAGCAATAGAGTTCAATACCGGGTTAATTTTGCTCCTAACGGTTATGTCCTCCAACGCGATTCAGGCGGATTTGTTAATGATGGGCCCGTCTGGACAATTCCCGCTGGGATTACAATTAATACTAATCTACCCGGAGGGACAGCTGTATTTAAACCTGATTCTACATGTGATAATGGTGGAAGTATAACATTATCACAAGAAAAAGGAGGAATAGTACAATCACAAAAAGGAATTCGTCTTAGCGCCTCGACTGGGAGAGTAAGAATTAATGAATAGATTTGCAGAAAGACAAAGGTTTCTCGCTAGTTGAATTTCTATTTATAGATCTCAGCAAAAGTAATGCAACTCTGACTTTCACAGAATGCCCTTCAATTAAGGTACCTGGGGTGTGGCGCTTGTTGCATTACTTATGTTGTTGTCAATAGGTTAATCTTTCTCGCCGTCGTGATTCTCAGCCTATCGAGCTTACAAATCACTTCGATTCGAAAAATTCTTTTAGCCATAATCTGATAAGAACTCAGGCAAACCTCCAGCTCTTCCAGGGGTGCATGGTTCAATAGGAAATTCGAAAGGAAAATAGAGGAAACCATGCTATTGAAATTAAAGTCTCCGGTGATGCCGTAACGACAAACATCCAACGATGTTCTTTAACGGTAGGTTTGAGATGATTCCTTAATGCATTGTTACTCCATAAGAATTATATCCCCGCCAGAAATTCCCTTCTAAATTCTTCTTATTCTTCTGATCTAACTCACCCCTCTTAAAGATAAGGCTACCTCTAAAAATGTCATTCCTGCGAAAGCAGGAACCCATAAGCTCTCGACATAACTAGACTCCCGCCGGAGTTTACCCCGTACCGGATACGGGGCGGGAGTAACGAATTTGGAATTATTAGAGGTTTCCATAAGTTATTGATAATCGGATGGAAAGCTTGGGTACTCTAATCTTATTATTGGAGTCATCTGGAAAGGTATCAAGTCATAAAAAGAATATTGTTGACAAAAGTGTCTAATCCAATAAAATTATGCCAGTCGGCTATTACACATCCAAAGAACAAATGAATCAAAGAGGCGTCACATTAATTGAATTAGTTGTCGTTTTCGTCATTATTGCCATTGGAGCATTACTATTAGTTCCTAATATCGGTGCATGGTTGCCGAACTACCGCTTAAAAAGCGCAACACGAGATATTGTATCAACAATGAGAACAGCTCAAATGAAAGCGGTTTCTAATAATATCCAATACAGGGTCAATTTAGACGATGCCGAAATCGGTGTTAACAGTTATGTTCTTCAATATCAAACTACCGGGGCGAACTGGGTGAGTGATGGGGCTGTGCAGAGACTTCCGACAGGAATTTCCATCAGTGCAAATACCTTGCCGGGAAAGCATGCTAAATTCAATCCCAATTCCACATCTTCTGCTGGAAGTGTAACGCTAATAAGTACAAAAGGGACAAGAACAATTAATCTCACCCCTATTACGGGGAGGGTAAGAATTGAATAAAGCTATTAGAAAACCCAAAGGTTTTACCCTGATCGAAGTTGTGGCCGGTTTGATCATTTTGGCCATAGGCCTCCTTGGAATTGCCGTGATGCAAATCACGTCAATAAAGAGTGGGTATTTCAGTAGTCATGTCACCCAGGCCACTATTTTTGCTCAAGACACATTAGAGCATCTCAGAAATCTGTCTTATAATGATTCTGATTTAAGCAGCGGACAACACAACGAAGGCACGATACCAGGTACCGTTTTCTCAAGGCAGTATCATATTGCGGAAGATGCGGGAAATGTAATGAAGACGATTACCGTCACTGTTCAATGGACGGACCGAGGGAATCACAGCATCTCTTTTTCAACGATCAGGTCAAAATAATGGGTTGGACTTTTCTTAAAAAGAAGAAGGGGTTGACGCTCATAGAGTTACTCATTGCTATGGTGTTGGGCAGTATTCTTATTGCCGCTTTGTATCGAACATTGATGAGTCAACAAAAGACCTATGCGGTTCAGGACCAGGTGGCAGATATGCAGCAAAATGTCAGGATCGCGATGGGTCAAATGACAAGAGAGATCAGAATGGCCGGATATGGGGGCGATATTTTATCTGTTTTTGGCAATATCAATGGATTTACTAATATCATTACCCCGGCGAGCAATGCAATCACAATTCTCTTAGCGGATGAGGTTGGAGTATTAAAACAAAACACAGCGAAAGGCACCAATCAGTTGAAGGTGACCAATGCAACGATATTTAATGGTGACAAGAAGAAATATTTATGTCTCAATGGGCTCAATAATTATCTGGTCCAAAGTGTAACAGGAGACACAATTACGTTGACCAGTCCTTTAGCGGAGGGGCATCCAATCAATCGACCTGTATATCTCGTTAAAGCAATCAGTTATTATCTCGGACTCAGTGGTGGCAAAACCGTGCTCCGAAGAAATGAGAATACAGGTGGCGGTGGACAGCCCTTGGCCGAAAATGTCGAGAGTCTTGAATTCACCTATTTTGATACAAATGGAAATGTAACTGCCAGCCCACCCGATATTCGAATGGTTAAAGTCACGGTTACTGCAAGAACAAATATGTCAGATCCTGGATATAAAGGAGAGGATGGACATCGGAGAAGGACGTTATCCTCTAATATTAAAGTGCGAAATATGGGGTTATAGGCATTTGATCTATGGGTGGCAAAAATTGAAGGCAAAGCATTTGAGAGAAGAAAAGGGGGTTGTCTTAGTATTAGGTTTGCTATTGCTTTTGGTAGTAACGCTCATTGGGATCAGTGCTTTAAACACCAGCACATATGACATCATCATATCAGGCAACGAGAGGGCGTCCGTGCAAGCCTTTTATGCCGCGGAAGCAGGGATCAACGAGTTTATGGGCAGGTTTAGGACCGGTGCAACAAATCAAATACCTGACAGCGATCCGTCAAATCCTGTTTGGAAAGTTCTCCTTGCCAAGCAACCAGGGAAGGGGGCAACCCAAATAGGTTATGTTTTCGGTGATCCAAATTCTATCCCGAGTTTACAAAATCAATTGGATTTTGGAGTGGAAATAGAACATAAAATAGATGAGACGAATCAAGTGATTAAATATGGCGGGGTCCCTGTGTATATATTAAAGAGCTATGGGTTTACTGCAGAGGGAGGAAGCAAAGTATTAGAAGTGGAGTTAATAAAAAGCCCAAGTTATGATCCTCCATCCGCCCTTTATTCAGAGAGGCCTGTCCATATACATGGAAGTTCAAGTTATATAAACGGAAATGATGGTTGCGGTACGACGAATAAACCCGGCATCATGACGACGGCGGCAATAACCACACCCGTTACAGAATCGGGTAATCCTTCCATAAATGGTTCACCGCCTAAAGTAACTCAAACAAGCATCCCGCCACCCATTAATCTCCCGCTAAAAGAGATGTTAGGTTACTTAAAAGGCGATGCCACTTTCGAGTATAGTTATAATGAAAACCAGACATTGACCGGATATTCCGATAGCTGGGGAACACCCACCAGCAGTGATACCACTGTTCCAATAACATACACCGGACCATTGAATATTATTCACTTCAATATGCAGGAAACACAAACATTAAAATTAACAGGAGATTCACACGGAGCAGGCATTCTCCTTGTTGAAGGGAATCTCGAGATTAATGGAGGATTTACCTGGTACGGGGTAATTTTAGCGACAGGAGCAGTGGAGTATACAGGAAGCGGGCAAAAGAATGTGACCGGAGGTATCATGGCGGGGGAAAATGCCACCATTCAGATAAGCATTGACGAAAATTCAGGTATTATATATTGCAGTGCCGTATCAAACAAATTAAAGGATATCGTCCCTCCTCTAAAAATAACCCGGTGGAGAGAAATATTCTGATTGTAAACCCCGTTAGAAATTCTAGCGGAGCATATTAAACCCCGCCGAAATTTCTTAAAATCTAACCCCGCAGCAGAGCAGCGGGGCTTTATTTCTAACGGGGTAAAGGTTTTATGGAAACTCGTTCAAAGGTGATGAAGCTTGTATAGGAGCAAAAAATTGTCCCAAGGCTAGGGTGAGGAAGCCCGTTTCGTCATTCGGTTATCCCGCTACAGGCGGGATTCATCTTAAGAAGTTGACGTAACCCTCTAACCCTAAGCCAAACGGGCCTCGTAGCCGTAACCTTTAATACTCTTGACCAGCATCGATACGAGCTTTGACAACGATAAACGTCAATTCTCTTAAAAGGGGGGCCAATTTTCGGGGATTTTATTTTTGGAGTGGTTGAAGCTTGCCGATCCTTTCTCTGGCTTCGGAGAAGGAATGATCCAGTTTCAAAACCAGATTGAAAGTATCAATTGCCGCTGAAACCATCCCGCTTGCCTCATAGGCCAGGCCCAAATTGAAGTGGAGCCGGGCTAATTTTTCATTAGGTAATCCTGGTATCTTAGAGCATATTTTATAGTATTCAATCGATTTATTATGATCCTCCTTCTCCATATAGCAATTCCCCAACATGATACAACAATCAAATTTCATCGAGGGGGTTGACGAGGCCAATTCAAATTCGGAGATGGCGTAATCGAAGAGTTCCATTTCCTTATAAGCAATCCCTAAATGATAGTGCGTCTCTGAATCCTTATCAAGGGCGGAGGCTCCGGGTTCGGAGGACAGTATCGAAGGATCCATGGCGGGAGAGGTAGCAAGATCGGGAGTCTCGGGAACTGGCTTTTTCTCGGAAGGATGAGGATATTTTGAAGGGATGGATTCTGCGGCTGCAGCCGGGGGTGTGGTCGCCCTCTCTTTTGGCTGTTGAGGGCTCTCAATATTCTTAAGAGCCTTTATTGCTTCCGAGTCACGAGGATTGATCTGTAGGATACTCTGGTAATAATTCTTCGCGTTTCCTGCTAGCCCTTCCTTTAAATATAATATCGCTATCTTATGGAAGGCTTCCATGACTTTTGGATTAATTGAAAGAATCTTTTTATAGATGGAGATAGCCCGAAAATTCAAATCCTCTTCTCCGTAAAGGGTGGCTACCTTCTGATAGGATTGTATGGCTTTATCCTCCTCTGCGTTTTTCAAGTAGAGATCCCCTAATTTCAGGTGCAATCGCTTATTTTGAGGATCAGCCTCAACTAATCTCAAATACTCAATGATCGCCTTTTTGAGTTGTCCCTTAAGGATGTACTTTTGTGCAGCGTCAAGTATGTTTTCTTTATCGATACCCAAATTTTCCCTCAAGAAAAAATTTAATTAAAAATTAGCCAATTAACTTAAAAAAGTCAAGTTTTTAAAAACATTGAATGGGAATGAGATACCTACTAAAAAAGGAAATGCCAGGCTTTATGCATTACTTACACAATGACGATGAAAGGCCAGCTTGGTTTAGTAGTATTTCAGAAAAATCTTTAGGATTCATTTTTAAATCTAACTTGTCTCTCCTTCCTAATTCATGCCCGGGGTCTTCTATAATCACTCAAGGAAGAAATTGATAGGAATTGTTTTACCAATGGTTAAATATTGACCATTGCCTTATTTTTTGTTATGATGTGTAAAACGTGATATTTATAATAACTGGTTGAAATGATTAATTATTATATTAATCTATTATTTAACATAAATTGGTATTCATTTTGCTTATATTATCAAAAAGTGCCTAAAAATTATGGCTAAAAGTGTAATGAAGAGATTTTAGCAATATGGTGAAGGATTCAAAGAGAGTTTTAATCGTGGATGATGAAGAGACCTTGACATGGAGCATGGCAAGAAGCCTTTCCAAAGACAAGGAGAACTATGAGGTAATGATTGCCAATAATGGCAAAGAGGCTTTAAATTTGCTAAAAAAAAATAAGATTGATCTGGTCATCTCCGATATAAGAATGCCAGATATTAATGGACTAGATCTTCTTGTAACGATTAAGAAAGAATACCCTCAAACGAAAGTCATTATTATGACTGCTTACGGATCGACCGATGTTCAGAAAGAGGCCAATTTAAGAGGCTCCCTCTACTATGTTGAAAAGCCTTTTGAGATCTCGGATTTAAGGAGAATTATTGTCGATTTGATCGGTAATAAAAAAGGATTTCGGGGAAAAGTTTTTGGTCTCCAACTCACAGATATTATTCAAATGAATTGCCTGAGTCGGTTGACCACCGCGCTGATTATCACGCGAGACGGAGAAAAGGGGGTTATCTATCTGAACGAAGGAGAGATTATCCACGCCGAATGCGGTGAACAGAAAGGAACAGACGCCTTTTACAAAATTTTGTGTTGGCAAGAAGGCGAATTTATTTCGGATAACAGTGCCAGTCCTCCCATTCAAACGATCTATCAAAATTGGGAGCATCTCCTGGTCGAAGCCATGCGGCGAAACGATGATAAATCGTAAGCAATCCTATCGAGTGGATGGGTTTTTAGAAAATCAATTCATATGAATATCGTCATTACAGAAAAAGATGTAAAAAAGATAACTTATTGTCTAAATAAGGTGGTGTCCTCATCGATGGCCCACTCTGTTCTGCTCATCGATCGGTCGGGCCAACTGATCGCCCATGAAGGGAATGCACCAGAGATCGACATTATATCCCTTTCCGCTTTGACAGCGGCCAACTTTGGCGCCACTGCGGAAATTGCTCGAATGTTGGGAGAAGAAGAATTTACCCTCTTATTTCATAAAGGGAGATGTGAAAATGTATATTTTTCAGCCATTGGTGAGCATGTCATCATGGTCACCCTCTTTGATGACAAGACTTCTCTCGGCCTAATTCGGTTACAAATTAATAAAATTATTGACGAGCTCTCAAGAATTCTTTCATCCATCTTTGAAAAAGAAAGATCGAAATCCAGCGAACCGATTCGATCTTCTTAAAGAGGGGAAGAAACTTTAATGCCTTTCATTAATTTTAGTAAAGATGAGATTCAGTGCAAAATTGTCTTTTATGGCGCAGGTTTTTGTGGAAAGACCACTAATCTCCAATATATTTATGGCCAAACCATCGAAGATATCAAAGGCAAGATGGTATCGATCGATACGAAAGGGGATCGGACACTCTTCTTCGATTTCTTGTCTTTGAGTTTAGGGAAAATCAGAGGATTTGATATACGGGTTCAACTCTATACGGTTCCTGGGCAGGTCCATTATGACGCGACGAGAAAACTGGTTTTAAAGGGGGTGGATGGAGTCGTCTTCGTTGCCGATTCGTTGAAAGTGCAAAGGAAAAAGAATATCGAAAGTCTCATTAATTTAGCAAAAAATCTGGCAGAGAAGGGGGTTAGTATTAGGAGTGTTCCGCTTGTCATTCAATATAACAAACGCGATTTAGACGGGACAGATTCTGAGATCCTCCCCGTTGATATTCTGGAGAAGGATCTCAATTCGATGCTGAAGGTACCATCCTTTTCAGCCAGCGCCTTGAAAGGAGCTGGCGTCTTTGAAACCCTGAGAGAAATTAGCAAATTAGTGGTGAAAGATGTCAGCAGAAAGGTCATGTTGCTGGATAAGCAATCAAGGGGATGAAACAGGGAAATAGAAGATGGACAAGGTAACAGAAGAAGAGGATTTTAAAGGTCTGGATGAAGAGATTGACGATGCCGTGGATCGCCTGTTCATAAACAATAAAAGGGGCTCAGGAAAAAGCTTCTCCATGGAATCTCCGATCTTAAAAACTCCTTTGAAATCCCTCATCGAGGAGCCTTCCATAAAATCTCCCGCTTCAAAACCCTCTATGGAACCTCCCCCCTTGGAGGCTTCGATGGAGTCTCCTATGTCAGAGCCCTTCATTAAACCTTCTGTTGTAGAACCTCCGATGAAACCTTCTTTTTTGGAACCTTTTTATGAATTTGAATTAGAGAAGAACCTTGATTTAGAGACGATTCCCCATCCTCCTTCCGCTCCCCTTCAATTTTCAAAATCCATTGAGAATATGGAGGCCCAACTTCTTTCGTTAGAATGGGAGATTACAGAGGAAAAACTCAAAAAGACAAGGGAGGAGATCCTTGCTTTGCGGGAATTGTTGAAACAGAAGCCTGATCTTGCCTCAATCTTAAGTGATATGGAAAAAGTCCTGAGCCATATGATTGAAAATGAAGAAAACATCCGGCCCTCATGGATCAAAATCTTGCTGGATTCAAAGGAAACCATAAAGCTCCTTACGAGAAATGAAACAAAGGGGGAAATCCCCATTTATAAACAGCTGGCTTATCTTGGGATCGAAGCGAGATTCTCCTCCTTGGAAGGGTTGAAGGAGTCCAAGAGCGTTCAACCTTCTCTCGGAAAAAGGGAAGGGATTGAAAAGGCCGACCATTCCATCCCCGGGGAGAAGAAGATCGAAGACATGTCGAACAAAATGAATTTATTTATGGCAAATGTAGAGGACATTTTTAAAACGATGAAACAACAATTATCCAGACTCGAGCAGACGACTCGAAAACCTCTACCACCGCCCGTAGAGGTCAGGCCCAAACCCGTGATTATAACGATTTTTAGGATAGATAAAAAATTATTTGGGGTGGAGAGTGAAAAGGTTTTTAAATTATTTAAAGTTCCAATGACCTTTAAAAAGAGATATTCAAACCAAGAAAAAATTCGGATGAGAGATTTTGAAATCAAAATGATCAACTTAAAGAAAATTCTTGCCATCCCAGGGGGGGAGCCAAAAGAGGAGATAAGGATACTCGCGGTAAAGGACAATGGGGGATATAAGGGGTTCCTGGTGGATCAAGTAGTTAAAAAAGTGCTGGCCCCCTCCGAAAAAGAGGGAGAGGTGGGCGAATATTTCTCAGGGGTCATTCATTCCACATACCAAGAGCAATCCGTGGAGATTCCTATTCTTGATTTGAAAAAGTTTTAAGGCTTGAATTCTTTTATGGACCAAACTATTTCAACCAATAAAATCGAAGAAAAGATTGCCCAAAAAGAAAATGCCATCCAAAACCTGACACAGAGACTGGAGGATGTAAAGAACTTTACGGAGAGTATCATTCAAAGCATTGGGAGCGGAATTATTATCACCGAGATGAACGATACGATTACTTACATCAATAAGGCGGGGGAAAGGATTTTGGGGTACGGCAAAGAGGAGCTGGTGGGCAGGCCCTTTGGCATTTTCAGCTTGAAAGAGAAACAAAGTGCGATTCCTTCGTTTCTTAATAATCCCGATGACATGGATACCCGGAAAGAAGGATGGATGAAAAAGAAGGACCATACCGAATTTCCAGTGGGGTTTACGATCAATAGCCATTTAAGTATCCGGGGAGAAAAGATAGGAAAGATTGTTGTGTTTCGAGATTTGACGAATGTCTATAAAATTCAGGAAGAAATACTGAGAATGGATCGACTGGTGTCATTGGGAAAACTTGCTTCAGGCATCGCCCATGAATTACGAAATCCACTCGCCGGGATTAAGACAACCGCCCAGGCCCTTGGCGAGGAGATGTCCGGAGACGATCCAAAAAGAGAATATTTGCATCGAATCACTAAAGAAATTGATCGCCTCAATGACCTCCTTAAGACATTTTTTTCTTTTGCCAAACCACAAAACCTGAATCTCGCTCATTGCCACATCAAAGATATTATCAATGAGATCATTCCATTTCTTATTAAAGAGATCGCTGATAAAGGAATTCGTTTTATTGAAACTTATCATCCCCAACTTCCTAAGATCAAAGTGGACAGGACCCAAATGCATCAAGTCTTTCTCAACTTGTTTCTAAACGCGATTCAGGCCATGCCCAACGGAGGTGAACTCAAAATCGAGGCCAGCCCAATGACCTCAGACCCCTTGAAGGGATTCAAGCAAAATTTTATCAGGGTCGTCATCTCGGATACCGGTAGAGGCATTCCTTCTCAGATTGTTCATAAAATTTTTGATCCTTTTTTTACCACAAAACCTAAGGGAATAGGGTTGGGCCTTTCCATCACTTATCAGATCATTAAGAAACATGGAGGGACCATCAAGGTGGAAAGCGAATGGGAGAGGGGCACCTCTTTTGTCATTAATTTACCAGAAACGTTGGAAAACTCATGAAGCCGTCTATTCTTATTGTTGACGATGATGGGGTGATGCAAGAGACTCTCTCGGGTGTCTTAAGGAAGAGAGGGTACGAGATTTCTTCAGTCGGTTCCGGGAATGAAGCCCTTTCCATGATCAAGAAGAATGTCATTGATCTTATTCTCTTGGACATGAGACTTCCCGACATAGACGGTTTAGAGGTCTTAAAGAAAATTAAGGAATTTGATACCGAAATCTTGGTCATTATGATGACCGCCTATTCTGATGTGGAAACAGCAGTATCAGCTATGAAATCTGGGGCGTACGATTACATCAATAAACCCTTTGAATTAGACGAGTTAAAATTACTCATTGAAAAGGGATTAGAAACAAAAAGCTTAATCAACGAAGTGAGAAGACTCCATCGCCAGCAAAAAGAGAAATATCAAAACAATCATATTTATGGGGTCAGTCCTCAAATTCATTATGTCAAAGAATTGATTGGAATGATAAGCAAAACTCATAAAACGTCTGTCTTGATTCAGGGCGAAAGCGGCACAGGGAAAGAATTAGCTGCCAATGCCATTCACTATAATAGCCATCGGAGTGACAAACCTCTGATGAAGATCAATTGCAGCGCCATACCGGATTCTTTATTGGAATCGGAGCTTTTTGGATATGAGAAGGGCGCTTTTACGGATGCCAAGAACACAAAGAAAGGCCTTTTTGAATTGGCTGACGGCGGAACGGTCTTCTTGGATGAAATTGGAGATATGAACCCCTTCTTGCAATCCAAGATCCTGAGAGTCCTTGAAAGCCAAACCTTTATGAGGGTAGGGGGAGAGAGAGAGATTAAGGTTGAGATTCGCATCATCGCGGCGACCAATAAAGATCTAGAAGCTATGGTAAAAGAAGGTTTTTTCCGAAAGGACTTGTATTACCGATTGAAGGTAATGGTGGTGGAGATGCCCCCCCTTCGTGACAGGTTGGAAGATATTTTGTTACTTTCAAATTTATTTATCGAAGCGAACAATAAGGAATATAAGAAGAATATTAGGGGCTTTTCTGAGGAAGCGAAGAAGCTGATGATTCAGTATTCTTGGCCAGGGAATGTAAGAGAATTAAGAAATGTCATTGAAAGGGCAATGATCTTAACAGACCAAGAGGTTATCACCTCAAAGCATCTCCCATTTGAATTGAAACAAACTGAAAAAATTCCTGGAGATACAGAGCATGAGATATCTGAAATCACTCCCGATATGTCATTGGAGAATATGGAAAAGGCACATCTCTCTAAGGTACTGAAAAGACTGGAGTGGAATAAATCAAAGGCATCAAAAATCTTGGGCATTTCTCGGGCCACCCTGAGAGCAAAGATTAAGAAATATGATCTCCAAGAGAATTGATATGGATTATTCATAAGTTATTAAATATTTCTAAAATAGTTTATTAAGTTTTGGCGAGTACTTATCAGAATTTTATAAAATACTAGAATATTTTGCTTGACTTTTTTGAAAATTTGTTAATAATTTATTTCTCTTCGGGTAAATACCCCGCCGCTTGCGGCGAATGCTTCTTCCGGTTTTGGTCTTTGATACCCCGCTGCTTGCGGCGGGGAGATTCAT
>Ga0209048_10005203_pt1 | contig 12309 bp, 13 predicted proteins | sample FrelakmetCRP12CR_FD_187146 | JGI IMG/M metagenome (GOLD analysis project Ga0209048, IMG submission 187146) | Freshwater lake sediment microbial communities from the University of Notre Dame, USA, for methane emissions studies - CRP12 CR (SPAdes)... | ecosystem: Environmental > Aquatic >... | reverse complement strand
ATCGTGGCGCTCTACCAGAAGTGCGTCCACCTCGGTTGCCGCGTGCCCAACTGTGCGACGTCGCAGTGGTTCGAGTGCCCGTGCCACGGTTCGCAGTACAACCGGGTCGGCGAGAAGAAGGGCGGCCCGGCCCCGCGAGGCATGGACCGCTTCGCCGTGTCGGTCTCGGGTGACTCGGTCACGATCGACACCGGCAACATCTCGCTCGGTCCGCCGATCGGCACGAACACCACGGGCCAGGAGGCCGAGGGGCCCCACTGCATCGGGTCGGCAGGAGGTCACGGGTGATGATCTACGGCGCCTCCCAGGGAGGCCCCCGCAACGTCGCCGTCATCATCGCGCTGGTCCTCACGGTCGGCTGGGTGATCTACATCGCGGTGAACCTGCGCCGGGGCCGGCCCGAGATCGGTTCGGAGCTCGAGCTCGCCCCGAACCGCAAGCCCTACTTCGACGACGAGCAGCTCGAGGGGCGGCGCCTCGAACGGGCCCAGGTGTTCGGACTCGCCATGCTCGTCATCTTGGGCGTGGGGCTGCCCCTGTACTGGGTGCACGAGCCCGGCCGCCAGGCCGCGGCGGTGAACGGCTACAACAAGCGCTTCGCCGGGTGGGGTGGCGAGCTGTTCGACGTCACCGCCAACGGCGGTTTCAACTGCGCCGGGTGCCACGGCGGGATGAAGGCGTCGGGAGGCGTGGCCGCCTACGTGGTGACCGACCCCCGCACCGGCAAGGTCTCGGCGGTGCAGTGGAAGGCGCCGGCTCTGAACACCGTGCTGCTGCGCTACACCGAGGACGAGGTCCGCACGATCCTCACCTACGGCCGGCCGTTCTCGCCGATGTCGCCGTGGGGCCTGGCCGGCGGAGGGCCCATGAACGACCAGCAGATCCAGAACATCATCGAGTACCTGAAGAGCATCCAGCTCTGCGACCCGGCCAAGACCACGACCGTGTGCGCCCCGGCGCAGCAGGAGGTGTCCACGGCCCTCGCTGCGGCGATGGCCTCGGGCAAGTACGCGAGCGAGGGAGAGGCGTTGTTCAACCTCGACGTCGCCAGCGGTGCCTACTCGTGCGCCCGCTGCCACACCGGGGGCTGGAGCTACGCCAACCCGCAGGCGGCCGGCAGCGGGGCCTACGGACCGAGCCTGATCGGGGGCGTCTCTCCCCGCCACTTCCCGAACGTCGCCGACCAGATCGCCTGGGTGAACCAGCCGCCGGGCGTCGGCAAGAAGTACGGCGTCCAGAACCAGCAGTTCAAGCCGATGCCCGGGTTCTCCCGACTGCTCACGCCCGAGCAGATCAGGGCCATCGTCGGCTACGAGCGGAGCCTGTGATGACGGCGGTGCTGTTCGCCATCCGGTGGTACCCCGAGCTCAAGGGCATCACGTCGCTCATGATCGCGGTGACCGTGCTGTGCGGCAGCGTCTACCTGCTGCTCAGCACCAACCTCGGTGCCAGGCTCGGCTTCCTGGCCGCGCTCACCGGCCTGTTCGGCTGGCTGACGCTGATGGGCGCCACGTGGTGGATGTACGGCATCGGTCTGAAGGGCCCCGACCCGTCGTGGGTGGGCAAGGACGTGGTCAACGGCGACGTGAGCCAGTCGGCCCTCGCGGTGGCCCACGGCATCGGCACCGACCCGAAGTGGACCCTCGTCGACCCGTCCAACCCGACGAGCGGCCAGACCCAGGCCGCGGCCGACGACATCTTGCTCAACCAGGTCAAGATGTTCACCTCCAACACCCAGTACGTGGTCCTCAACGTGTACTCCTACGGCGGCGGGCACTTCCCGAGCACGGGGTGGAAGCTGCTCGACAGCTACATCGGGATCTTCCACCGGCCGCACTACGCCGCCGTGATCGTGCAGCCGGTGGTGCCCCAGAACACGGAGCCCGGCAAAGCCCCGCCGAGAGCGGTGCCCGACACCAGCAAGAACCCGATCACCGTCGTGATGCTGCGCGACCTCGGTGCCCGTCGCCGTCCCGCCGCCCTCATCTGCATCGGATCGCTGCTCATCTTCTCGCAGCTGGCCTGGGCCCTGCACCGCCGTGACCGACTCGCGATGGCCCGCCGGGGCGCCGTCGCGCTCGAGAAGGTGTAGGTCGTGAGCCAGTACCTGCCGGTCCTCGCTCTGCTGGTGCTGGCCGCGCTGTTCGCGGCGATCAGCTTCGCCGCGTCGTCGATCCTGGCGCTGCGTCATCCGACCTCGGCCAAGCGTGCTCCCTACGAGTGCGGCATCGTGCCCAGCAGGGACCCTCCGCAGCGCTTCCCGGTCAGCTTCTACCTGGTGGCGATGCTGTTCATCATGTTCGACATCGAGATCATCTTCCTCTACCCCTGGGCCGTGGCCCACCGCGAGCTCGGGGTCTACGGCCTGGTGGCCGTGGTGGGCTTCAGCGCGGTGTTCTTCCTCTCGTTCGTCTACGAGGTGGCCAAAGGTGGCCTGGACTGGGGCCCGCTGCGCAGCGACCGACGCGTCGGCGACGTCGTGTCCGCGGCCCGGACGGCGACCACGACGGTCCGCCGCGTCGGCCTGGAAGGCCGGACCGAGCAGGACACCGGTGAGGCGGCCTGATGGCGACGTTGCGCAGCGGCGACGGTCTCGAAGGGTTCGAGCACAACTTCCTGACCGGCACCCTCGAGGGGCTGGTGAAGTGGGCCCGGGCCCGCAGCTCGTGGCCGGCGACGTTCGGCCTGGCCTGCTGCGCCATCGAGATGATGGGCGCCGGCGCCTCCCACTACGACCTCGCCCGCTTCGGCATGGAGGTGTTCCGGGCCTCGCCCCGCCAGGCCGACATCATGATCGTGGCCGGTCGCGTCTCCCAGAAGGAGGCCCCCGTGCTGCGCCAGGTCTACGACCAGATGATGGAGCCGAAGTGGGTCATCTCCATGGGGGTCTGCGCGTCGAGCGGGGGGATGTTCAACAACTACGCCATCGTGCAGGGCGTCGACCAGGTCGTGCCGGTCGACGTCTACGCGCCCGGGTGCCCCCCGACGCCCGAGACGCTCATCCACGCCATCATGACGCTGCACCGGCTCATCGAGTCCGGCCAGCTCACCCGGCGGCCTGGTGGCGCCGGCATCCACCTCGAGATCCCCGAGCCGGCCGGAACCCCCGTCACCCTGTCGCGCCCATGACCGACACGCCCGAGCTCGAGTCGCTGCACGGCTGCCCGGTCACGTGGTCGTGCGGCCAGCAGGTCGTGCACCCCGACCGGGAGGGCTACCTCGCGTTGCTGCAGGCGCTCGCCGACGACGGCTTCCACCTCCTCGTCGACCTGTGTGCCGTCGACCACCTGACCCATCCGGGTCGCTCGCTCCCGGTGCCGCCGGAGCGCTTCGAGGTGGTCGTGAACCTGTTGTCGCTGAACGAGCGCCGCCGGGTCCGGGTCCGCGTCCAGGTGCCCGAGGCCGATCCGACGCTGCCGTCGCTGTTCGACCTGTTCCCCGGGACCGAGGCGATGGAGCGCGAGGCCTACGACATGTTCGGTGTGCTCTTCACCGGCCATCCGGACCTGACCCGCATCCTGATGCCCGAGGACTGGGACGGCCACCCGCTGCGCAAGGACTACGCCGTGGGCCGGATCCCGGTGCAGTTCAAGGGGGCCGACGAGCGTGGCATGGCCCGGGGAGCAGGGTCGTGACCCTCGCCGAGACCCCCCGCCTGACGTCGGAGGCCGGCCAGGAGATGGTCCCCCGCTCGCGTCTCACCGCGAAGGAGCTGCTGCGCGAGTCGGGCGCCGTGCTGCGCCTCAGCGAGGCCGAGGTCGCCGCGCTGCCCGAGGAGAACGAGGACCCGTCCGAGGATCAGACGATGATCATCAACATGGGCCCGCAGCACCCGAGCACCCACGGCGTGCTGCGCCTCATGCTCGAGCTGAAGGGCGAGCAGGTCCTGCGGTGCAAGCCCATCGTCGGCTACCTCCACACCGGCATGGAGAAGACGGGTGAGGAGCTGACCTACCTGCAGGGCGCGACCAACGTGACCCGCATGGACTACGCCAGCCCGCTCACCAACGAGCTGGTCTTCTCCATGGCCGTCGAGAAGCTGCTCGGCATCGACGCCGACATCCCCGAGCGCGCGGTGTGGATCCGCATGCTGCTGTCGGAGCTCAACCGGATGAGCTCGCACCTGCTCTTCCTGGCCTCGAACGGCATGGACATCGGTGCGGTGTCGATGATGCTCTACGGCTGGCGAGAGCGGGAGGAGGTGCTGCGCTTCTTCCAGAAGGTGACCGGCCTGCGGATGAACCACAACTTCATCCGCCCCGGTGGCGTGGCCGCCGACCTGCCCGACGGTTGGCGCGACGACGTGCGACGGCTGCTCGAGCTGATCCCGCCCCGCCTCGACGAGTACGACACCTTGATGACCGAGCAGCCCCTGTGGCGCCAACGGCTCCAGGGCGTCGGCGTCATCACCGCCCAGGAGGCCATCGCCCTCGGGGTCACGGGGCCGATCCTGCGGTCCACCGGCATCGAGTGGGACCTGCGCCGCGACCAGCCCTACCTGCACTACGACGAGGTCGACTTCGACGTGGTCGTCGGCTCCTACGGGGACTGCTTCGACCGCTACGCCATCCGCCTGAACGAGGTCCGCGAGTCGATGCGCATCGTGGCCCAGGTCCTCGACCGGATGCCGCCCGGCGACTACCGCATCCAGGACAAGAAGGTCACGCCGCCGCCCAGGGCCCGCATCGACGAGTCGATGGAGGCCCTCATCCACCACTTCAAGATCTTCACCGAGGGCTTCAAGGTGCCCGAGGGCGAGGTCTACGTGGCCATCGAGAGCCCCCGCGGCGAGATCGGGTGCTACATCGTGAGCGACGGTTCCGCGAAGCCCTACCGCCTCCACGTGCGGGCCCCCAGCTTCGTGAACCTGCAGGCCCTGCCCCACATGATGCACGGCGGCCTCATCGCCGACGCGGTGGCCGTGATCTCCTCGGTGGACCCGATCCTCGGGGAGGTCGACCGATGACCGACCACCGCGACGGCGGGGTCGCCCGCTGATGGCTCGTCTCAGCGAGGAGAACCTGGCCCTGGCCCTGGAGATCATCGGGCGCTACCCCCGCAAGAAGTCGGCGCTCGTGCCCCTGCTCCACCTCGCCCAGGAGCAGGACGGCTACGTGGCCGAGGACGCGATGGTCCACCTCGCGGAGCTGGTGGAGGTCACCCCGGCCGAGGTGCTCGGGACGTGCAGCTTCTACGAGATGTTCAAGCGCGAGCACGTCGGTCGCTACCTCGTCAACGTCTGCGGCACGATGTCGTGCGCGCTGGCCGGGGCCGACGAGCTGATCCACCACGTCGAGCAGCGCCTCGGGATCAAGGTCGGGGGTACCACGGCCGACGGACTCGTCACGCTCGAGCGGGCCGAGTGCCAGGCGGCGTGCACCGAGGCGCCGTGCCTCCAGGTCAACTACCGCTACCGCTACCGGGTCACGGCCGCGGACGTCGACGCGCTGCTCGACGACCTCGTGGCCGGGCGGCTCGACGGCGAGATCCCCGCGCACGGCGTCGTCGCCCGCGTCCGCCAGCACATCCCCGCCGAGCGCGCCGTCCCGGTCCAGCCCCCCGAGGCCGTCACCGCCGCGCCGGCGTGGTTCGCCGAGGAGTCCAGGACGTGACGTCGGGCACGACGTTCCCCCACGCCCCGGGCTACGTCGCCGGGGACCGGCCGCGCATCGTGACGGCGCGCTTCGAGTTCGAGGACTCCTTCACGCTGGAGCGCTACCTGGCCACCGACGGCTATGCCGGCCTGCGGGCCGCGCTGGCCCGTCCGCCGGCTGACGTCCACGCCGAGGTCCGCAGCGCGACGCTGCTCGGTCGGGGCGGAGCCGGGTTCCCGGCCGGCGTGAAGTGGGGTCTGATGCCCCAGGGGGTGTGGCCCCGCTACCTGGTCGTCAACGGCGACGAGAGCGAACCGGGTACGTACAAGGACCGCCTCCTCATGGAGCGCGACCCGCACCAGCTCATCGAGGGCTGCCTGATCGCCTGTTACGCCGCGGGGCTGTCCCAGTGCTTCCTCTACGTCCGGGGCGAGATGGCCGTGGCCCAGGAGCGCCTGGCCACGGCACTGAACGAGGCGTACGCCGCGGGTTTCGTCGGCCGGCGGATCCTCGGCTCCGACTTCTCGGTCGACATCGTGCTGCACTGGGGCGCCGGTGCCTACGTGGTGGGCGAGGAGACCGCGCTCATCGAGAGCCTCGAGGGCAACCGGGGCATGCCCCGGTTGAAGCCGCCCTACTTCCCGGCGGCCATCGGGCTGTACGGCAAGCCCACCATCGTGAACAACGTCGAGACGATCTCGAACCTGCCGTGGCTCCTGCGCAACGGCGCGGCCGCCTACACCGCCATCGGGACCGAGGCCTCGCCCGGGACCCGCATGGTCGCGGTCTCCGGCCACGTCGAGCGTCCCGGGGTGTACGAGATCGTCAACGGCACCACGACCTTTCGCGACCTCATCTACGGCGAGGCCTTCTGCGGGGGGATCCGCGGTGGCAACACGCTCAAGGCGTTCGTGCCCGGCGGCGGCTCGGCGCCCTGGTTCGGGCCCGACCAGCTCGAGCTCCCTTTCGAAGGTCGCACCGTCGGTGCGGCCGGCTCGATGCTCGGGTCGGGCGCGGTCATGGTCATGGACCACACGACCGACATCCCGGCAGCCGCGCTGAACCTGACCCGCTTCTACGCCCACGAGTCGTGCGGCAAGTGCGTGCCCTGCCGGGAGGGTGCCACCTGGCTCGAGCGGATCCTCGAGCGGATCGTGGCCGGCGAGGGCAGCGAGCGCGACCTCGAGCTGCTGCTCGACGTCGGTGCGTCGATCTGCCCGGGTGACTTCCCGCACGCCTCCAGCGAGCGCCTGGGGCTGACCGCCGTGCCCTTCCCCTACAAGATGACCACGATCTGCTTCGTCGGCCCGTCGGCCTTCGTTCCCGTGCACTCGGCCCTCACGCTGTTCCGTGACGAGTTCGAGGCTCGGATCAAGCGGCGGACCACGATCGCGGTGACCGCCTCCCGAGTGCCGCGATGAGTGCTGCCGAGCCGTCCCCCGACGACGTGGCCATCGTCATCGACGGTCGCGAGGTGGTCGCCCGCAGGGGCGAGTGGGTCATCGCCGCCGCCGACCGCCACGGCGTCTACATCCCTCGGTTCTGCTACCACGACCGCATGCAGCCGGTGGGCATGTGCCGCATGTGCCTGGTCGAGATCGACACCGGTCGCGGACCGGCGCTGTCGCCGTCGTGCATGGTGCAGGTCGCGCCCGGCATGGTCGTGCACACCACGTCGCCGACCACGAAGCGGGCCCAGGAGGGTGTGCTCGAGCTGCTCCTGGCCAACCACCCGCTCGACTGCCCGGTCTGCGACAAGGGCGGCGAGTGCCCCCTGCAGGACCAGGCCTTCTCCCACGGTCCCGGCGAGAGCCGATTCGTGGAGGAGAAGCGCCACTACGAAAAGCCCATCCCGATCAGCGACCTCGTCTACCTCGACCGGGAGCGCTGCATCCTGTGCGACCGCTGCACCCGGTTCGCGAAGGAGGTGGCCGGCGACCCGCTGATCCACTTCGTGGAGCGAGGCAACGAGACCCAGGTCCTCACGTTCCCCGACGAGCCCTTCTCGTCCTACTTCAGCGGCAACACCGTGCAGATCTGCCCGGTCGGCGCACTCACCGCCCGTCCCTACCGGTTCAAGGCCCGACCCTGGGACCTCGACGAGCGCGAGAGCACGTGCACCACCTGCTCGGTCGGCTGCCGGGTGACCATCCAGTCGAGCCGCAACGAGGTGCTGCGCTACCAGGGTGTCGATGCCGATCCGGTCAACTGGGGCTGGTTGTGCGACCGCGGTCGTTTCGACTTCGAGGGTCTCGGCCACGCCACCCGGGTCACCGGTCCGCTCCTGCGCCACGGCGATGCCCTGGCCCCGGCCGGCTGGGCCGCCGCACTCACGCGGGCCGCCGATCTGGTCAAGGCCGCCCTCGCCGACGGCGGACCGGGCTCGGTCGCGGTGCTCGGCGGCGCCCGGGGCACGAACGAGGACGCCTACGCCTGGGCCAAGCTCGCCAAGTCCGTGATCGGCACCGACAACGTCGACGCCCAGCTCGGCGACGGGCTCCCGGCCGACGTGCTCCTGGGCCTGCCCCGGGCCACCATCGACGAGGTCTGTGCGTCGCCGACGATCCTGCTCCTCGGACCGGACCTCAAAGAGGAGCTGCCCGTGCTGTACCTGCGGGTGCGCGACGCCGTCGAGCGGCGAGGCGCCCGCGTCGTTGAGCTCGCTGCGGTGGCGAGCGGGTTGACCCCCTACGCCCGCTGGTCGCTGCGCTACCGACCCGGCGAGCAGGGCGCCCTGGTGCGCGCCCTGCTCGGCGACGGATCGGCGGCCGCGTTCGGTGCCGACGAGACCGAGCTGGCCGAGGTCAGGGCCCACCTCGCGACCGGTCCGGTCGCCGTCGTCGTGGGCCGGGCGTCGCTCGCCGATCGGGTGGAGCCCGTGCTGGACGCGGTCGGGGCGCTCGCCGCCCTCGACGGCGTCCGCTTCCTGGCCGTGGCCCGCCGGGGCAACGTCATGGGCGCGCTCGACATGGGCCTGGCGCCGGGCCTCGTGCCGGGTCGACGCCCCCTGGCCGGGGCCACCGACGAGCTGCGCGACCGCTGGGGGAACCTTCCCGCCGGCACCGGTCTCGACGCCCAGGGGATCCTCGAGGCCGCCGCCGAGGGGCGCATCGGCTGCCTGGTGCTGCTCGGGGCCGACCCGCTGTCCGACTTCCCCGACCGCGACCTCGCCCGGAGGGCCTTGGCCGGGGTCCGGGCGATCGTCGCCGTGGACACCCACCTGAACGCCTCCAACGCCCGAGCCGACGTCGTGCTGGCCGCGGCCGCCTACGGCGAGAAGGCCGGCACGACCACCAACGTCGAGGGCCGCGTCAGTGCTCTGGTCGAGCAGGTGACGCCGAAGGGCACGAGCCGAGCCGACTGGGCCATCGCCACCGACCTGGCCGCCCGCCTCGGCGCCGACCTCGGGCTCGAGTCCGTCGGGGCCGTCTGGGACGAGATCGTCGCCGTGGCCCCGACCCATGCGGAGCTCTCGCCGGCGGTGCTCGCGCAGCAGCCCGACGGCGTCGTGGCCGGCGGTGCGGGGACCGTGGCCTTCCGGGCCCCGGCGTCGCCCTCGGATGTGGCGAAGGTCGACGCCTACGCTCTGCGTCTCGTGGTGAGCCGCAAGCTGTACGACTCCGCCGTGGGGCTCGCCGCCTCCCCCTCGCTCGCCGGGCTCGCGCCCGGGGCCCGCCTCCACCTGAACCCCCTCGACCGGCAGCGCCTCGGCGTGGGTGACGGTGCCGCGGTCCGGGTCACCTCCCCGCGCGCCTGGGTCGTCCTGCCCACCGTCGGCGACGCCGGGGTGCCGAGGGGCAGCGCCTGGCTCGCCTTCAACCAGCCCGACGTCGTCGCGTCGGAGCTGATCGACGCGGCCGCGCCGGTGACCGACGTCCGGGTGGAGACGCTGTGAGACCGCTGCTGCTCGCCGCCGGGGACCCGCTCCTCGAGGAGCCGGTCACCTTGTTCCCGATCGTGGCCATCGTCCTCGTGAAGGTGGTCGTGGCCTTCGCGGTGCTGCTCGTGGCCGTGCTGTTCATGGTGTGGTTCGAGCGCAAGGTCATCGCCGGGATGCAGAACCGGGTCGGCCCGAACGTGGCCGGTCCCTGGGGCCTGCTCCAGACCCTGGCCGACGGCATCAAGTCCTTCTTCAAGGAGGACTCGATCCCCGAGCGGGCCGACCGCTTCGTGTTCAAGCTGGCGCCCTACCTGTCGCTCGTGCCCGCCTTCCTCACGTTCACCGTCATCCCGCTCGGAGGGTCGTTCGCCGGCACCAGCGACGGGACCATCTCGTTGTTCGGCCACCGCACGTTCCTCCAGGTCGCCGACCCGCCGATCGGCGTGCTGCTCGTGCTGGCGATGAGCTCGATCGCCGTCTACGGCGTGATGCTTGCCGGCTGGTCGTCGGGGTCCAAGTACCCGCTGCTCGGAGCGGTGCGGGCCTCGGCCCAGATGGTGAGCTACGAGGCGGCGCTCGGCCTGTCGGTGGTGACCGTGGTGTTCGTCAGCCGTTCGCTGTCGACCCACGACATCGTCGCCGTCCAGGACCGGTTGGCGAGCTGGAACCTGGTGGCCACCGGTTTCGTTCCGTTCCTGATCTTCATCGTCGCCGCGACTGCGGAGCTCAACCGGCCTCCCTTCGACCTCGTCGAGGCCGAGCAGGAGCTCGTGGGCGGGTTCCACACCGAGTACGCCGGGATCCGCTTCGCCATGTTCTACCTGTCGGAGTTCATGAACACGGTGACGATGTCGGCGATCATCGTGACGTTGTTCCTCGGCGGCCCCCAGCCGCCGTTCCACTGGCACCCCGCCGGGCCGGGTTGGCTCTGGGGCCTGTTCTGGTTCGTCGCGAAGCTCTTCGTGTTCCTGTACATGTACGTGTGGTTCCGGGCCACGCTCCCCCGCTTCCGCTACGACCACCTCATGGACCTGGGCTGGAAGGTGCTGATCCCGCTCTCCTTCGGGTGGCTGCTGCTCATCGCCACCCTTCGCATCGCCCGCGACCAGGGCTGGAACCAGGCGCTGACCGCGGTCGTGGCCGCAGCGATCCTCGCCGCCTGCTGGGGGCTGTTCTCGCTCGCCCTGCGGGTCGCGTCGCGCCACCGCCGGCTCGAAGGGACGGCGTTCTGATGGGCTGGTGGCAGGGGTTCCTGGTCACGGCCCGCCAGAGCCGGGTGTTCGGCGGCCAGCGGGTCACCACCGAGTACTCGGCCGGCAAGTACGCCGGCGACGCCAAGATCGCCAAGCCCGAGCGCCTGCACGGCCGCCACGTCCTGAACCGCTACGAGGACGGGATGGAGAAGTGCATCGGCTGCGAGCTCTGCGCCGGCGTCTGCCCGGCCCGGTGCATCTACGTGCGCGGCGCCGACAACCCGCCCGACGAGCCGGTGTCGCCGGGGGAGCGCTACGGCTACGTCTACGAGATCAACTTCCTGCGCTGCATCCACTGCGACCTGTGCGTGGAGGCGTGCCCGACCGAGGCCATCACCGAGTCGAAGCTGTTCGAGTTCTCCTTCACCAACCGCGAGGACGCCATCTACACCAAGGCCGAGCTGGTCGTCGACGACGAGGGTCGCCCCCGCCAGCTCCCGTGGGAGGACTGGCGGCCCGGCGACGACGCGAACACCTCGGGCTGGATGAGGGCGACGGCGCCGGCCGGCTCGGCCGAGTTCGAGGGCCGGGTGGCCTGGTCGGGCGAGCTCGGCTACGGCGTGCGGGCCCCCGAGCCCGGCCAGGGCCAGCCCGGCCAGGACCAGCCCGCCGGGACCGGACCCGACGAGACCGGGGCCGGCTGATGGAGACCGCCGTCTTCTTCGTCGCCTCGGCGATCGTGCTCGTCGGGGCCCTCGGGGTCATCCTGCGCTCGAACCCGGTCCACTGCGCGCTGTCGCTCGTCATGACCCTGTTCGGCGTGGCGGTGCTGTTCATCAACCTCGATGCCCAGTTCCTCGCCGCGGTCCAGGTGATCGTCTACGCCGGCGCGGTCGTCGTGCTGTTCCTGTTCGTGATCATGCTCCTCGGCGTCGACCGGGCCGAGAACCTCTCGGTGGAGCCCCTGCGGGGGCAGCGCCCCGCGGCGGTGTCGCTCGGTGGCTGCGTGCTGGCCCTCGTGCTCGTGCCGGTGCTGCGGGGGCACAAGGTCATCACGGGCGTCCACTCGGCCGGCGGCGTCCTGCACGACAAGCCCGAGACGCAGGCCAACATCACCCGGCTGGCCCACTCGCTGTTCAGCGACTACGTGTTCGCCTTCGAGCTGACCTCGGCGCTGCTCGTCATCGCCGTCATCGGCGCCGTCATGATGGCCCGCCGCCCCCTGCGCGAGGTCGCACCGTGATCGCCGTCGTGAACGTCACCACCAACTGGTACCTGGGCCTCGGCGCCGTTCTGTTCTCCCTGGGTGCCGTCGGCCTGCTGGTCCGGCGCAACCCCCTCGTGATGTTCATGTGCGTCGAGTTGATGCTGAACGCCGTGAACCTGACGTTCGTGGCCTTCGCCCGCGAGCTCAACGACGTGGCCGGCCAGACCGTGGTGTTCTTCGTGCTCGTGGTCGCCGCCGCCGAGGTGGTGGTCGGCCTCGGGATCATCGTGGCCATCCTGCGCCGCCGGCCGGGGGCCACCGCCGACGACATCGCGATGATGAAGGGCTGAGCCGTGCACGACGTCGTCTGGCTGATCCCCGCTCTGCCCCTGGCCGGCTTCGCCGTGCTGGTGGTGTTCGGCCGGCGTCTCGGCG
>Ga0209048_10005202_pt1 | contig 12310 bp, 12 predicted proteins | sample FrelakmetCRP12CR_FD_187146 | JGI IMG/M metagenome (GOLD analysis project Ga0209048, IMG submission 187146) | Freshwater lake sediment microbial communities from the University of Notre Dame, USA, for methane emissions studies - CRP12 CR (SPAdes)... | ecosystem: Environmental > Aquatic >... | reverse complement strand
GTATCCAAACCCGATGGCGAAGAACAGGTAGATTACTGCCGCGAACCACCCCAGGGGTCCCAGCACGCCGCCGAGTTGTGCAATCAACGTGATCACCAATCCGATGGCATCGTATACGCACAGGGCGAGGATGATGGCCCCCCTGGCGTCCGAGTCGACCGCATTCCTGGCAAACCAGGTAAGCAGCATGTTGCCGATAAGCGATGCGCCGTATTCCCGGGCCGCGAAAACACCCGCTGGATTAAGGGAGGCACCAAACAGGGAATAGGTGAAAACTGGCAAGAGCAGGATAGGCACCCCCAGGCATAAGCACACAACAGCTTTAATGATCATCAGCGTCTTTAGTTTCATTGCAACCTCCTTTTAAACCGTGAACGGCATGGTAAAAACCAAACTGCCGAGCGGACCCCGCGCTCATTCCAAGAATACTATACCACGCTGGCGGTGTAAAAGAACATGAAGTTGCCCGATCACCGGCAGCGGTGGGACTGAAAGTGGGTCCGGCAGGAGTCGGATATCATCCTCGAAGGGGACCTGCGGTGGCGATGTAAGGAGAATTGGGATGGAAAGGTATGTGTCTTTCCGTGAGTTCTACAGCGCGATCCAACCACCTCGCATTCCCTGACGCACAGCCTCAGCGCGGTTTGTTACATTCAACTTGGTGAAAATAGATGAGACATGAAATTTAGCGGTATGTTCACTGATCCCCAGAACCGCGGCAATTTGCTTGTTTGCCAAGCCCTGTGCCAGCAGTCCCAACACCTCGATCTCTCGTCCACTTAAAGGGGGGAGTTCGGAGCCTTCGTGGGAGGTGGAGCTGGAGTTGATGAAATGGGGTGAGCTGACCACCAATCCCTCGGCCAGGGCGTGAATGGCAGCCAACAACTCCTCGCGGGAAGCTTCCAATGAGAGCACACCCCAAACCCCGCTCGATCTGCTCAGGGTTTGAACCGCGGACCTGTCTTCAGTCAAAACAAGGAAGGCAGCCCTCTGCGCAGGATCAGACTTAATATCCAGGATGGATGCGCTAGCTGAAGCATGGATGACCACGTCAGCCTCCGCATCCATCAGGTCAGACGAATCCAACCGATCAGCTTCTCCGATGATCTCGATATCGGAATCAGCCAGCATGGCTCGTAGTCCGAAGCGCAGAGCTGGGCTGGGAGCGATCAGCAGGATTCGGGTCAAATCACTTCCTTTCGCCGACAGTCACTTTAATGGTCTGAGGCTTTCCGCCGCGCAGGATCTCCACAGCGGTTACCATGCCAACGGTGCTGCCAGCCAGGGCTGTAAACAAATCATCGGCATCTTTCAGGTCATGGTCGTTGACTTTGGTGAGAATATCGCCGATCAAAAGACCGCCTTTTTCAGCAGGGCCATCTTTTTCCAGCCAATTCACCAGAAGACCTGCATCCACAGGCTGGGTGCGTACACCGAGATAGCCCCGCTTGACGGTGCCGTATTTTGCAAGCGATTCGGCAATTGGCCATGCCACGCTAACGGGGATGGTAAGAGCCTCACCGCGGGTCAGCCCCGAGGTATTGAGGCCGAGAACGTTCCCCGAAACATCCACGAGAGGGCCGCCCGAGAAGCCGGGATAGGAGACGGTTTCGGTCGTCAGGAATTGGTCAAGCATCCCGCCGCGCCAGGTGCGGGCGGGGCCGCTGACGGCAGTGATGATGCCGAAGGAAGCCTGCATGCCCAACTCGGATGGACGACCAAGAGCCAGCACAAGCTGTCCGACCTTTGGATTCTTCGCGGTCTTGGCAGGGGTGAGAACCTTCTCACTCAGGCGGAGGAGAGCCAGGTCACTGCCCGGGTCGCGGCCCGCCAGAACGGCGGGCACGAATTTGCCGTCCGGTAAGCCGATGCGGATCTCATCCTCACGTGTGACCACGTGATCAGCGGTCAGGATGAGGTCGGCAGCATAGACAATGCCGCTGGCAGGGTAGCGGCGGCGCGCATCCACAAGCAGGGTGAAAGCGGAGGCGGTTTCGACCGCGGCACTCAGGTCATTGGAAAGGGATTTGATGTCACTCATATGTTGCTCCTTTATATCACGGTTAGATTGGAGCATTGTAAGATTCATGCATGGTTTACGCATCAGGTGAATGGGGAGGAGGCAGGACTAGTCGTTGGGGGAGGTGCAAAAGGAAAACCAAATCGCTGCGGTGTGGCATGCGGGCGGTCTATCGACGACTCATCCCACGGTGATGCTTCGCGATGTCGTCGTAGCAACCGAGAGGGGCTGGTCCCCCAGGGGGGTACCCTTCGGGTATGATATGCTCCGCAAATGAGGGCTTGAAACCCCCTAGGCTAGAAAAGCGGCAAGGACACATAATGGAAGTCCCTTGCCGCGCAATGATTATGGTACACTTGTTCTAGTTTGTCAACCACGTTCAACTAGGACTAATTTTAGGGGTTGACTAGTTGGAAGAGCATATTAGAAATATGTCGGGTTTATAAATTTAAGAATGATATATAATCTATTTACTAAGATCTTGTAGCAAATTCGGTTGAAGTAATTGCGGCTATAGTAGAAAAAGCATTATTTGAAATCATGATAAAACACCGCAAGAAATAACGCGAACCTTTTACTGTGAGTGAATAATGATAAATTTGCCATTGTTTCCAGCTGAAAAAATTATTGCTAATAGCTTTGATCCCGATGCTGAAATCATTCTTTTTAAAGGTGATGTTGCCGATCTCCTCGATAATATTCCAGATAATTCTATAAACTTAATTGTCTCATCCCCACCCTATAACCTTGGAAAGAGTTATGAAACTCGCCAATCTGTTCAGATTTATCTATCTCACCAAGCTAAAATAATCAAGGAACTAATCAGAGTTCTCTCTCCAAGTGGAAGCCTCTGTTGGCAAGTTGGTAACTTTGTTGACAAGGGGGAAATATTTCCTCTTGATATACTTTATTACCCCATATTCAAAGAGCTTGGATTAAAATTAAGAAACCGGATTGTTTGGCGATTCGGGCACGGTTTACATGCAAGTCAAAGGTTTAGCGGAAGATACGAAACAATTTTGTGGTTTTCCAAAACTAATGACTACTACTTTAATCTTGATGGTGTTAGGATTCCAGCGAAATATCCGGGCAAGCGATATTACAAAGGACCTAAAAAAGGACAAATCTCAGGTAATCCTTTGGGGGTAAATCCTACGGATACTTGGGAAGTGAATATTTTACAAGATTGGGAAACTCTATGGTGGGATGTTCCAAATGTAAAGTTTAACCATCCCGAAAAGACTCTACATCCTTGCCAATTCCCTGTAGAGTTAATTCAACGCTTAGTATTAGCCTTAACAAAAAAAGGTGATTGGGTCTTTGATCCTTATGCAGGAGCAGGATCATCGATGATTGCAGCATTAATGCATGAAAGACGAGCGATGGGGGCAGAAAAAGAGGGTGCTTATATAGAAGAAATCAATGTAAGAATCAAGCGTTTATTAAATGGTACTCTCGAATTAAGACCAATGGGAATGCCCGTTTTTCAACCGACAGGTAAAGAAAAGATTTCTCAAACGCCTGAAGAATGGTTAATTAAACCATAACGGGAGATCATATGAGGGTTGTAAAAAAATATTCTCACTTAAATGGCGAAGAGTTTTTACTTGTCCATAAAAAGAATTTATATGACGAAATTCTTCGGGCAATTTCAGAAGTTGACGCGGAGAAATTCAAGACGAAGATTTCTAAAGAAAAAAGGAGAATGGGGGAAGTACTCTACAATCCAGACGCTCTAAATCGAGAATTTAAGCGAGTTTTCGGATTACTAAATTGGAAATCCGTAACACGTACTTATTATGTTTCTGATAAACCTAGTATGGTAAAAATAATCGAACCGCTTGAATATAAAGAGCAAAAAGAAATACTATTAGCACACAACGAGCCGTTAATTAGATCTTTTAATCAAACGGATTATGTAAAAGATAAAATTTCTGTTGAAGTTCAGATGGGTAAATATTTTGCAGTCACCTATGATCTTTTTGTTAAACACTTATCTTTTTATACCGGTGGCCTAATCGATGTAGGTGTTGAAATTCTTCCAAGTCTGAGCATGCATAAAAATATGTCGTCTGGTCCTCCATTTTTTGAAAAGGAAGTTCACAATGTCTTAAGACATGGGAGGACTACCCCTCCTGTTCCACTGGTTATCTTGGCCATTGAACCATAAAGCATGAAATAGTGAGTTGCCATAGTTTGTTAACAAGTTTTGGACTTTTCCTTGCATTCGTAGGGTCTGTAATTTTAATAGTTGTACAGTTTTTATCTAAAAAACAAGCTATAAATATTGGATTGGCGAGGTTGTCAGGTAAAACAGACGCAGAGAATGAAAAGTTACCTCAAGTGCAACAATTGCTAAAACAATCAAAATTCGCAAAAATCGGATTTGTATTTGTGGCACTTGGATTTCTCTTGCAATTTATAGGTTCGGTGCCTTACTAGTTATAGAAATGTACTTATGTAGGACTTGAACATAGAACCGCTAGTTCCACAATACGTGCACTCGAAAAATACTTAAACCATTCCGAAGGCATATTACTCGGAGTGGTTTTTTCTTATTTCTATCAGTTTGTGTTACCGGCGGTACGGATTCGCAAGGTTACTTGGTATTATGGAAAAAATTTTGCCGTAATACCCATGTCGGACACAGTTAGATGAACGGAGTGTTGTTACGTGCTTTTACGTGCGAAACCCTTTGACTGCTTTTGCTAATTTAGTTCCAGTTAAAAATGACAGTTGGTCACCTTCGAACTCGCATCGATATAGACCTTGCAGGTTAGATGGGACCTTAAGTCTTTTATCCCAAAGCAATATTACTTTCTGGTCATAAAGTACGAAAGCGGCTCCAATTTCTATTAAAACATTATTGTTTATTATTCCAGCAGATGCGGCTGCATCATCATCGGCCGAAACGATCATGATTGCAGCCTCGCAACGTCTCATAGCCATCAATACTTTTTGAGGTACTGGAATTGCAGTCGTCTCTTCCTCAACCGCAACTTCATATTCAATATCGTAGAGATCGAGCACATCCTTAACCTGATCTACGATATTCATATTCTTTCCATGTGATATAAATACTTTAAAGACCTCTGCAACCTTAGGTTGTGTTACTCCTTCTGGTGGTTGTAATTCCTTTTCAACTTTGGTTTGTTCCCCTTGTATGGTGCCTGGCTCCGATTGGATGGATACAACTGGGGAAGGTTTCAAGTCGTCTGTGGAGACAAAAGGTCCTGTCTTTGTTTGATGAATGAATCCGACAAATTTACCATTGTCCTTTAATGTGTCTAGGACATCTTGTACTCTATCGACGGGAACCGAAAAATCATGTTGTAGAACATTTTGTGCGATATTTTCGGTTGGAAATTTCTGCCTGTGATATTTAGCGAAAAACTCAGCGAAAATTTTAGGTTTAAGAGCTGCCTCCGCCCTAGCTTTTATGTCGTCCCCTTCTATTGTCGGTGCTGTGGCTCGTCGTCCTAATTCTTGTAGGCTAATCTTATTAGCGCCATAACCTCCATTCGTAAGACCATAAGCTACTGCTGCACCCGTCAAGGTACGCCAGGAAGACGAAGTTGGTGATATTCCAAGTGCCATTGCAATTTGAAGAGGTGTTGCAGGCTGACTAGCGAAGTTGTCTGTGATTGCTTGGGCAATCGTGAGTGCTTCACGTAGTGAGTGCCGTGGAACATCACTCTGACTCACGCGTGTCCGCTTGCTCTTTGAATCGGGTTCAAGTTTGGTAGGTTCTGATGAAATAGGGTTTGCCATAGGTATTTTCCTTTCACAAAACGAATGATCTAATTATTCCGAAAAGAATCACCCCTCCACCATGTTCCCCAGGTGATCCGCCGCGATGTTGTTTTCATCCGTACGGATGTACATGACCCCGTCGTGAGAAACGATGCCCACCTCCTCGCCCTTCTTGTACATTCCATCTTTTCCCATCCAGATGGTAACGAAGGTCCTGCCGATATCCAGGGTTGCGATAAGTTCCGCGCGCGTCCACTCGCTGGCACCACCCAGCGCATCCCCCTTGTCCTCGCAAACGCTGGCCTTTACGATAAGGCTATGCCCGCGGTCATACGTGACGGCGGAGATGCAATAGTCGGCCCATTTTGCCAAATTCCACCTCTGCTCTTATTACACCACGATCCCCCCCGAACTGACCGGATAGTCACCTGGCATCTTCAAAAAACCTTTCACCACCGCCGGGTCGAAAAGGATTCCCGCCTGTTCTTCCAGGTAGGCCCGGGCGGCCTGTTCGCTCCAGGCCGGGCGGTAGGGACGTTCGGAGATGAGCGCGTCATGCACGTCCACCACTGCAAAGATGCGCGCCGCCAGGGGAATGGTTTCGCCCCGCAAGCCTTCGGGATAACCGCTCCCATCCCAGCGTTCATGGTGGCAGCGTGGGATATCCAGCGCCGCGCTTAGGTTCTTGATCGGCGCCAGCAGCTCGTACCCCTGGCGGGGATGGCGTTTGGTGATCTCCCATTCCTTTTCGTCCAGCGGACCCGGCTTGTTAAGGATGTGGTCGGGAATGACCAGCTTGCCGATGTCATGCAGGAAGGCGCCGCGGCGGATGTCGTTCAGGTCTTTTTCGTCCACGTGCAGGGCGATCGCCAGCTGCACGGTCCAATCGACGACTCGTTGGGTGTGCGCCTGGTTCTCGCGCCCGCTTAGTTCGAGCAGGCGCGACCAGCTCTCGATGGCGGCATCATACGCCAGGGATAATTCGATATTGGAGCGCTGCAGGTCCTGGAAGAGCGAGGCGCTGTCGATGGCCACCGCCGTCTGCCCGGCCAGGGTGGCAAGGAATTCGAACCAGTCATTGTCGGGTTTCAGGATCGAGCGGTGGTAGATCTCCAAAACTCCCGCCACCTGGCCCTTGGCGATCAATGGAATGGCATAGTAACTGGCAAATTTTTCACGGGTCAACCCCGGCGAAAACAGGTAGCCTGCCTGTTCCTCATCCAAAGCCGGGACGCTCACCGTGCGCCTTTCCAGGGCGGCGGTGCCGGCATACCCCTGACCGATCATGATGGCCGCCGGTCGAAAGGTCATCGAGCGAAAGCCATGCCCGGCGGAATACTCCAGCTTGCGGGTGTGCGGGTTGAGCAGCAGGATATCGGCGGCATCCACGCCCAACTGTCCGGTCATTTGGCGCAGGATGACCGACAGAATGACATTCAGGTCGAAACTGGAATTGATGGCGGCATCGATGGAATGCAGGGCGGATAAGCGCTGCAGGTTGTGGCGGGCCTGTTCAGCCGCCGCCACCCGCTCGCTTACATCCCGGACGACGGCGATGACCCGGGATCCCTCCGCTGGGACCAGGCGGGCCTCGAAACAGCGCTGCCCCTCCGGAACCTTTAACTGGTAGTCCAAAGCGACCACCTTGCCGGTCTGAAGGGTTTCCTGCAAAGCCCGCTGGAATTTTTGACCCACCTCGGGAGGCAGGATGGACTGCATCGGCTGTCCCAGGAATTGCTCGGGGGGCAGGTACAACGAAGAGGCTTTACCGGCCTTGTAACTTAATATCCGGCCGTCCGCGTCCATGCAAAAAAGCAGGTCTGGCAGGGCCCGGAAAATGGCCTCCAGTTGGATGGCTGCCTCGTCCTGGGATTCAATACCCGGGTTGTTTTCAGGATCGATTTCCATATCTACCTCTAATAACAATTCCACGGACGGTGCGGCGGAGCACGGCGATTCCCTTGACCACCGTGCCCCATCCCTCCGCAACATCCGGTATTTATCGCTTAGTAACTGATGAAATCCGGTACCGGGGTGAATGAGTACGCCGGGCTGCTCACTCCCCACCCAAAAGCCTGGGAGATCTGCTGGGTCAATTCAGCCAGCGAGTCGGCCCGGATGGACAGCAGCAGGTAACGGTCTGCATCCGACAGCAGGAAAGTTTCTCCCTGGTAGCCGTTTTCCATCGCCAACTGCGGATCGACCAGCAGCAGGTGACAGAAGGATGGGTTGACGACGGCTGCCGCCAGCAGGCGGGATAGTTCAAGGTGGTCTTCCGGCGACGGAGAAACCATCATCGATACAGAAAATTGAAGTTCATTGGTGGCTAACATATATTCTCCTTTGCGATCTTATTTTTATGCCCGTCCAGGGTCCTGCCCTGGGTGAACAGCAGCCAGAAGGCCCCCGCCGCGATGATCATATCTCCCAGGCTGAAAGCGGCCTGGTACGGGAATCCTTCTGGTGGCAAAAAATGGTCCGAGAGCCAGGCCAGGCGGGTCTGCCCGGGCAGGAGCAGGATATCCTTGTATCCAAGCCTGCTTCCGTTCCCGAGGGCTGCCAGGGTTTCAGGCCTGACAAGCCGGCTGGCGGTCTGCGGGCTGATTGGCATGAACCCGCGGTTGGCTGCCATGACCAGCAGATTAAAAAACAGCCCGAGGGCCAGCAGCCACACTCCGGATACGCGCCAGTTGAACCCGCAGAAGACCAGCAGCAGGGCCAGTGAAACCATCAGCCCGGCGGCGGCCAGGTCATCCGCAACGTGTATGTGAGTGGCTGGGAGGTACAGGATGAACAGTTGGGGGATAAAGGCCAGGATGGCCAGCCAGGTCTTGCGCAGGGGCGGAACCATCCACGCGCGTTTCTGCAGGCGCGCCAGCACCATCCCCGCCAGCAGCCCGGCCAGGATGGCGACCAGCAGGATCATTTGTTAGTGAGGAAGTATTCCGCCGTCGGTCGGAGCGCCAGCTCCCAGGACGAACAGGACCAGTGCCAGGAGAACCAGGGCCGCCTGGATGTGCTGTCGGTTGATCTTCTGGGTCAATACGAACAAGCTTGCGATTTGGTTTTTCATAGGACTCCTCTTTCGATAGGGTTTGGATTGTATCTTAAAGTACACCAGGTCAGGCTTCAAAGGAGGCTCCAAAACAGGCCGGGATTATTAAAAAAAACAGCCCCCGAGGGGGCTTAAAGGATTGGTGAAGTTCATTTACCTCGCTCAATTGACAGTCGCCTCTGCGGCCTCGGATCGTTCATGGACCCGGCGCTTTTGTCAAAAACAAGCTTCTGGGGATTGGGTCTATTGGGTTGAGCGCCCGGCCTGGTACGCGCTGCTAATTCCGTGCAGATAAGTGAGCGCAGTCCCTTCCGCGCTGTGTCCTACTCCGTTATAAATTTCCGTTATGAGTGTAAGACCGGGATATTTTCCATTCTCCAAAAAGGATATTAATTGGTGAAAAGATGGGATGAGACTTTCTTCCAACCCGCCCACTGATAAATACAGCTGGATCGGCTCGTTCGTTTTCCTTGCCCTCAGCTTCTGGTCGTGTTTAATGAGGTAAGGATAAATGACATCCATGTCACCGCTGCCGGCGAGATAATACCTGAAGGCGTTTGGTTCATTGAACAGCGCATACAGCACAAAAAAGCCGCTCGATGAATAGCCATAAAGACAGCGATTCGTCGGGACGGTCCGGTAGTTCGCCTCGATAAACGGGATCATTTCCTGGGTAAGGGCGTTTAAAAAAAGGTCGGCATAACTGTCGGCCGGAGCATCTTTAATTTCCGGAATTTTAAAATCGAGTTCCCGCAGTTTAAGCCATTCATCATAACTCTCCATATCGTAATTAATTCCTACCACGATCACCTCGGATATTCCCGACAACCAGTGTAAGGGTGCGGTGAAATTAACTGCCATGCCAAACATGAGATCCCCGTCCAACAGGTATATGACCGGGTAATTCTCTTTGGAGGTGGTGTAGCTCGGCGGCAGCCAGACGGACAGGTGATATTCCCTGCCTATTTTGGAGCAGAATATCGTTCTATCTTCAGTATCGAACAGGGTCTTGCGAGGAAAGGTTTTATTCATGTCAGCCTCTTGATCAGACTTCGATCCAAATAACTTGAGCCTAGGCGATCAGGCGCTGGTACAACGCCTGGGTCTCCTCGGAGGGGACCATATCCAGTTCGGAGTGCAGTGCCTCCTGGCAGGCCTGGAACTGCCAGACCACCGCCAGCCGGTCTCCCCGGTCTGCGTGCAGGCGCATTGCCAGGCGGTGGAAATCCTCGAGGCAGGCGTTGATCTCCAGGGCACGCTTGCAGGCCTGCAAAGCCGATTCCCGGTCCCCGGCCTGGAGCTGGAGTTCTGCCAGTTGCCGCAGTGCCCCCAGGCAGGCATGCTCCAGGCGCTGGCGTTCGGGCCAGGCCCAGGTGGCATCCACGCTTTGAAGGTAGGAACCGTGCCAAAGTTTGGTGGCAGCCCGCAAATGCGCGATCTTATCTTCCACCAGCTCGACCGTCTGCGCCTGTGCGATGTGAGAATCGAACTCCTCCACATCGTATTCATAATCCAGGTGGCGGTTGAAGAAATACAGGTTGTTCTCGAACAGGATGGCATCCTGCCCCAGGGCGTGCCGCAAGCGGTAAAGATTGTTCTTGAAGCGCAGTTTCAACTGGGCGGGGTCGATCTCTGGCCAAAAGATCTCGCCGATCTCGTCCTTGGTGACCGGGCGCGAACTCATCAAAAAAAAGAAGAACAGGTCGCGGACCGACAGCGTCTGCCAGTGCGACGCAGCCACCAGTTTCCCGTTCACGCGCACTTGCGGTTTGCCCAGGGTCTGGATGGTCAGGTGGGAGGTCTGCAGGGGGGCAGCCTTCAGTATTCGCCGCAGATGTTTGCGCAGGGTCGGCAGGTGCTCTTCAGCCTGGGCGAGGCGCCTATTAAGCTTTTCAAATTCAGGCTCCGCCAGCAGGTCCGCCAGCCAGGGAGTGGCATGCCGCAGCATGTGCACCAGGGGCAGATCTCCCGCCGCCTGGGAGAGCGCCGCCGCCACGATCCGCAGGTGGCCCCGCGCTGTCGCTATGTTCCCAGCCCCGGCTTCGGCCGCGGCCAGCCAGGCCCGGGACCATTCCGTCTCCGCCGCCAGGTTGCCGCGCTGGAATTGGTCGAGGGCATTCTGCAATTCAGACCGGGCCGGCTGGAGATGCGCTTCTGCCAGCGACAGGCAGCCGCTCTCCAAAGCCAGCCAACCCGATTCGTAATTTGAACCCGCCTCCTGGACCAGCGGACGGGCTTCCTGCAGGTGGCTGTGCGCTTCCGGGAACCTGCCTTGCAAGCGCCTCAAGCGCGCCTGGACCATCAAAAGATAGTTCACCAGGAATTGATAACTGGCTTGTTGGGCAAGCCGGATGGCTTTTATGTATGTCTGTTGTGCGGCCTCGTACTCATCCAGGTCGGATAGAACATCCCCCAGGCTGGCAAGCAGCAGGGCTTCCTGCGTGCGAAAGCTGCCCTGGCGGGCGCAGGTCAACCCCTCTTCCAGGGTCGTGACCGCCGATTCGTAATCACCCTGCATATAATACAAGCCAGCCAGGTTATTAAAAGCATTGGCCTGTGAGTACAGGTTGTTTTCCTTCTTCCATTGCTCCAGGGCTTTCTGGAAGAAGCGTGCCGCGGCCGCATGTTTGCCGGTTGACTGGCAGACCCAGCCCAGCTCCATTTGGGCGCGGGCGATGCCATCCGCCTCTCCCAGCCGTTCGTTGCGCTGCAGCGAATCTTCCAGGCAGGCGGCTGCCTGCTCCGCCTGGCCGAGGCGGAAAAGGCAGATCCCCTTGAAGCGCAGTGCTTCGGCGCTGACTTGCTCCCGGTCGGGAGCTGTTTCGGCTAATCGCAGGGCTTCATCTGCATCCTGCACGGCCCCGGCATAGTCGCCCACGATCCGGCGGGCAGCCGCCCGGCGCACGTGAGCCAGCGCCAGGCCGGTAAGCTCACCTGAGTTTTGAAGCAGGTCGATGGCACGCTCGAGCAGCGGCAGCGCCGCGCGTCCGTCGCCCAGGCCGCATAGATACGCAGCCTTCAGCGAGAGCAAGGCAGGTCGTTTTTCAAGCAGCGTGGGTGGGATGCCCTCCAGCCAGGATTGGAGGGTAACCAGGTGCTCGCTTAACAACACGAGCGTGCCAACGCGCTCTACCAGCCCGGCCAGGGCTTGCGGGTTGCCATGCTGCCGAACCAGGGCATGGGCTTTTTCCCATTCGCGGCGTTCTTCGTAGACCTCCGCCAGGCGGGCGAGAATGGTATGGGCAGCCTCGGGCGACTCCTGCAGGATGCGCCCCTGCAGGAACTCCCCGAAGAGATGGTGGTAGCGCAGCCATTTTCCCTGCGGACCGACCGGCAGTACAAAAAGGCTGTTGCGCCTGACCGTTTCGAGCAGCTTCTTCCAATCACCCGCCCCCAGGACCGCCTTGCACAGGTCGACGTCGAATTCTTCGAGCAGGGAGGTCTGCAGCAGGAACTGGCGCAGCTCGGGGGACTGCTGGGAG
>Ga0209048_10005200_pt1 | contig 12312 bp, 10 predicted proteins | sample FrelakmetCRP12CR_FD_187146 | JGI IMG/M metagenome (GOLD analysis project Ga0209048, IMG submission 187146) | Freshwater lake sediment microbial communities from the University of Notre Dame, USA, for methane emissions studies - CRP12 CR (SPAdes)... | ecosystem: Environmental > Aquatic >... | reverse complement strand
GCTTCAATTCGTGAATCAACTCCTCGACCTTGGTCGTGGCGATCGGGTCGAGCGCCGAGCAGGGCTCGTCCATGAGCAGCACCTCGGGCTCGATGGCGACGGCCCGTGCGATGCAGAGCCGCTGCTGCTGGCCCCCCGAGAGCCCCATGGCGGACGTGTCGAGCCGGTCCTTGACCTCTTCCCACAGCGCCGCGCGGCGCAGGGCCTTTTCCACCTGCTCGGGCATCTGGGAGCGGGAGCAGAGGCCGTTGATCTTCAAGCCGTACGCGACGTTGTCGAAGATGGACTTCGGAAACGGGTTCGACTTCTGGAAAACCATGCCGACGCGGCGGCGCAAGTCGACGATGTCGACGCCCTGGCCGTAGATGTCGCGACCGTCGAGGAACACGTCCCCCTCGACCTGCGTGTCCGGAATGATGTCGTTCATCCGGTTCAGGCAGCGCAGGAACGTGGATTTTCCGCAGCCCGACGGCCCGATGAAGGCCGTAACGGTCTTCTCCGGGATTTGCAGCGATATGTCCCACAGCGCCTGTTTCGGCCCGTAGGAAAAGTTGAGCTTGATCGACTCCATGCGGAGCTTTCGCCCGGCCATCGCCGCGATGCCGGTGCCCGGACCGGCGGCCGCGCCCGGGGAAGCCCCCGCCACGGGGGGTGTCCTATTTTCGCTCACCGCCGTATCGCTCATGTGCGATGCATCCTTTCGAGCCTGCGCGTCACGACCCGCGCCATCACGGAGAAGATGAAGATGAAAGCGACGAGAACGAGAGCTCCCGCCCACGCCTGGCGGTGCCAGTCGTCGTAGGGCGAAACGGCGTACGTAAAGACCTGCACCGGCAGCGACGAGATCGGCTGGTCGAGCCGGGTCGACATGAAGCGATTGTTGAACGCGGTGAAGAGCAGCGGCGCCGTTTCTCCCGCGATGCGCGCGAGCGCCACGAGGATGCCGGTGATGATTCCCGGCAGCGCGGCCGGCATCATGACCGAGAACGCGGCACGGGCGCGCGTCGCTCCGAGAGCGAGCGAGCCCTCGCGCAAACTGCCCGGCACGAGGTTGAGCAGCTCTTCCGTCGTCCGCGTGATGATCGGGATCATCATAAAGCCCAGCGCGAGCCCTCCCGCGAGGGCCGAGAAGTGCTTGACCGGGAGGACGGCGAGGCCGTACGCGAAGATGCCGATGACGATGGACGGCACCCCGTTCAAGACGTCGGCCGTGAAGCGAACGAGGGTCCCGAATGGCTTCGTGCCGTACTCGGACAGATACACGCCGGCGATGATGCCGACCGGAATGGCGACGGCCGAAGCGATGCCGATCAGGTAGACGGTCCCGAGCATGGCGTTGGCCATGCCGCCGCCCGACTCGCCGACGGGCTTCGGCATCTTCGTGAAGAAGTCCCAATTCAGCGAGGAGAACCCCCGCTGGAGGACGTAGGCGAAGACGAAGAAGAGGGGCACGAGCGCCGCGGCCACGGCCGCGGCGCAAAGGAATACGACGAGACCGGAGAGGAGTTTTCGCCGCCGGGTCAGGTTCATGCGGCGGCCTTCGGCGCCTTGAAGGCCATCGTCCCGACGGGCCGGGACGTCTTGACCTTCACCTCGCGCGTGACGCTCCAGATGAGCAGGCGCGAAAGCGCATTGATGACGAGCGTGATGATGAAGAGCACCAGGCCGATCTCGATGAGCGCGGACAGATAGAGGTCGTCGGCCGCCTCGGTGAACTCGTTGGCGATGACGGCCGCCATCGTGTGCTGGGGCTTGAAGAGCGAGGCCGTGACCTGGGGGTTGTTGCCGATGACCATCGTCACCGCCATGGTCTCGCCCACCGCCCGCCCGAATCCCAGGATGACGGCCCCGAGAATGCCGGTCCGGCCGAAACGCAGCGCCGCCTGGATCGCCTCCCACCGCGTCGCACCCAGCGCATAGGCCGCCTCGCGTTGGGTGTACGGGACCGCTCTCAAGACCTCCCGGGCGACGGAAGACGTGAACGGGATCACCATGACCGACAGAATGAGCGCCGCCGAGAGCATGCCGACTCCGAGAGGGGGGCCCGCAAAGAGCGGGATCTTGCGCATCCACTCGGGCGTGTGCACCTGCAGCTGGCGGACGATCGGGACGAGCACGAAGACGCCCCAGAGGCCATAGACGATCGACGGGATTGCCGCGAGCAGCTCGGTCAAGAACGCCAGCGGCGTGCGGAGCACCTTCGGCGAAAGTTCCGAGAGAAAGATCGCGATGCCGAGGGCGATCGGGGTCGAGATCAGCATCGCGAGAAGGGACGAGTAGAGCGTCCCCCAGATGAACGGGAGCGCGCCGAACTCGCCGGAGACGGGATCCCAGACTTTACCGGTCCAGAACCGGAACCCGAACTTGGCGATCGAGAGGTGCGAGTTCCGGAAGAGCTCCCAGAAGATGCCGGTGACCAGCAGCACCACGAGGAGAGCAAAAAACCCCGTCCCCAGCCGGAAGCCGCGATCGTCGGCGCTCCTGCGGGAGGACGGGGTCTTCATGATGATGGTCTCCGGTTCGTTAGATCGAGATCCGCTTCAGGGCTGCCATCGCCAGGACGGCGATGTCCTGCGGCAGCGGCGCGTAGCCCAGCTCCGCCGCGAACTTCTGCCCGTCGGTCAGTGCCCACTTCATGAAGTCCATCATGATCCTGGACCTCTTCTTGTCCGAGGGGCTCTCGTAGAAGAGCAACCACGTGAAGGACGAGATCGGGTAGACACCGGCTCCCGGCGCATTCGTGATCGAAACGCGAAAATCCTTGGGCATCGCCTTGGTCGCGGCAGCCGCGGCCGCGGTGACGGAGTCGAGCGTGGCCGAAACGAACTCGCCGTTCATGTTCTGCACGGCGCCGTAGTCGATCTTGTTCTGCCGGGCGTAGATGAGCTCGACGTAACCGATCGAGCCCGGCGTCTGCTTGACGAGCCCCGCGACGCCCTCGTTGCCCTTGCCGCCCACGCCCACCGGCCAGTTGACCGAGGTCGCCACGCCGACCGTGCTCTTGAAGTCGGGCGAGACCTTCGAGAGGAAGTCCACCAAGATGTAGGTCGTTCCCGAGCCGTCCGACCGGTGCGCCACCGTGATGTCCGTGGCCGGCAGCTTCGCGCCCGGGTTCAGAGCCGCGATCCTCGCGTCGTTCCACTTGGTGATCTTGCCCATGATGATCTCGGCGAGCACCTTGCCGCTGAACTTCAGCTGCGTGTCCACGCCCGGGATGTTGTAGATCGGCACGACCGCGCCGAGCACGGTCGGCAGGTGCAGGATGGCTCCCGGCGCGGCGAACTGCTGCTCGGAAGTCATCGGACCGTCGGTCGCTCCGAAGAAGACCGTCTGGTTGGAGAGCTGCCGGATGCCGCCTCCCGAGCCGATGGACTGGTAGTTGATCTCGACGTCCGGGTGCATCTTGTTGTACTCGGAAAACCACTTCGAGTAGATCGGGTACGGGAACGTCGCCCCCGCGCCGTTGATCTGCACCGTCTGGCCCAGGCCCGTCGCGGCCGGAAGCGCCAGGGCGGCGCCGAGTGCGGCGGCGAGCAGGAATCGCGTCGCTTTCATTCTTCTCTCCTCGCTCACGAACATGAAGTTCAGAGGTTAAATCTGCGTGAACCTGCGGTTAATTAGAAGTTGAAGAGCGTGAAAAGGCCGTAGCTCTCCTCGACCGGCTTCGAGTTGGGCGCGCCCATGTACCGGGTCTGCTCGAACTTGAACATCACCGCGGTCGCGACGCCGCTCTTGGTGACGGGGAACCAGTACGCGGGGCCGGCGATCCAGCGCTGCTTGCGGCCGAGCTTGGTCTTGTCGGGGGAAAGGCGATCCCACCGGATGAGCGCCTCGAGGCCGCAGTCGGGCAGCCGGGGCGTGGCCCAGACCGAGTAGCCTTCCGAGTCGACGATCGTCCCGCCGGAAGCGACCTGGTCCTTGTTCTTGTTGTACTGGAAACCGAAGTTGATGTACGGGTTCTCGAATGTGAGCAGGCCGATCAGGCGCTCCTTCTTCGCGTCCCTCAGGTAGTGGTCGGAATCGTAGAAGCCGGTCAGGCGCAGCCCCTTCAGGATCGGGACCATGGGAGCCGGGCGAAGGGTCCCGCGGACCTGGAACGCCAGCTGTGAGTCTTTGTCCTGCGGCTTCGTGTAACCGTCGCCATTGTAGACGCCGGCGTGGATGTCGCCGAAGTTCTCCGGAGCGTTCCAGTGGACGGAGGCGCCGAGGTCCGACGAGGTCAGAAACGTCTCGCGGTCGGTGAAGATCGGGCCGGCAAACCGGTACCGATAGATGCCTTCCTCGAAGTCGACGTACGGGGTCTGCTGCATGCCCAGACGCAGCCAGGAGCCCTTGGTCGTAAAGTCGCTGAAGTTGAGTTGTCCGTACGCGTACTTGAGCCGGTACCCCAGAGTCCCCGAGAGGCCGGGGACGTCCACGCCGCCCACCTGGCCCACGCGGACGACGTCGGGCGTAATGCGAAACTGGATCAGGTGATTGATCTGGCCGGTCACGTTGATGTACGCGCGGGTGAGGTTGAAAGCGTTGGGGTGGACCTTCTGGCCATCCGAGCCCGTGACCGTCGGCTCCTGAATGTAGTTGTAGTCCGCGAAGATCGTGCCGCCCACGTTGACCGCCGGCGTGTCGTCGGGCGGCGTGTATCCCGATGCCACGGTGACCTGCGCGCGGACGGCGTCGGCCGCGCCGAACACGAACACGGCGGCCGCGCAGACCACGAGAGTAAATCCGAACCTGTGCTTCATGGCTTCTCTTCCTCCTAATTAAGGCGCGAGTTTTACGAGCGCGCCGTCAACGGTGAAGGAAGCTCATGTAAACATGCCGTGAAGCTGTGGCCGCGCGGTCTCCTTCAGTTCGGAAACGTTGCGCGAATCACCTCGTCGGAAATTCCGGACTTCTTCCAGTCGATGATCTCCTCGGCCGTCAGCGGCGCCGCCGGGCGATTCGCCCTCACGAAGGAGACGATCACGTCCGTTCCGACGCCCTCCTGCTGAAGCGAGAGGACCCTCGTCTTCAGGGCCGCCGCGCCGATCCCGACGGGTGCGGCCGGACGCGCCGGAGCGGCCGCCGGAGCGGCCGCCGCCGCTGACGCAGGCGCGGGCTCTCCGGGCGCCGGGGTGTTCTTCTTGAGCTCCCACCGAAAGATGCTCGAATTCGACGGCAGCGGAGCCGTGGAAAGCTCGGCGACGGCGCTCCCGTCGCACGCGTAGGCGTTGAAGGTCACCTTGTACCAACTCTGGGCCGAGTCCACGCAGCCGGGCGACTTGTCCCCGACCGGGCAGTCGGTCTTCATGAGGTTCTTGAACCGGTAGGAGCGCAGGTACAGGATGTTTCCGCCGAGGGCGGCCGTCTCGTTGCGCTCCGGAAGGTAGGGGTTGCTGATCTCGCGCTCCTGCTGTTCCTGGTCGATCGGCCCCCAGGTCTTCAGAAGCCGGCAACCGCCGGGCAGCGGCGGCGCCGGTGCGTCGGCCGTGCTGACCTCGGCCTGGTAGACCTTCACCGCTTTGCCCTCCGGCGTCAGGGAGGCGCAGCCGGCGGCCGCAACGGCGAGCGCGAGGACGAGCGTTGTTCTCATGTCGATCCTTCCTTTCCAGAAAGCCCGCCGAATTGTATCCGCCCCAAAAAAAAGGCCCCGATCGCTCGGGGCGGAGGGAGGGTCGTGCGACGCAGTGTCGGGAAGATCCGTCCCGGCCATGAAGTCCCGCCCGAAAAGACGTCAAATCGATGTAAAGTCGCGCCTTCAGAAGACCCTCACATCGACTTCACGGCGACGCCGGTGCTCCCGGGTCAGCCTCCCGCTCTCACGGAGGCCCGATGACCCCTGTCGAAACCCAGAGCGGACCCGCATCGCCGATCCTCGCTCCCAAACGCCTCTACCGCCTGATCGAGCCGGTCTACGCCGACCTGCCGACGGACGACCTGGCCGACTACTTCCGCCTCGCGCTCGAGCGCACCGAAGAGCGATTCGGGCAAGAGTGCGGCGTCGAAGCGACGCTGCTCGCCCGCCGCGAGGGGGCGCGGTGGAAGGCCGTCGCGGGCTCGGATGAAAAGCTCCTCGAGCGGCTGCAGAAACTCTCGCGCGCCGAGCACGAGATCTTCGTTGCCGAGAAGACCGCGTTCTGGAAGGCGCCGTTCCCGACCGCAATCTGGCTGCTCGGCTCGCGCTCCGAATGGCTGGCCCTGCTGCGCCTCTCGCGGCTACCGGACGAGGGGCCGGCGCTGCTGCTCCAGATGGCTCGCCTCGCAATCCAGCACCGCGCCGTCGAGTCGGGATGGACGAACATCCTCGACCGGGCGCGGGCGATCCAGACGAGCCTGTTGCCCGATCCGCTCCCGCTCCTCTCCGGGTTCGACCTGGCCGCGCGCTCGGTGTCGGCCGACGCGGTCGGCGGCGACGTCTACGACGCGATCCCGCTCGTGACCGACGCCGTCGGGCTGATGATCGGCGACGCCTCGGGGCACGGCCTGCCGGCGGCCCTCGAGGCGCGCGACGTCGTCGTGGGCCTGCGCATGGGGGCGGCCCGTCACCTCAAGATCGACGCCACCGTCGAGCGCCTGAACCGGATCCTCTGCGATTCGACGCTTTCGTCGCGGTTCGTCTCCCTCGTCTACGGGGAGCTCGAGAGCTCGGGGTGGTTCGACTACATCAACGCCGGCCATCCGGCGCCCTTGATTCTCACGCGGCACGGTGCGCGCAGCCTGCCGGAATCGGGGCGCGTGCTGGGCGTCTCTCGGGAATCGGTCTACCGGATTGGCCACGCGGAGGTTCCCCCGGGAGGGCTCCTCGTCCTCTATACCGACGGCGTGACCGAGTGCCCCTCGCCGAGCGGAGAGGAGTTCGGCGTCGAACGGCTCGCCGGGATCGCCCAGGTGCTCCTCGACGCCCCGGCCGCGCACATCGTCTCCGCGATCTTCGACGCACTCCAGGAGCATTCCTGCAACGAGCGCCCGCCCGACGACGCCTCGGTGCTCATCGCGCGCCGCGCGGGGTGAGGCCGGAGAGCGGACGTCGCCTTCAAACCTCGTCCTCACGGGAACTTCAACCGATCCTCGAACGAAGCCGCCAGACTGTTCCACGAACGCACCTGCGCTCGAGAGAGGCGGCGCCAGAACATTGACTGCAGGCTTCGACCCGCTGATGACACGAGTGCATTCCTGATGCAGGCCGGGGGGATGCGGCCCTGGGTCTTCCTGACCGTATCGGCCCTCTTCGAGGTCGCGTGGATCGTCAGCCTGAAGCTGACAGACGGCCTCAGCCGCTTTCTGCCGCTCGCGGGCTACCTGGTTTCGGGGCTCGGCGCCGCGGTGTTCCTCTCGCTGGCGATGAAGGCCATTCCGATGGGAACGGCCTACGCGGTCTGGATGGGCGCGTCTCTCGTCGGCGCGATGATCGTCGACGCCGCGTTCTTCCGGGAGCCGTGGAACGTGGCGCGCATTGCCTGCGCGATGCTCATCGTCGCGGGCACGTGCGGTCTCCAGCTCGCGTCGCCCCGCTGACGGAACCTTCGTTCGCATTGGCGCGACGAATGGCGATACGATCCGGCCTTGATCTGGATCGAGTTCGTCGAGCCGGAAGAGGAGCAGTCGGCCGGGACGTCCGAGGCGCTGGCCGTCCTCGGGGCCGGCGACGCGAAGGGCCTCGCCGCGATGGAAGCGGCGCTCTCCGACTTGCTCGCCGCGGCGATCCCGGGCGACCCGCCGGACGACGCGAGCCCGCGACCCGCGCTGCCCCGGCTCGTGAAGAAGGCGCGGCGGCGAATTCCGCGCCGCAGGCTCACCCTGCCGCGCGGCGTCCCCATCCGGGAGGCCGTCCTCTCCGCCTTTGCGCGCATCGTCTCGACGGCGCGCGGCACCGCCCGCCACGTCGCCAGCGAGCCCGAGGTCGCGCTGCACGACTTTCGCAAGTCGGTCCGCCGGGCCCGCGCCCTCGTGTCCCTGCTGCTCCCCGCGCTCGGCCGGACGGCGGCGAGCGGCCTGGCCGGCGAGCTGCGCGGCGCCTTCCGGGCCACGGGGGCCCTGCGCGACGCGGACATCCTGATCGCGACGCTCCAAACGGTCGCCTCGGACGACCCGGCCCGACCGGATTTCGAACGGGCGCTCGCGCAGGAACAATCCCGCGACGGGTCGCGCGCCGCCGAGGCGCTCGCCGCCGGCAACCGGGTCCTCCGGCCTCTGCCCGACGTCCTCCGGGTCACCCTCCCGCAGGCCTTCTCGATGGACGACCTCGCGCGCGGCCTCGCGCGCAGCTGCCGCCGGGTGCGGAGCACCCTCGCCGAGGCTGCGGCGACCGGCAGCAACGCCGATTTTCACGAGTGGCGAAAGCGCGTCAAGGAGCTGCGCTACCAGATCGAGCTGCTCGCCTCCTCGGGAAGCCGCGAGTTGAAGCGCCGCGAGAAGGCGCTGGCCGCCCTGGCGGAGGAGCTCGGCAAGGTCACGGACCTCATCGTCCTCCAGGCGGCGCTGGCCGAACGAGAGGGATCGGGAGCCGTCCCGCAGGCTCCGGCGCTGGCCGGGGCCATCCAGGCCGAGATCGCCGGGCGCTCGCGACTGCTCGTCGAACGGGGCCGGGGATTCTTCACCGAGTCACCCGGAGATTTCGCCCGACAGGTCCTCGCCGAGCGCGGCTGAGTGCCGCAGGCCCGAAGGATCCTGTCTCAGCGTCGAGAGCGCCCTACGACGCCCGCACCACCGCGAGCCGCCGCATCCAGTCGTGCATCCCTTGCAGGTCGTCGACGATGACGCAGCCACCCGGGGGATGACTGCGGCGGGCACCCGTACCGCCCACGAGGATGGGCACGACGAGGGGGATCGCCCGGCGCAGCTGTTCGAGTCGGTCCCGGGACGCCGGGCCCGCCGTCGAGACCGAAATGCTGACTCCGATGGCCGCGGGGCGCCGCGTCTTGAACGCCGCCACGATCTCGGCCACGGGCGTGTCCGCGCCGAGCACGTGCGGCTTGAGGCCCGCAAATGCCGCCAGGAAAGCCGCCATCTGCAGCCCCAGGCCGTGCGTCTCCCCGGAAAACGCGGCGAGCAGGATCCGAGGGCCCTCCGCGTCCCGCTCGAACGGGAGACGGACCGCGCGCAGCACATCTTCGAGACGCTGCGAAAAGAAGTGCTCGTGGTGGATGCCGAGCTCTCCGCGCGACCACACCTCCCCAACCTCCGCGATCATCGGCACGACGCGCAGGCGCAGGAAGTCGAGGGGCCCGAGGCTCGCCGCATCCGCGAGGAGCGCCGCCGTGAGCTCCTCGCCCCTGTGGGAGCGGACGAGCTCCATGAGCGATTTCAGGACCGTCGGGGGCTCCGCCAGCGCCGACAGCGTGCGGTCCGTCAGCAGCGACTCGAGCCTCGGCTCCGCGAGCGGAACGATCTGGCCCGGCCGGTGCCCCCGCGCGAGCGCCTCCGAGATGCGCCGCAGCCGGCGCACGTCCGCGACGCAATAGAGCCGGTGACCCGAGGGCTTTCGCCGGGGGACCGGGAATCCGTATCGCTTCTGCCATACGCGGAGCGTGTCGGGAGAAAAGCCGGTCGCCTTCGCGACGGCTCCGATCGAGAGCCGCGGCTCGGACGACACGCTTGTGAGAACGGTGTCCACGGGAACCTCCTTGCAGCGGCGGGTTCGCTGACAGACTCAAGGCCGCTAAGAATTAGTCTAGATATATAACTAGACGATAGTTATCAAGGTACGAACCAGAAAACACTCAACTATTTGAGATTAAAGTCATTAAAATAAGATCTTTAGATGATAAATGCCCGGAGCCAAATACCTGGACAAAACCGATGTGCAGACCTCGACATCTCTCCCTCCCCGACTTCACACCAGCAACGGGAAGGAGTGGTACCTTCTCGTTCCTTGCCGGAGAGGCCAACGATGAGCGAAGCCCAATTCATTGGTGGCGCCGGCACTCCGGATGACCGCCTGAACGATCACTCCCTCTACTTCAACCGGGAGATCTCCTGGCTCGCCTTCAATCGTCGGGTCCTCGAGGAGGCCCTCGACCCGGCCTGGCCGCTGCTCGAGCGCGTGAAGTTCCTGGCGATCTTCCACTCGAACCTCGACGAGTTCTTCATGATCCGCGTCTCGGGGCTTCACGAACAGCTCGAGGCCTCCGTCACCGAGCGCAGCGCGGACGGGCTCTCCGCCCCGGAGCAACTGCGCACGATTCGCGAAATCGTCCGCCACGACGCGGATCTCGCCATCCGGACGCTGCGCGAAGACCTGCAACCGAAGCTCGCCGAGGCCGGCGTCCGGATTCTCGAGTGGAACGAGATCGAACCGGAGCGGCGCAAGGAGCTCTCGGCCTACTTCGAAAGCGTCGTCTTTCCGGTGCTCACGCCCCTCGCCTTCGACCCGGCCCATCCGTTTCCGTTCGTCTCGAACCTGTCGCTCTCGCTGGCCGTCGAGCTTTCCGACAAGAAGGAAAAGCGCGCCGCCTTCGCGCGGGTGAAGGTGCCGGCTTCGCTGGGCCGCTTCGTGCCGGTTCCGGGCGCCCCGGACAAGACGTTCGAGTTCGTCCTGCTCGAGAACCTCGTCGAGGCCAACCTCGACCGCCTCTTCCCCGGGATGCAGATCCTCGGGGCCTCGGCCTTCCGGGTCACCCGCGACGCCGACCTCGAGATCCGCGAGGACGAGGCCGGAGACCTTCTGGACAGCGTTGCCGAAAATGTCCGCCGCCGGCGGTTCGGCGCCGCGATCCGGCTCGAGGTCGAGCGGCGCTGCCCCGAAACCGTTCGGGAATTGCTCCGGGCGGAGCTCGAGCTCGAGGCCGTAGACGTGTACGAGACCGACGGCCCGCTCGGCGCGGCCGATCTCCTGTCGGTCCTGAAGCTCGACCTCCCGCAGCTGAAGGACTCGCCGTTCCTGCCGGCCGCGCGCGGGCTCTTCGATCCCCCGGCCAACGTGTTCGACGCGATCCGCAAGGGGGACATCCTCCTCCACCAGCCGTACGACTCCTTCGACCCGGTCCTGCACTTCCTCGAGCAGGCGGCGGTGGACAACGACGTGCTGGCGATCAAGATGACCCTGTACCGGACCGGCACGGACTCGCCCATCGTCGCGGCCCTGGCGCGCGCCGCCGAGAACGGCAAGCAGGTCGCGGTCCTCGTGGAGCTCAAGGCCCGGTTCGACGAAGAGAACAACATCCAGTGGGCCCGCTCGCTCGAGCGCGCCGGCGTGCACGTCGCCTACGGCGTCGAGGGCCTGAAGACCCACGCCAAGATCGCGCTCGTCGTGCGCCGCGAGGGCAACACGATGCGCCGGTACGTCCACGTCGGGACGGGCAATTACAACCGGGCCACAGCCCGCGTCTACACGGACCTCGGTCTCTTCACGGCCCGGGCCGATTTCGGCCACGACGCCTCCGAGCTCTTCAACTTCCTGACCGGGTTCTCCCGGAAGACGAAGTACCGGAAGCTGACCGTGGCCCCTTCGGGACTCCATGACAAGGTCGTCGCGCTCATCGACGCCGAAGCCGAGAAGGCCCGCCAGGGCAAGCCCGCGGCGATCGTGGCCAAGATGAACGCCCTCGTGGACCCGACCGTCATCCGGGCGCTCTACCGGGCGTCGCAGGCGGGCGTCCCGATCGATCTCGCCGTTCGCGGCATCTGCTGCCTGCGGCCCGGCGTGCCCGGGGTCTCGGAGGGCATCCGCGTCTCCAGCGTCGTGGGCCGCTTCCTCGAGCACAGCCGCGCCTTCTCGTTCGGGGTCGGCGACGAGGAAGAGATCTATATATCGAGCGCGGACTGGATGCCCCGCAACTTCTTCGCGCGGGTCGAGCTCATGATCCCCGTCCTCGACGAGAAGGCCAGGGAGAAAATCCGCCAGGAGGTCCTCGCGCCCTTCCGCTCCGACAACACGCGGGCCCGCGATCTGGAGAGCGACGGCACCTATGTGCGCCGCCGCCCGGCGCCTGGCGAGGCCCCGCGCGACGCGCAGCTCGACCTGGTCGACCGCCTCGCGCGCCGCGGTTTGAAGGCTGTCCCGGCGCTCTAGGCGGCGGGCAACGCGATCCCGCCGGCCGTTGGCGCCGGCCGGCGCACGATCCGGGTGTCCGGGCCGATCGAGAGCGCCCGGCCCCTCCAGCGCACCGAGCGGCCCGTCAGGCCGGCGACGAAGACGCCGGCCGCGCCGAGATCCCGCACCGGAAGAAGGAACAGGTCCGAAGGCGAGCACGGGCGCCCGAGGGACGCGGCCACGCCGCCCTCGAGAGCGTAACGGAGTCCGAGGAGAACCGCCGCCGGCGCCCACGCGCCCGCCACGGCCGCGGCGAGAGCCCAGGGCAGCGCGCCCGAGAAGATCTCCATCAGGTACAGCGG
>Ga0209048_10005199_pt1 | contig 12313 bp, 10 predicted proteins | sample FrelakmetCRP12CR_FD_187146 | JGI IMG/M metagenome (GOLD analysis project Ga0209048, IMG submission 187146) | Freshwater lake sediment microbial communities from the University of Notre Dame, USA, for methane emissions studies - CRP12 CR (SPAdes)... | ecosystem: Environmental > Aquatic >... | reverse complement strand
CTTCATCGGGATTAAGCGTAAGGTAAGGTTGATGCCTGACAGCAAAAATGACTGCATCGGTCCCGTGCAACGCCTTTTTCAAATCTTGCTCTACACGGAGATGCTTCAGTTTCTCCTGGCCACGGAAAAATCTTTTTAAACTATGCGATGATGCGGGATACTCATCCTGCTTTTCAAATTCCCACCAATGAAGCACATAAGGGTCATGAACTCTTATTTCTGCTCCCATCTCGGTAAGGCGTCGCACGATCAGCTCAGAACCACTGTATCGAGTATCTCCCACATCTTCCCGATAAGAAGCCCCTAAGACTAAAATCTCAGCGGAGGCAATCGGCCGACCCATATTTCGTAGGGCATCACGGGTGAGCTGGGCAACATGAAGAGCCCTCGTATCATTGATGTTAATAGCCAGGGGTGTAATCTTGAAAATATCGTCTTCAAACCCATGGATATGGCGGTATGCCCAAAGGCCTAAGCCACCATCTTTAGGGAGACAATAGCCACCAATACCCGGCCCCGGAAATATCATGTTACTGTGAGTAGGTCGAACCTTGATTGCATTAATCACTTTTATTAAGTCAACACCATTCTGTTCTGCGAAAAGACTCCACTCATCAAGAAATGCTAGAATCGTTGCCCTAAAGCTATTCTCAACGATTTTTGCTGTTTCCGATTCAATGGGCCGATCAAGTACTGCGAGCGGATACTTTTCAGTATTTATAACTTCTTTTAAGAATTTAACAACCCTGCGGGTCGCCTCTTCATTTACTCCGCTACATACCCTCCAGAAATCACGGATACTCGATACATAATTCTTTCCAGGCATAACTCTCTCAAAACTGTGGGCCAATATAGGGTCGCTGGTGATTCCGCGCTTTCGAAACATTTTTTTTATGATCGGGTAAGCAATCTGTTCCGTTGTCCCTGGAGCCACAGTTGTCTCAATCAAGACGAGCGTTTTGGGGTGAATATTTACTGCGATGATTTCCAAAGATTCCTCAAGCGCCTCCATATCTGCTCGGCCATCCCTTAAATTACCCAATGACTCCTTTAAATAATCACATTGGACGTCCACAATCACCGCATCAGCAAGTTTCAGTGCTTCATAGGTGTACGTAGCCGTAAGTGTTTTTTTCACGTTAACACAGCGGTCAATTATCAAAGCGACTTCAGGGTCCTCGGCATTTATTGGTGAAATTCCTCGGTTAAGAAGAGGAATCTTCCAGTAACTTCGTGTACTGGGTCTCTGCATTCCAATAACAAACTTGGTGGGGTTCCCTTTTCCGTCTTCAGCGTCAGCGACCACTGCAGCCATTACTGCCCCAACAAACCCAATCCCCATAACCAAAACAATTTCTCGACCTAGGGCGCGCTGTTTCTCAACTAATGCTTGCAGACGCTCGAATTCTTTTGTGTAGTCTTCTCGCTCCGGTAATTCAAATTTTTCACCACTTGGGCTGAATGAATATTTTGGCATTGTTAACTCCTTGTCGTAAGGCGTAAGTCGTTAGGAGTAAAGGGTTAATATTAAGTGCTGCAGTGTTGGGGTAAGCTTATTCAAGATGAATATTGTCAAGGTAAAGTTCTCTTGTTTTGGTATTATTCATTAAAAAAACAATCATACGTTTGATCCTTTCCAGTCTTAGAGGGCGATGATGGAGGTTTGTCCTAATGGAATCAACAGGAATGGAAATCTGGTTGAGACCCTGTTTTAATTCAAAATTAGTGTCAAAACGATTGGCATATTCTAAACCACTTTTGTGATCGTCAATCCGAACGTGAAAATTTATCCTTTCATTGGTAGGATTAAAAACATCCATTTTAAAATAATGAAATTCAGACCAATCGCTTCTTATTTTCTGAAAATTGATCCCTGGATATTGACCGGGAGGAAGCACTACCTTAAGACTGTATCTACCAGAAGTCGCATGCTCTTCAGAAATTTCGAACCATTTATGGCATTCCCAGTTTAATTGTTTTAATTCTTCTTGGGATTCAAAGTCGAACAAAATTTTAGAGTTTGTTGGGTTACTTGAGTTACTTGAGTTTATTGGGCTTGTTGGGTTGCTTGGGTTATTTAGAGTGCTGCGGTGCTGCTGTGGTGCTGTTAAAAGGAGCGAATCGAAGATGTTTAGTATATTGAAAGTTTCTATCAAACTTGAGAGGCTCAAACCTGTGAAGATAGTCTTGGAAGGATTGTTGGAAATCGAAACTGTGTTAATGGGATTACTTGTGTTACTTGGGTTCATTGAGTTACTTGAAAAATTGAAGAAGGTAATTTCAGGTTTTACGCCAAAACGGAAAGGAAGAAAACTGGTTCCAAGCCCACGGCTGACGTACATCATCGTCTTTCCCTCCTGAAAGAAACCTTCGATGAATCTGAGAGATGCTTCAAGAGGAAAAATCTTTTTGAGATACTTGGTAAAAAAAATCTGTCCCCCGTGGGTATGACCGCAAAGAATAAGATCAAATCCAAATCCCGATGCTTCTTCAAAAATCTCCGGGGAATGGGCCAACAGTATGGAAGGTTCCTCAGAATTTAAACTTTTCAGACCTGTTTTTAAATTACTCTTTTTACTAACAGGGTCATCCACTCCGAGGATATTTAGAGCCTTCCCGTTAATCTTCAAGTGAAAAATAGAATTTCTTAAGAAAATGGGATTCTGTTTCTTTTTTAAGTTTTTTGACTTCTCTTCATGGCATAGGATACAGGATCCATTTTCATTGGAGTACTCTGCATTACCAAGTACTGCATAAGTTCCAAATGGGGCTTCAAATTGTTTTAAAAAAAACATTACAGGCGCATAGGGGCCCTCAAAACCAATAAAATCTCCTGTAATAAAAATAAGATCAGGTTTTTCTTCTTTTAGGATTTCTAATACCTTATTTTCCCTTAAACCGAGGCTTTTAATATGTAGATCTGAGAGGTGAGCTACTTTTAAACCATCCAAAACCTCTCCTAATGACGAATTTTTGATTTGGTAATGCCTGACTTCGATGCAATTTGTGTCGTAATAGGCCTTTGCAGCGAACAATAATAAAAGAGCGATTAATATAATAATGAATAGTCGTTTTTGCTTAAATAACTTCATCAGTTAATAAGTGAATGAGTTATTGGGTCTATTGGGTTACTTGGGTTTGTTGAGTTTGTTGGGTTATTGAGTGAATCAGTAATTGGGTTAATAAATTATGAATTTTGAGCTTTGAGTTATAAGTTTTAAATCGAAATTATTTTAAAAAACCCCTTACTACTTACGACTAACAACTTGCGATTCAAAAATATCTTTGCTATTCGCGAGAATAAAAACTGTCAAGGGCGGAGAAGGGAAGTCCTGGTTCTTGTTTTTCGTCTTCGAGAAATTGGTTAAGAGCTCTCATGGCGATGCATTTCGAAAACTCAGAGTAACAATTCTCCTTGATACAACGACTCATTTTCTCATTCCCTTCTTGTTTTATCTCATGAAATTCACATGTAAGACAGGTTTTGATAAGCATTACTTGTCACCTCGGTTCATTGGGTTACTTGGGTTCATAGTGATAACACAATCAACGCAAGAAACGCTATGAACTCAATAAACCCAGATAGGCTGCCGCCATTTCGAATTTTTTAAAATTCTACGTAAAAAGTTCCAATGTGATTTGTTCTGGCCACAGTAATTGTGGGTTTAAAGTTAATTAAGTGCTGCAATGATTCTGTTTTAACTTCAGCATCGCTAAACCGCAGCACTGCACCACCTGTTTAAGCCACCTTTTCAATTAAAGAATAATGAATCTCTACGGCGGGTTGGTATCCAATTAAATTCATCAGAACCCTAACCCGTTCACTATCCGAGACCCATCTATCGAAGATTCCTAAAAGATCCTTTAATGGGCCGGATTTAATTCTCACCAAATCATTGGGCTCGAAATGATAGCTTTTTCTAACAATGCCATCGCTATCAGTTCTTTTCTTAATCAGCTCTACTACTTCTTCAGAAACAGGAGTGAAGTTACCTCCAAAACCCAATATTTTCTTAACTCCCCTTGCCCACCTGACCAGGTTATAATTTTGATCAATATCAAACTTTCCAAAGATGTAATTGTGAAAAAGAGGTTTAAATTCTTTGTTCAACCTACCATTTCTTGGTAAAAAGGTCTCCACCAAAGGGTTAAATATCTCTATTCCTTTTGTGGAAAGGTAGGATTTTGCCTCTTCTTCTTTCTTCGGTTTTGTTTGGATGACGTACCAATTTTCCATAATTTTGAGCCCCGAATTATGAGTTGTGAGTTTTAAATTATAAGTTACTAAGTTAATGAGTTATTCAGCTAATAATTAATGTGCTGCGGTGTTGCTGTTTTACGGTGCTGCTGTTCTATTTTAACTGCATAACTGCAGCACAGCAGCACTTCTGCACATAAAAGTTAACGGGCGCCTTTTCCAAATAGCACCACTTTTATCGTTTCAAAGATGATGAGTAAATCAATTAATGGAGATAAGTTTTTAATATAGTAAAGATCGTATTTTAGCTTCTCTAAGGCATCTTCTTTCGATGCCCCATAGCGATATTTAATTTGGGCCCAACCAGTGACCCCTGGTTTTATGGAGAACCTCTGGTCATAAAATGGTATTTCTTTTCTCAATTGTTCAACAAAATAAGGTCTTTCAGGCCTGGGACCTACAAAGGACATGTCTCCTTTGATCACATTAAACATTTGTGGAACTTCATCGAGCCGCCATTTTCTTATCCATCGGCCAACACGAGTGATTCGTTTATCATCATTTTCCGCCCATACAGGACCATTGGTTTCGGCATTGTCAACCATGGACCTGAATTTTAGAAGTTTAAATATCTTCCCTCTTTTCCCAACCCTTTCCTGTTTATAAAAAACTGGCCCGTGAGAATCGATCTTGATCAAGATGGAGATGACTAAAATTAAAGGGGAAAGGAAAATCAAGCCAATCAATGAAAGAGTAAATCCAGTAACCCTTTTCACCCACATCGTTAATTCCGATTTTTTAAATCCATCTGAGAAGATAAGGAAGCTCGGCCGAAGGCTTTCCACCTGCAGTCTTCCTGTGAGATGCTCATAAAATTCAATCCCCTCCTCTACGACAATTCCTCTCATCTTACATTCCAAAAGCTGGGCATCGGGAAACTTTCCCCTTCTCTCCTCAAGGGCTACAATAATACGGTTGACCTTCTCTCTTTTAGCAATATCGAGGATCTGGGTTTGGTCACCGATAATAGAAGGGTTTACCAATTTCTCTCCCACCCTCTCTGGATTTTCGGTGATAAATCCAATCACTTTAAAACCCGTATCCACCCTTTCAACGATCTCCTTCGCAATATTCTTGGCTAAGGAACCGGAACCCACAATCATAATCTTTTGGTCTAACTGTCTCGTCCTCAAAATATAGTTGTAGATTATTCTCCACGAGACAATTACCACACCCATGAGACCCAAGCTGATGAGGAAAATTCCCTTTCCAATGATGAGGAAAGGGAATATATAATAAAGGGCAGCTAAAAGGATGGAAGACACCCCCAGGGATTGGAGAAGGCGGATGCCCAATTCTATATTGCTTCGATAGACTTTAAGGTCATAAAGGTCGAAATAATAGAGAGAAAGCTGAACGCAGGCCATAATCAATAAGGCTTTCAGGATAAGGTATTCATAGGTATAGAAGCTTATAGGGCCACCAAGAAAACGAAGGTAAGCCCCAAGAATCACCATTACTGTGATAAAAGCACTCTCCAAAAAGAAGAATGCAATTTTACGAATAGGTATATATAGGTCAAAAATTCTAATTATCATTTTGCATGAAATATTGTGCTGCTGTTATTCGGTGTTGCGGTGTTGCAGTTATTTTTTATAACCGCAACACGGCAGCACTACAGCACGCCTCCCCTTAAAAAAGTTTTTGTGTAAATGGAAATATTTTCCCCCATCGGCTTTGAGGTTTGGCCCCCCTTTTCCCGTAACCATATCCATAGCCATATCTGTAAGAATATCCATCGGAACCAAAATAGCGTGAGGAGAGTCCAGAAGATTTAAATTCCACATCATTCAGCACGAGGCCAAAAATCTTCTTTTTCTCTAAAGAGGCAATAGCCTGTTTTACTGTTTCCCTCGGTGTTACTCCGGCCCGTACAACGATAAGTATCTCATCAACCATCTTAGCCAGAACTTCTGATTCTGATGTGGCAAGAAGAGGGGTCGAATCAAAGATCACATATCTGTCGCGATATTGTGATTTTAATTCATGAATCAGAGTTTCCATCTTTTTCGACCCAATCAGTTCCGTAGGGTTATCCTGAACTTTTCCTCCTGGCAGAATGGTTAATTTTTCTATCTCCGTTTTCATGAGGAATTCAGAAATATTTCTATCGCCCGTCAGATAATCTGACAGGCCCTTATCATTCTCCAGGCCGAACCAATGCCCAAGAGTAGGGTTGCGAAGGTCACAATCCACCAGCAAGGCTTGAGAGTGAAAGTCATGGGCAATACCAATAGCAAGGTTCGCTGCAACAAAGGACTTCCCTTCCCCGCTCATAGCACTGGTCACCATAATTGTTTTTGCGAATTCTGGACTTTTACGGTGAAGGAGATGGGCCCTCAGTTTTCGGAACTGCTCAGCAGCCAGAGATGCAGGTTGGGAAAAGTAAATCAAACTTTGATCGTATATCGTCCCTCCTGATTCTAAAAGAGGAGGCATGATCTTCTTGCCTTCGCGTCTCTTCTCTTCTTCCTCCTCCGAAACAAAGGAAGTCTCCTCTTTTAATTCCTCTCCTCTTTCCTTCTCGGCCTTTTCCAATGCCTTATAAATTTTACTCATTTCCCCTCCATTCATCCTTCTTTAAAGAAGTGATCTGGGTCATTTTCCAAAAATCCCGTGATAAAACTTAAAAAAACCATTTTCAAAAAATTGTATTGTCCACCCTGTGATTTCCCATTTCGGACTCAGAAGGGATACAAAGACGATCAAAGCGACTAAGCTGAGCAGCACAATGGGTATCACTTTAAACAGAACAAATTTTCTTCGTTTCTTCTGAAGGCTGAATCCATCAAGATTTTTAATCGCCTCATGGACGATCTTTCGCCCGATGACCTTTTGATCGGTTGCATAACCCATCAGCAAAGCATTGTCACAGACGATATTAATCAGTCTGGGGATCCCTTTCGTATACTGGTAGATTTTATTAATAGCTTTTGGGGTAAAAATATTGAGATTAAATGTCCCGGCTATCCTCAACCTTTTTCTGACATATTTTTTGGTATCCTCTTTATTAAGGGGCTGTACATGGTAACGGAGGCTCACCCTTTGCTTCAATTGTCGAAATTCAGGCTTCTCCATGATTTCGTTTAATTCAGGTTGTCCGATCAGGATGACTTGGAGGAGTTTATTCTTAGAGGTTTCCAAATTGGTGAGCAAACGAACCTCTTCAAGAAGTTTAGGATCCAGTTTATGGGCTTCATCGACGATTAAAACCACGGTCTCATTTTTGGAGTAGCAACTCATCAGAAATTTATGGAGTTGAGATAGATATTGCCCTTTAGACTTTTTCTGACTTTTTAGCCCCAAATCCTGACAAATATAGTGTAGGAAGTCGGTAGAACCCATCATCGGATTGAAGAGATAAGCGGTCTTGGTATTTCCATCCAGCTTGCTGAGAAGTGTTTGGACGAGAATGGTCTTCCCTGTCCCCACCTCCCCTGTCACCACTGTAAATCCCCTTCTCTCCCTGACTGCGTAGGTGAGATGAGCCAAGGCCTCTTTATGACTTTCACTAAGATAGAGAAACTTGGGATCTGGAGTGATCTCGAAGGGCTTCTCTCTAAAACCGTAAAAGTTTTCGTACATACATTAAGCTGCTTTCTTCTCGATCTTTGGAATATTGGTTAACACCTTAAACCCAAAGGTGGCCTCTAAATCTTCAGGATCCCTGAAGGAATGATCCATCTGTTCCCTCAAGAAGGCCAATCCAAGGCCAGAACCCATTCCCAATAGGAGGGCAGCAAGTATAATTTTTTGAATATCGGGTTTATATGGTTTTTCTGGAATCCTTGCGGGATCAATTACTCTGAATTGCTCTCCCTTTTGCCGGCGCTCTAAATTTTCTGCCTGTTGAGCCTCCTGGGCTTTCTTTAGAAGGGTTTGATAGCCTTCCTTTGTGTTTTGATAGTCTCGTGAAATAGCGGCCATTGCTTGCTCTCGGGCCGGTGTATTTTCGATTCTCACTCGGTATTTGTTGATTTGGTCTTTGATCTTGACCTCTTCCTCCCTCAATCTTTCAATTTCCAGCTCAGTAGCAATCAGTTGGCTCTCCATCTCTTTGTACCGGGGATTAAGTCTAAGTTCTGATTTCTCATCTTTCTTTTCCCTTTTTGTCTCTGTTTTGGGTGCTGATAATTCGGAAACGGTCATTGGTCCTTCGGTCTTCTTTCCCAATTTGTCTTTTTCAATTTTCGCCTCTAACTCCGCAATTCTTTTTTGGACAATAACAATATCAGGATGCTTTTCTGTATATTTGGTTTGAAGGTCTGCAAGTTGATTCTTTAACATTTCCAGTTGGACTTCCTGCGGGTCTTTTAAAGGGATAAACGAAGAGGTAAAGCTATTTTTCATATTTGGCGCTGAGGCAATCATAAGCTCAGTATCAGAGATTTGTTTCTGGATAACCAATTTCCGATCGTTCGCTGACCTCAGGCTCTCACCAATCCTCTGGTAAAGGAGTTGAAGCTGGTCAAGTACTTTGAGATTTGCATCCCGCTGCTCAGGGAGTTCGCTCATAAACTGTTTTTTAAACTGTAAGACCGATTTCTCTTGTTCTTCAAGCTTTGCCCTCGTAGCCTCCAATTCAATGGAAAGAAATTCCGTAGTCCCCTGAGCCTGTTGTTCCCGGGATTTAAGGTTTTCCTCAATAAAGAGGGAAGCCAGCTTATTGGTAACGTTTGTAACTGTTTTTGGATCTTTCCCGATATAAGAAATTGTGAAATAACCTTCTTTCGGTCTGGTTTTTACTTCGATATTTTTCCTCATCAATACTACAATCTCTTCGGGGGCAAGAGATTTTGCTTCTTCCTGATAGAGGTTGAACTCAGATATAACCTGTTCCAAACGAGTCCGGCTCAGAATCTCCTGCCCAATGGATTGAAGGCGGTCTTCAATTCTCGATGTGATAGTAGGTCTCACAAACGCCTCTGGGACCTTTTGCGGAGTGACCAAAATCAATGTAGAGGCAAGATATGATTTGGGGGTGATATAAGCATAGAGAATGGCTCCGATTAATATCACGACAAAAGGGATGATGACATACCAGATCCGCCTCAGAAAAATTTCAATATAATCATGGATATTAAAAGACTTTTCAAGGTTGATCATTGATTACCTCCCATTTTTTACGCAATGCGCCACGTGCATAGCGGTTAACGTTAAGGGCTTTGCACATTCTTTTAATAGGTCGCGGTTACTCTAAATATTCCTTGGTAGTCACCATAATCTGCACTGCTTATATTCGAAGAACTCTTAGTATAGTTAATCTGTAAAGAGAGTGTTAACCATTTAAAAAGCTGATAGGAGGTATTTCCTCCAATTTCCCATGTGTTATTTATCTGTTTTTTCCCCCCTATTACAGACTCAGCGTATTTGTCCCATTCATAACTGCCGAATAGCCCTACACTCATTTTTTGTAGAAGCTGATAATTAATACTTCCTATGGCTCTGTGGGATTGGGTAAAACCACGATTATCGGCAGTAAAGAAATCCTCTGTATATCCACCCTGAAACGAGATAGTATATGTGGTCTTCTCTGTTCGCCGTGTTAGTAGAACATCATAAGAAGGACCACTTAACATGGACCCGTTCGCAGGGTCGCTCCAGTAATAACCCACTTCAACCTTACTGCTCAGTGTTTTACTGAAGGCATGTTCGATACCTAAAGTTGGCCTGTAAACGACATAATCCATGCCAGGATTTTCATTGATGCGAGGCTTTTCGAAATTACGCCACAACTGAGTATAATTTGCGAAGACCGACGTATTTGGATTAAAACGGTATGTATAACGTCCCGTAACCATATTACCCACTAAATCTGGGGAACGCTGAAAATTTCCGAGGGTGAGGCCATATTCAAAAGAGACTCCATTTCTAATATCGAACCAATAGGTGATTCTAGGATTGACGAAGTTTTCCATGCTATCTTGGGATGTCCGGCCTTGGATGTTATAGACGTTGTTTCGATAGTTCAAAGCAACGACATCTTCTTTTCCAAATTGATATTGCAAAGAGGGCTCAAAAACATTCCTGAACCAAGGTACCCTTTTTATCGTTCTCGAAGGAAGATATTGACCCGGTATAGCAGTAGGAGAATAATCCGCCTCCCTTATATCATCAGAACGGATTAAATAATCTCTTACACGAAAATTCAACTTTTGAGTCAATGCATACCAGGCGTTGAGTATTCCATTTAAGCTGATGTAATTATCCTCGTGATTCTTAGCATAAAAGTTAAACCCGGCATTGAAGTCCAAATCAACTCCATACCTGTCTTCGGCAGTGGGAGCCTGTCGGAGTTCACGTGTGGTAGGAGATCTTGGTGTGGTTGAAAATCTAAATCCCGGAGAAATAGTGGTGAGAAAGTCGCCTTTTTTGTTTGTTGCACTCAAGTTAATATTATTATCATACTCCTCCTGAATAGTAATATAAGGTTGGAAGTGCGAGAGAATATCTTCCGACCAAGCATGCACGATCGTGGGAAAAATTATAATAAACAGAGCATAGCCCAAACATTTCATTCTATTCATTTTATCCTCATCTATAAGTCTTGACTAATTTCGGTCATAACCCCACACCCGTCTTTTCAATCCGGAACAATTATGGTGTCGCCAGACTTAAGTATAATGTTTGAATTGAGATCATCCCCCTTAACAATTTTTTTGTAGTTCACGGTGATCCGTTTCTCTTTACCGTCTTCTTTACGGATGATTAGAATCTTCTTCTGATTTGCCCAATCTGTAAATCCACCTGCCATGATGATAATTTGGAGAAGAGAAGTTTCGCTTCGAAGACGGAAAACACCTGGATTTCTTACTTGGCCAGAAACAAATACCTTGAAGCTATTGGCCTCCATAACAATTACAGAAATATTTGGAATATCTACAAATTCTTTCAACCTTTGCATCAACAGTTCTTTCAATTGGAGAGGGGTGAGCCCAGCTGTCTGAATCTCATCGACAAGGGGGAGCGAGATCTTTCCATCTATCCTTACCGTTACCGTCCTTGATAAATTCTCTTCCTTCCATACATGGATATAAAGAACATCCTCCGAGCCAATGATATAATTTGCGCTATCCGCTGGTACCTCTGCCTGAGATTGCTTTTTTAAAAGAACCTCTTTGTCAGTTTGAGTGTAAGCGATTGGAGTCGATATACAAAAGATCGCTAGCCCAATGATTCCGGCGGTCACTAATTTTTTCATCTCTTTCATCTCTATCTCTCCTTAATTCTTAATAGGGTCCGAGACTTCGAGGATTCTAGGGTTCAAGTTTTTTCCTTTTAAAAAGCGCCTTTGTGTCGTAGCCTCATTTTGTCTTAGTGCCTTAGTTACTCAATAACTCAATAGCTTTAAGTCTTAAAACATTTCACTTGAACCCTTGCCCCCTAGACCGCTTGAACCCTTTGGTTTATTTACGTTTCTGTTCCAAATGTCTTTCTGATGAGATCCATAGTGCCTGTTCCATGGATAGGGAAGCAAACTTGATCGATCATGATCTCAAAGCCCTTACTTTTAAAGTCATAAAATTTCAGAGCATCTTCAAATCGGGATTTAACATGGTCGCCTGCTTTTAAATCCGCATAAGGGAGCATAACAACCAGTTTATCCAATTCTAAAGAACCAATAATATCGCTCTCCCGTATCTCTTCCATTAAAAGATCACTCAATGTCTGATTACAGGCTTCCAAACCACCTCCATTATCCTCTAGTGGAAATTGCTTGATTTTGAAGAGCATGAGGCAGAGAAAATTTTGATAACGCCGTGCACGTTTCACTTCGAGGTCTAAAAGAAAAAGAAATAAATCTCGATTCAGGACTCTTCCGAATGCTTCTTCTAGCCTCTTTGGGAACTCATCCCCTAAGTTCTCCATCCCACTCCTCCTTCATAATGACCGCTTTGTCCTGAGAAAAATTTATTTAAGTTTCTCAACTGGTCTCTTCCCCAACCTTCCGATAGCCTCTTAGATCATTTAAATGGTATTTCTGAATCTTATACAGCAACCCCTTATAACTCACCCGAAGCAATCTAGCCGCCTGTTTTCGGTTCCAATGAGTTT
>Ga0209048_10005198_pt1 | contig 12316 bp, 7 predicted proteins | sample FrelakmetCRP12CR_FD_187146 | JGI IMG/M metagenome (GOLD analysis project Ga0209048, IMG submission 187146) | Freshwater lake sediment microbial communities from the University of Notre Dame, USA, for methane emissions studies - CRP12 CR (SPAdes)... | ecosystem: Environmental > Aquatic >... | reverse complement strand
GCCTTGGTCACCAGCCCACTGATGCCGTCTTCGACCAGTTCTTTCGGGCCGCCGACATCGGAGACAATCACCGGGAGACCGGAGGCCTGTGCTTCGATTACCACATTTCCGAAGGTATCGGTCGTGCTCGGAAAAACGAAAATGTCGGCGGATGCGTAAGCTTTTGCGAGCGGTTCGCCCGTGAGGTAACCGAGGAAAATCGCGTCTGGCAACACGTTGGCCAGCGTCTCGGAATACGGCCCGAGTCCGACGAGATAGAGCTTCACCGGCAGACCACCTCCGCGAACCTTTTCATAGGCCGCTGCGAGCACATCGAGATCTTTTTCGCGCGAGATGCGGCCGACATAGAGAAGACGAACTTCCTGCCCGTTCCTTCCGGAACCTGGCCAGAAGGAGAGATTACGTCGGGCCGGGTTGAACAAATCGGTATCCAGCCCGCGCGGCAGAATCTTTAGCTTCTCCGGGTCGAACCCGCGGTCGATCCAGCATTTCCGATATTGCTCCGAGTTGACAAAGACGGTGTCGACCTGCCCGTAAAGCCAATGCATGTAGCTCCAGGCCAGGCTTTCGAGAAAACGGTCCTCGGTTAAAATGCGGACGTATTCCGGAATATCGGTGTGATAAATGCCGCTGGTTTGCAGGTTCAACATCTTGGCGGCCAGGAGCGCGGTGAGTCCCATCGGACCCGGCGTGCTGATGATAATCTCGGTGAACTGTTCCCGCTGGACGTAATCGAGGATTTGCATGATGGGCGGGAAGCTCAGCCGTTGCAGCTCGTACTCCGGCAATTCGAATTCGCCGATCGGTCTGAAATTCTTGATCGGTATGTCGTCGACCGTCAGATCCCGGCGGGAGGTGATGACGATCAGTTTTTCGCCAGCCGCGACGCCGGCGGCCGTCATTTTCCGGATCGTGTTGGCCACGCCATTCACATCTTCGAGCGTGTCGGTGAACCACGCCCGCTTGCGATTCTGCAGGGCGGGCGGAATAGAACCCGTCATCTCCAGGAAGACACGTCGCAGCCACGGGCGCGACGGTGCCTGGCTGTGAAAAGCGTAGATGTAGGGCGAGAGCAGAACCACGATCGGGGCAATGCCGCTCAGGGCCTGCATGCTTTCGATCACGTTGCCGTTTCGAATCTGCTGCACGAATTTCTCGAAGAGACGAAAAGCGAGCTGTTCGCAGACCATGTTCGTCATCAGGAACGTCCGCCGTTCCGGCTCGGTCACGCCTTCCAACTCTTTGGCGAGTCGAGCTTTCACCTTCGGCCGCGCGAAATGTTTTGAGAGCCCTTTCCAAAGCGAGACATTTCCCGGTTTCGCCAGCTCGAAAATCTTTCCCGACATCACGCCCTGGGCGATGAACGTCGCTTTTTCGCGCAGGGTGAATTCGGTCGGGTCGCGGCCCTCCATAAACCGCGAGAACATTGTCTCCAATAAGGGAGCACTCGGTCCGAGGCGTTCGGTGAAGCGATCCTGGATGAAACAGGAGAGGGTGTTGTAAAAACCGTGCGATAACGCCAGTGGCGTGCCGCCCTCACCCCGAGGTGTGCAGGCCCCGGCGCGGACGTGCTGGAGAAACTCCGCCGCCGTTCGCGCGCGCGGTGTTTCCGTGTAGGCGGAGGCAACAAACTTGCCGCCGTGGTCATCCGAGCCGCCGGTGAAGATCTTCTGCCAGGGCTCGGGGTGGGTGGGTTGGAGATTGTGGCGGTTCGCCATCTCTTCGACCTGTTCCGGCCTCAGGCCGGAGAGGAGGTCCCGGGCCAGGACGCTCAGGAGCGCGTCGCGCAAACCGTTGATGCCCTCGAAGTGCTTAAAAAGGAGAATCAGCCGTTCGAGATGGGAGACGTCGAGTTTGCCGTTAATGCTGTAAAGAGGGTGCGCCACGGCGTGGCTGATTGCTGCCTTTTGGAGATAACTTTGCAGATCGTAGATGTTCTCTCGGAGAGCCGCGATTTCGGAATGCTGCGCCTCGGAGATTCCCCAAACCAGTAGGTGAAGTTTGCACGGATCATGAGGAAAATAAGTAGTAACATCCTCACTAATAAAAGTATCTGGTAGGTCGCCGATCTCCAGATTGCCGTCGATGGTGTCGTGATCGGTGATCGTGACAAAGTCCATCCCGCGCTCGCGCAGCAGCCGGTAAAGGTCCCGCGGGTCGGTGTAACTGTCCGGAAAATCAAACCGTCGAAAAAGCCATTCCTCGGAACGCGAGCTGAAGCGGGAGTGAATATGGAGATCGCAAAGGCTCATGCGCGAAATCGGCTAGGCGCTGTTGCGTATGCGCTTCTCCGCGACCCAGTCCCGGTACGTCGTTACGCTTCGGTCCTCGACCAATCGATCGGTCAAACGGAGGATTTGTTCCCAGACTTCCGGGTGATCCCGATCGGGGGGGTGAACGCTCACGCGTGCGAGAGGCGCCCCGCCGAGGTGATAGGCCATGGTCCTGTTCCACGCCAGGCTCGCAACGCGACGCCAGCCGCTGCGAACACTGTAGACGAGCGTTCGCGCGACAAAATTATCTCCGGAACGCAGGTCGCGCACACCCGTCAGTCGAGTGGTGTATTCCATTTCCGCTTCCATCGCCGCCCGTTCCGCCGCCGGGCTCAGCAGCCAGGCGGGAGCGATAAAACCTCGCGGCGTTAGGCCCGCACCGGCAAATTCCTCTTTCGCTCGCGTGATTCGACGAAACGCCTCTTCGTAGTCGAGGTCATAGAATTCGGCTTCGTCGTTGGTGTAAAGCCGGGTGATGAGTTTCTTGCGCGTGCTCTCCCGGCTTTGCCGCGGTCTCTCGTGAAAGTAGCCGTGAATCACGATCTCGTGCCCTTGCGCCGCCAAATCCTGAAGCCAGCGCACAAAACTGCGATCCTTCATCGAAGGGCCGCGGTGGTGGTAATCCGGCACCACCAGCAGGGAGCAAACTGCGACGCGATGCTGGGAAAGCTCCGTGACAATTTTTTCCGCGGCGGCTTGGTTGGCCGGGGCAACGTCATGCACCGAAACGATTAGAGCGTCGCGATCCTCTTCCGCCGAAAGGGCGAAAATGGAAGACAACGATGTCGCGCTGGCGCCGGTCACGCCGAATTTTCGTTCCCAACCGGGATGCAAACAAGCGTAATCGCTTGGAGGGCCCCTGGCGCCGTAAGGTCGTGCCTGCTCAAGGCGGGGGAGGGACGGCACGCTACGCCGTCCGAGACGCTTCGCCCTGCCGGATTGGAGGATCGAGGTCGGTGCATTTTGTCACCCGTCTACGGACGCCGGCGCGCGGCGTCCCTACCTGCTCATTCGCACGATTTCCTGGAAGTCAGGGCCCGCCAGTGGTTGGACCGATAAGCGCGAGCAGCGGAGGAGCGCGATTGCTTTCAGTTTCGGATTGCGCTTGATCTCCTCGAGCGTCACAGGCTGGGGCAGGGCCTTTTCGGGAGCAAGATCCACCGCGCTCCAATCGCCCTCCGTGGCCGTCGGGTCCGGATACGCTTCCTTGATCACCCGGGCGAGTCCGATGACCGCTTTCTCAGTCACGCTGTGGTAAAAAAGCACCGCGTCGCCTTTTCGCATCGCCCGCAGATTATTCCGGGCGGTGTAATTTCGGACGCCGGTCCAGGGAGTTTTTCCATCCGCAACGAAATTCGCCCACGAATATGCGGACGGTTCCTGTTTCACGAGCCAGAATTTTTTCACAACAGTTTACCTAACGGAACGCGGGCCATTCGACAATCCGCGTTTGCCGTGCGATCTCGCGTCGATGGCGAACCCGAGGAGCGGCGGTTTGAAACCGCCGTCTAATAATGTGGGCGGTTTGAAACCACCCCTCCTTATTTTCACCCTCGATTCGACAACGGCGCTCCGTCTTCGCTTCGCTTGAAACTCCAAACCTCAGGCCCGCCTCATGGACGGGCTCACCGTGGCGAGCACCAAATTCCAAACAGTCACCAAGGCCCAAGCTCCAAAGGAATAAGTAGGCGAATGCTTCCAGAGTTTGCGATTTGTGGATTGAAATTTGTCTGGGGTTTGGGTTTTGGGTTTTGGGATTTCGAGCGAAGCTCGCTTTGATGTCGCGTGGCGCCTTTATCACATTTGAGGGATCGGAAGGCTGCGGGAAATCAACCCAGGTGCAGCGGCTGGCTGCGCGACTAGAACAGCTCGGCGTGCCGGTCCTGCTCACGCGCGAACCGGGAGGCACCGCCATCGGTGAAAAAATTCGCGACCTCCTCCAGTTCGCACCGGAAAGTTCTGCGATGACACCGGAGACCGAGCTGTTGCTTTTTGAGGCCAGTCGCAGCCAGCTTGTGCGCGAAGTAATCAGGCCGGCGCTCGAGGGCGGCACCATCGTCATCTCCGATCGCTTTTTCGATTCCACCACGGTGTATCAAGGCGTGGCGCGAAAACTCGAGCCAGGCATCGTGGCAACGTTGAATGATTTTGCGGCTGGCCCTGATCGCCCGGATCTGACCATTATCCTCGATCTGGATATCGCCACGGCTCGCACGCGCATGTTACGACGCGTGCGTCCGGTCCAATCGGTTGATCGCATGGAACAGGAGCCACTCGAATTCTACGAACATGTTTCCGAAGGATATCGCGAGCTGGCCCGGCGCGATCCCGCGAGAACTCGTTTGCTCGATGGCTCCGGTTCTGCCGATGAAATCGAAAAAGAAATCTGGCGCGAAGTATCAGGACGTTTCTCGGCTCAGTTGACGCAGCACGGAAAAGTGGGTGCGGGGCGCAGCTCATAAAGCGATGGCCTTTACTCGCTCCGGCGCCTTCGAATATTTGAGCCGCGCCCATGAGAGTGGCCGTCTGGCCCATGCCTACCTGATCTCCGGAGCGCCCGGCAGCGGCAAACGTGGACTCGCCTCCGACCTTTCCAATTTCGTGACCGGCGGAATGACTGCCGACGTTTTTGCTTCCCAGCCATCCGGAGTTTATCTGGCCGAGCCGGAATCAAAATCGCGTCGCATCGTGATCGACCAGGTGCGCGCGCTTGAGCACGCCCTGCAAATGCGGAGTTCCGGAGGGCGCCGGAAAGTGGCGATCGTGTCGGAAGCGGACCGACTTCAGCCGCAGGCGGCCAACGCCTTTCTCAAGACGCTCGAAGAGCCGCCTAACGACTCGCTGCTCCTTCTTCTGAGCTCGATGCCGGAAGCTCTCCCGGACACGATTCTTTCCCGTTGCATCCCCGTGCCCCTGGCGGCGGAAGAAAAAGCGGCGCCCTCGGCGGAAGAGAAGGAACTAGTGGACCTGCTCGGCGCGGTGGCCACTCCAGCGGCGAATGGGGTGCAGCATGCTTATCGGCTTGCTCGAGGATTCCACCGCTTGCTCGCGCAGATCCGTGAGGCGATCCAGGCGGAGAACGCCGCGGCTTTGAAGCGTGAGGAAGTCCGTTACAAGAACACGACCGACGGAGCCTGGCTGAGCGATCGGGAGGATTATTACAAGGCGCTCACCGAAAGCCAGTATGTGCGGCAGCGTTCGCGCCTGATTGAGACGCTCTTTCTCTGGTGGTCCGACGTGCTTCGAGCCAGGACGAGCGTCTCCCGGCGAGAACTGCCCTCCGCGTCTGCTCAGACGCAGATTGTTGCGCAAAAGGTCTCGACGTCAGAAATTCTTCGCCGGATTCGCCGGCTCGAAGAAATGCGGGATCACCTCGGACGAAACATCCAGGAAGCTCTCGCGATCGAAGTCGCGTTTCTGAGCGTATTTACCTTTTGATCGAATAGTCGATTCGGCGTCGGTGCCTTCGCTCCTTGTTCTCTGACCGCCCGCGGCCTACCATGCCGGCTTTATGAGATTTGAGAATCAGATTGCAGTGGTCACGGGCGCGGGGCGGGGGATTGGGCACGCCATCGCCGTCCGTCTGGCCAGTGAAGGCCTGCGGGTCGCCTCCGTCAGTCGCACGGAAACCAACGCGCAGAAAACCGCGGAAGAAATTAATGCCATGCGTGCCGGTGCAGCCAAGGCTTACGCCGTGGACGTGGCCGACCATGCGGCGGTGCAAATAATTGGCGCACGGATTTTGGAGGATTTTGGACGCGTCGACGTTCTCGTGAACAATGCCGGCGTCACGCGGGATGGCCTCAGCATGCGAATGCCGGTGGAAGATTGGGATACAGTCCTGAACACGAACCTGAAAGGGGCGTTCAATTTTGTGCAGGCCTTGATGCGACCGATGATCAAGCAGCGGAGCGGCCGGATCATCAACATCAGCTCGGTCATTGGATTGATCGGCAACGCCGGCCAGGCGAATTACGCCGCGAGCAAGGCCGGGTTGATTGGTTTGACGAAATCGCTCGCGCGGGAGTTGGCGAGCCGTGGGATTACGGTGAACGCGGTTGCTCCGGGCTTGATCGAAACGGACATGACCGGCGTGCTTTCCGACGAAATTCGTCAGGGCATTTTGCAAAAGATCCCGCTCGGTAAACTGGGCCAGCCCGAGGATATCGCTGCTGCGGTCGCGTATCTTGCTTCGACGGAAGGAAAGTACATCACCGGGCAAGTGCTGGCCGTCGATGGCGGCATGGTGATGTAGTCGGGTCATCCAACGAGCGGTGGTCCGGCAGCTGCCGGATCGCTCTTCTTGTTTTGACCGTAATTATGATTAGAGTCGCCCGCGACCGTATTCCATCACTTCTGACATGAGGCTTGTATTACTATCCGTCCTGATTCTTGGGGGCCTTTCGCTCTCCGGTTGCGCATCGGGGCCAAATGATCCGGATCAAGTTCAGTTGGGGCCGAGCATCAAGGAACAACAGAAGGATGCTCGTCAGAAAGAAGATTTCGCCCGCACCCTTCCTCCGCCGCGGCCGTAGCGCGCCCTGCGCCGCACCTGACAAAGTTAAAAATTTATCCGCTGCGGCGGATTACAAAAGGAAGAATCCAGTTTCAGCATTGACGATGTAACTATTTTATCGCTTTAACGATCTCGGTTGCCGTGATCCCGCATCGGCCCAACCTTTTTGACGTTCCCGACCTTCCTAGTTGCAAATCGCAAATCGGCAATCGACAATCAGAAATTCATTAACGGGGTCTTAGCTCAGTTGGTAGAGCACCACAATGGCATTGTGGGGGTCAGGGGTTCGAATCCCCTAGGCTCCAGTCTTCGCTAGCCGCCAGCGGCGACGCGAAGACTGTCGCGCCGTAGTCCGGCAGCTGCCGGGCGAAGGCGGACCGGCAGGAACCTTCAACGCGCTTGGCGGCCAGCTTCGACTCGGCAGGCCCTTGCAATTTCGGATCGCGGATTTCGGATACCGACCGCTGCCGGATCATTCTCCGGAGCATCGCGCAGCGATTATAATCCAACAGGCTTCGGGGTGCTAACTCGTTAGGTCATGCCCCGGTTTCACGCGAGACGATTACCCAAGTTTGCGAGACTTCTGAAAATATCGATGCCTCTTTTCGACTCGCCGCCGATCACATCGATGCCTCAATGTTCGCGCCGGAGACCCGAGCCGATAAGGTTGCGATCGACGGTCGCGCCTAATGTCCGGTGATGTTGTAGACCTCAGCGAGGCCGACACCTGTGATGCCACCGACTCCGGAAATAACCGCCGTGTAATTCCCGGGCTGAAGATCGATCACGATTGCCGATTCCCTCGGATCGGAAGGCGGAATGCCTGTATCGATCAACTGCTGTCTCTGGGTGTCCTGCCAGTCGTTGTTCGACGCGATCGTGGTGCCTTGTCCGTTGTGAAGTTCCAGAAATGGATCGAGAAGTGCATCCGCCACTCCAAACGGAATGAGCGACGGCCCAATGCCGCGGACGACTACGGTCTGGGTCGTATAACCGCCCACGATGTAACCGGCGATAAGGACGTTCTCGCCCTGGTTAACACGGCCGCGGGTCGAGATGTTGGCGAGCGTCGAGCTGGAGAACGAATCCAAGTCGTAGAGTTCGATCAGGGCGACCCCGGTTAGGCTACCGGCGCCTGCGACCTTGGCCGTGTACGTGCCAGGCGCGAGGGTTTGGAGGATAGCGGCTTCCTTATCGTTAGTCGGCGCCAGCGTCGTGTCGATAATGGCCTGCCTGTCGGGGCTGGTCATCCAATCGTCGTTGAATCCGATCTGAACACCGGCGGCATTAAACAGAGTGAGGGTTGGATCGCTCAAAAAACCGCTCACTCCGAAGTCGGCCAGCGACGGCCCGATGGCACGGAACAAGACTCTCTTTGGCGCGACCCCGGGAACAATGAATCCGCCAATGAGAACGTTTTCGCCCGTCTCGACTGTGCCGCGCGTGGAAAGATTGACTAAGGTATTGCCGGTCGATGGCAGCGGTTCCAGGGTTACCTCGACATTCACATCACTGCCATTGACGGTGACCGTCTGCACCGAGAAGTTCCGGAACCCATTGGCGGCGAGGTTTTCTGGATCGCCGGCCAGACCCCATGTCTGATCGTACGCTGGTAGCGAGGCCATACCATCTTCATCAGTGTAGGCGAAACTGACGTAGGTCTGATTATTCAAGGCGTATCCCAGCGCGAGCTCGATGCGCTGACGAGGCGTGCCACCTTGGTCGTGCACCGTGACGTTAACATGGTGCGTGGGCTGGACCGCGTCGAAGGTCACGCCGGTGAGAGTCTGACCCTCGGTCAAGGTAATGTGTGGAGGTTGAATGAAAATCAGGTCCGCATGAGCCGCAGAATCCGGAAGCGGGACGAAAGACCAGGCGCCGGCGCTCAGACCGACACTGAAGCTGCCGTCGGCTTGGGTTCCGAAGCGGACGAACCGACCATTATCTCTCACGGCTTGGTAGGTGATGTCACTAATTCCGGCGGCGTTGTTGTCTTTCAACGCTCCGCTCAACTGCGCGCTGGCTCTTGAGGCAGCGAAGTTCACGTTCGTCGCCTGTCCCTCTGCAGTGTAAAGCTTGGTCGGCAAAGGGGCCAGGTCCTGGCGCGTTTCGAGCCCACTCGCTGAGGCGTCCACTGCCCAGACACCGCTAGAAATAGCGATGACATAGTTGCCGGAATTGTCGGTTACAGCGTACGCTTGAAACCGAAAGGCTTCATCCGTTGCGCTCAAGTCGAGACCGGCTAGCGGGGTCCCGGTACTATCCGTGACCGTGCCATAAAGCAGCGTCGTCGCTTTTGTTAAAGACACGTTGACGCTACTCGCGTTGCCGGCCGAAGTATCGACGGCTACTGCGGCGGACGGCGCGAGGTAGCCGATCTGGTTTACCGCGCTCCGGCTTACTGACACGTTCCATTTGCCTGGGGTAACCGAAGTGTTGAAATTTCCGCTCGCATCGGTGTAGTCGACGGCAAACTTCCCGGCATCGGTCTGAAATATGACCTGCACGCCGGGGAGGCCCGCGTTCGTGATGCTATCGCGGACCTGCCCGGAAATGGTGCGAGTGCCTGTTTCCATCGTTAGGTTCACCATCTTGTGCTCGTTCGCTCCAAGGGTCTGCTCCACGCCGTGTCCAAAGGCACCGACAAAACCGCGATGGACCGCGACCATGTCATACTGGCCGGGCGCGGCGCCAAAGGTATAATGGCCTTTCGCATCCGCGATCGTCCCCGCGACAAAGTCGTAGGCCCCGCCATGGGTGTCGAGGAGGATGACGTAGGCATTAGGCACAGGGACGGCGTTGGCTGTAACTTGACCGGTTATGTCCTGCGCGTCCGGGACATTGGTGACCGTCAATCGCGCGGTAAGAGCCGCGAACGAGCTAGTAGGACTGGAGAAGCGAAAGACGTACTCGCCCACCGTGGTCGGCACCGAGCTATCAAAGAACGGAATCTTAGCGGCGATGGTCCCATTGGCCGGGGTATTGTCCGCGGGCACATTGATGTTCGAGACACCGCCTATCAGATTCGACACGCCATCGGTCAGGAGAAAGCTCTGCTCGAGAACCGCATTAGCATCGATCTCTCCGGTGGTATTATTAACCTGGAACTTCTCGACCCGCACGCTGTCCCCAGTGGCCAGTCCGTCGATCGTCACCTGGACAAATCCGCGAAAGTTCTCGTCAATGGTGGAAGGATTCACACCAACGGTCGGGGTGGTCGTTGTTGTCGTCCGAACAACCGGTACTTGAACCGGCGAGTTCCACTCAACGCTCGGTTTCGCAGGCGCCACGACGATGGGCCTCGGCACGTAGCTCACGAAGCACCCCATGTTTGCATAATTGATCCCGTTCACCACGCCGTTCGTGCCGTCCGGATACGTGGTCCGGACAATCCTATTCCCCCCTTCATCGAAACAACCTTGCTTCGGGTCCACGGTGGTTCCGCCTTCGCTGGGAGTCGGTGTGACTGCGCCCCAGGTTGCGAGAAGAATTGCTCCGGCTACGAGACGTCGAATCGGCAAATTCAAATGAATCATAATGTTGCTTTCGTTAGACTGACACCGCACGGGGGTCGCCTCCGGACTACCGAATGCGACGCGTCGAGGATATGCGCCCGTCGCGATCGAGTGCAAGTAAACAATTGGAGCCGAATAATTTGATTCCGCAAAAAATACGCAGTTGGGTGGACGCACCCCGCACCGCTTCAACGCTTTAACACTTCAACGCTCCCACATTTCCTGCCATAACCGCCGTCTCTGAAGCGCAAACAACATGAGGTAACCGCCGCGTCGTATTCGTGGACTGCGATCTGCGGTTTGAGTGCGCTCTATGCCGCGCTCTATCTCGCCGTTTTTATTTCATACAAGTTGGCGCCGCTCCTTCTTGTTGCGCTGACACCGTTCGCCCTCGCGCTCTGTGGCGCAAAGAAGGGTCTGCCGGCGCTCGGCATCGTCGGAGTCGCTTCCGTGGTGCTCTGGTTTTTCGGGAACCTCTTCTTCGCGACTTTTAACTCGGTGGCGGTTCTCGCCCTCGCGCTCCTGCATGCCGGGATCATCGTCGCCTGCGGCGCGTCTCTTCGCTGGTGGTATCGCGCCACGCGCCTCCCGCTCGCGCTGCTTCTGCCGATTACTTTTGTGGCCGGCGAATTCCTCCGGCTGCTCGGGCCGCTCGGCGTCCCGACCGGTCTTCTCGCGCTCTCGTTTCACCGGCAGCTCTGGATGATCCAGATCGCCGATCTCGGCGGCATTTATTTGGTCAGCTTCGCCATCGGGAGCGTGAACGGCGCGCTTGCGGACGTCCTGCTCGGAGGATGGAAGCGCGCGCGTTTATCTGTCGCCGCTGTCGCGGCCGGCTGGATTGCCATCGCTTGCTATGGCGCGTTTCGTTTGCACGAATCGCAGCAAACGATGCAGCCCGGTCCTGTCATCGGCGTCGTACAATCCGATATTCCGATGACCGGCGGGATCGAGCACGGTTTTGATTCGCATCTTTTTCTGCAAGATATGCTCGCGCTGAGCGACCGATCGGCCGCCAGTCGCCCTCCTCCCCAACTGATCGTCTGGCCCGAGGCCATGCCCGCTGTGCCACCGCTCAACCGCGAATGGTTGCAGGCGCCAAATCCAGACGCCGCCTTGCTCGTCGCGTCGCAGGAATTCGAGCGCGCGTTACGCGATTGGACAACGCGCGCGGGCATTCCACTCGTCGTGGGGACAGAGGCCATCGTCCCGCAGCGCGATAATCCGAAGGCAGCGGAGGTGCGCAATTCTGCGATCCGATTCGATCCGGGGCTGGGCCAGAATGCGCAGCGCCAGGACAAGCAGCGCCTTTTCCCGCTCGGCGAAACCATTCCGTTTCGCGGCACCTTTATCTACACGCTGCTGGAACAATCGGTCGCTTCGCACAGCAGCCTTCCATTGGGCACCGGGTTTACGCCTGGCGAGCAGCGGCACGTCTTTGAATTACCTGCGACAGCCGCGACGAGCATGCCGCTGCACTACACCATCTCCATGTGCATCGAGCTTTGCTACGCCGAAAGCTGCGGCGCGTTTCTACCGAGCGCGTCCGGCGGCAAAGCTGCGGATTTCTTCGTCAACATGTCGAACGACGGGATCTTCCAGCGCAATCGCGCGCAGGTGTGGCACGCCAGCATGTCAGCTTTTCGCGCGGTGGAAGCGCGCGCCGGCATCGCGCGAAGCTCTAACACCGGTATCTCCGGTTTCGTGAAACCGACCGGCGAAATGTATGGCGAAGTCGTCAACGCCCGCGGCCAATCATGGACTGGGCTGGGCGCCCCCGAACTACCGCGGATCGCCGCCCTCGTAAAATTCCGGCGCGAACATGCCGCTGAGCTCGCTACCGATCCCGCGGCGGCCGCGCACGTCACCAGCGAGATCGCCGCGATCGAGGAATTGCGCCGCACAGCAGGAGTAAGCGGTCAGAGCACGCAACGCCTCTACGTCGATTCGCGCCGCACCCTTTATAGCCGCATTGGCGATATCTTTTCCTGGGCCCTTGTTATCTTCACGGG
>Ga0209048_10005197_pt1 | contig 12316 bp, 8 predicted proteins | sample FrelakmetCRP12CR_FD_187146 | JGI IMG/M metagenome (GOLD analysis project Ga0209048, IMG submission 187146) | Freshwater lake sediment microbial communities from the University of Notre Dame, USA, for methane emissions studies - CRP12 CR (SPAdes)... | ecosystem: Environmental > Aquatic >... | reverse complement strand
TTGTGTTAACAGACCCTAGTCGATCGAGGACTTCAATTGAATGTTAGCAATATGCTACCTATCTTCAACCGCCGTCAATTGCACCATAACACCCGCTTACCCCTCTATTTCTTGCCGGCCTTGTCGGCGTAGAGCGCAGCGTTGCTCGCGGCGTCCTTGTAGGGCTGCTTGGCGACGATCAGCTGCTTGATGGCCTCGTAGGTCGCGGCGTCGACGATGTCCTTGGACACGAGCCAGGCCTTGCTGCCGTAGGGGCGACCGGCAATGATCTTCGCGGCCTCGGCATCCTTGATGCCCGGCAGCTTCTTCAGCTCCTTGGCCGTCGCGCTGTTGATGTCGACGAGCTTGCTCGCGGGAGGCGGCGCCGGCTTGTTGGTCACGCGCGCGCTCTTGTACCCGCCCTTGGTCGCCGCGCTGGCGGCGCTGGCCGGGCTGGTGGCACTGACCGCGCTGGCCGCATTGACGGAACTGGCCGCGCTCGCGGCGGGCTTCGGCGCGGCGGCATTGTTGTCGGCGGCAAGCGGCGCGGCGGCGAACGACAGCGCCGCAACGGCGGCGAGCGTGGCGGGAATGAATCGGTACTTCATGATTGTTCTCTGGCTGAGTTGGGTTGATCCCCTGTCGGGCCGTGGGCCCGAGGAAAAAGGAGAACCCGGATACGTTGCCGCATCCGGGTTCCGGTTCAGGCCCGGAGGCCGGGGCACGCTGGATTGTGCCCCGGCCCGGCCGGGTTCAGAAGGCGCGGATCACCTGATCGCGTGGACCACCGCTGCATCCACGATCGAACCAGCGCCGTGGCAAACCAGGCACGACTCTGCGTTATAGAGCACGCCGCTCGGTGTCGACGGCGTCACGTCGTTTACTGCGCGCGTTTCGTAGATCGAGCCACCGTTGGTTACCATGTGGTTCCTCGCCGACGAGGTGTCGTGGCAGGCGAAGCAGGCCGACGAGATCGGCGAGTTCACCAGCGTTGTTGACGCGGCTTCGACCGTCACCCCAGTGGCTACGGTGTAGCTCCAGTTAGTTCCGTAGTTCGTGCCGTTTACGATGTAAGGCGAGTTCGAGTACGCACCACTTGTCGTGGGCGGGTTGGGGAAGGCACCCGATGCAGTCGTGCTCCAAAGCAGGTTGGGCAGCAGCGTCGTGCCGTCCGCTCCGAAGTTAACGGTGTTCGGCACGTGGCACTGGTTGCAATCCTTCAGCACGCCCGGATACTGCAACATCGAGTAGTTGTCGGTCGCCGAAACGGCATGCCATGTGAACGGCACGGAGCGCTGGCCGGCACCGTGGATGCCGTGGACGAACGTGCTCGAGTCCGCCGACCAGCCACTGCTGTTGCGCCAACCGTTGTGGCAGAAGTTGCATGCCGTCGCTTCGTTGCGCACCTGGGCGTGGAAGTTCGGGTTGGTGCCGAGTTGGTCATGGCAACTGTTGCACTTGGCCGAATCCACGATCACGCGACGCTGGTCGCTGGAGCTGACGGCGAGCTTCACGAACTGGGCAATAGCGTTCACGCCTCCCGCAGCATTGACGTTCGGATTGACCGCCACATTGCCCGCCGTGTACGGATACCCGCTCACGCCCGTCTGGGTGAAGTACCCATAGATCGCACCCGTCACGATCTTCGCGTTTGCCGGCACCGTGATCGGGCTCGCGGCGACTGCCGTGTTGACGCAAGTCGCCACCGCGGGCGCAACTGGTGCGACGCATCCGGCCCCCTTGGGCTGGCCGACCAAGTCGCCGGTCAAGACCGCGGTGAAGTTGCCGCTCGCATCGACCGTCAGCGTACCCGCCTTCGGCGAGCCACTGGGGATCAACAGGTAGGCCAGGTCGGAACTCGTCCAGACGTTGAAGTCGGCTGGCGTCTTGATACCGTCCGCCGGCACGGCAAAGGCCACACCGACCTCCGGCGCGAACCTTGGCGCGCCCCGGCCCGAGTATGGCTGCTGCCCGAAGCCGGGGATTGGTTGGTAAGCGGGGTCGATCACCTGCTGGCCGGTCACTGCGTTCGTCACCAGATTCGGTGTTGCAAGCGACTTGACGACTGTCGGAGCCGCATCGCCGGGCATCTGCTGCAAGATCTGGAACGTGACCACGGGCTGCTTGCTCGCGTTCACGGTGACCTTGGTGATGTTGAGCTTGAAGGTGGCCACACCGGCCTGCGCGGTCAGGTTGTTCGGCGTCGAGTAAGCGTTGCGATGCACAACGTCGACCGGGACCGTTGCCGCATTGTGGCAAACGGAGCACATTGCATCAGTGGCTGCAACGCCGCCCAAGTGGCCAGTTTGCGTCGTGCCGATGGGCTTGCTCGCTGCCGTGTCAGCCGCCACGTCCGCCAGCCTGCTGCCGGTGCCGGTGGCGAAGTTGATACCGTCGTGGCAGGCGCCGCAGGCGAGTGCGCTCGGAATGTTCTTCCAGTTGTTGCCGTCCGGCGTAACCACTGCCGTGAAGCCGTTGGTCGTGCTGCCTGGGCCATTGTGGCACTTGGTGCAATTGTTCGGGTCCTGCGGGAAGCCGACGGTGTTGAACATCTGCGCGCCGCCGTTGTTGTTGAAGTTGTAGCCCTGCTTGACGAGTTCCCCGCCCATGTGGGTCTTGTGGATCAGGTTCGGGAAATTGCCGACCGCGCGGCCATTGAGGATGGCCATGTTGGCGCGCTTCTGCGCCGTGGTGCTGCCGCCGCCGGCGAACGTGAAGCCGTTGACCGTACCGTTAGGCGCAGTATTGGGGAATGCACTGGCGGTACTGGACGTCATCGGCGCTTCGCCGTTCGGGGTGTTGGCCGGGTTGTTGAACGAGTACTTGATCTGGTCGGTGTGGCAGGTCACGCACAGATTCGGGTCGTTGCGGCCGACGGCCACCCCCTTCACGGTGCTGCCCGCGTGGCCGATGCCCTGGCCGTCGTGGCACTGGCTGCACGAATCCTTGACGACGATGTCGCGCGTCGTCGTCGGCGTGCCGCCGCTGGGAACGAAGTCGTACCAGGCGTTCGCGGTGTTGATCATCGGAACGCCGGTGGCCGTCGCCGGGAACGCCACGCCGTTAGGCGTATTGGTACCGGTGCCGGGCGCGTTGCCGCTGAGGATGATCGCGACGCGGTGCGTGAGCGACCCGTCGTACGTCAGATCGCCGAGGTCGGCCTTCTGCGACAGGCCGTCGACCGAATTGTTCAGACCAGCGACGATCGTCGCAGCCTGCTTGATGTCGCGGTAGAAGGTGTACTGGTAGGTACCGTCACCGTTGTCGACCAGGGTGCCCTGGCTGTCGCTGGTGGGGTAGGTGCCGCACCACGTGGCGCCGGCCGTGCCGTTGACCTGGTCGCACGAGTCGGAAGCGGCGATGGTGCCGGCTGCCTGCGCAACGGTGGACGGCTTCGTCACCAGATACGTGACCCACTTGCTCGGCTGCGTCGTGCCCCCGGGATTGGCGGCGGCGCCGGGAACGAGCTTGGCGATCGTGAAGGAGAGGTTCGCGAGGCTGCTCACCCTGGCGGTCGAAGCCTGCGTGCGGTTGCCAAGGCCGACGACCGGGCTGCCGTTGACGTCCTTGACCGAGAAGCTGACGACCGGCGGACTGGCGATCGTGACGCCGGTAACCGTGACCGTGGGCGCCAGCGCCTGCCAGGCCGCTGCGGCCGCGGTCGTTGCCGGTGCGGTGTTGCTCGGCACCGTCGCGAGCGCGCCAACGCCGGCCGGGCCTTGCGGGCCGGTCGCACCGGGGTCGCCTTGCGGGCCTTGCGGGCCGGTTGCGCCAGTCGCGCCATCACTGCCGCCGCAAGCGGCCAGAACGGCCGCCAGCACGCCCACCGCAGCGAGGCGGATCCAGTGTGGAGAGGGACGGTACTTGCACGTCATACCAGATAGCTTCACGAGCGTTCTCCTTGATCGTTGGAACTGAAGCGGGACAAAACCTAAATGGACAGGGCTCGAATGTACTTATCGAAACAAAGCAGCGCGAGGGAATGAATGAAGCGAACTTGCGCTGGATCAATTTCCTGCTTCGACGGCGCGAACGCGGTCGCTGGCGGCGCAACGCGCCGTGCAGCCCAGGATTGAAAGGAAAAGCCGCGCAGTGCGCGGCCTTTGCCCTCGCGGAGCGACGCGCATCCGGTCCTAGAACCTGTACTGGTAGGCGACGCCGACAAGCCCGACCGATTGCGTCGGTTGCTGCGTCAGCGTCGTGCCGTCGGAGTACGCGAACGGCGTGCCGTTGTAGCCCCAGGTCCAGTCGTTGACCTGCGAGCGCTGGTACACGAGGTTGACGCGCAGCGCGGAGTTCTTGTCGATCTCGTACTTGCCGAAGAGCGAGAGCGAGGTCTGGCGGAAGAGCACGTTCGGCAGGCCGCCGGTGGCATTGAGCAGCGCGACGCTCTCGGGCGGCGCCGTCGCGTCGAGCCCCTGCGCATAGACGCTGTTGTCGTTGACGTACGAGAGGCTGCCGCCGAGCTCGAACTTGTCGCTAGCCTTGCCGCTGAAGCCGATGCCGACGGCGGTGTTCGTGTCCTTGAACGACATGATGTAGCCGGCGTAGCGCGACTGGTGTTGCGTCTGCGTGCTCTGCGTGACGTAGCCGTTGATGCGCCACTTGTCGGAGACAGCGTAGTCGAAGTCGATGCCGAACACGTCCATGCCGGTGCTCGCCAGCCCCTGCTGGTACGCGGTGGGCGAGCTGAATTTGTCCTTGCCGCCTTCGGCGAGGAACTGCAGCGCGAGCTCTTCGCTCGCCTGCCAGTTGACGGTGAGCCGGCCCTTGTCGCGCTGGCGGTTGGCGAGCGTGGGCATGAAGATCGCCGCCGGCGTGAACGCGGCGTTGGGGTCGGTCACGGTCGTGACGCCGGTGCCGCTGTTGGGTTGCAGCCAGTCGGAGCCGCTGCGCCGGCTGCTCGCGAGGCTGAGGGCACCGCTCACGTTGTCGGACAGTGTGCGCCGCAGCTCGGCGCGAACGCCGCTCTCGTCGGTCGTCTGGCGCAAGGCGCTTATGCCCTCGACCGCGCTCGTCGGCGTGAAGACGCCGCGGTCGATAGCCTCGTACGTCGCGTCCAACGTGCCGCGGTACTGCGGCGAGAACTGGTACGCCGCCTCGAGCCGCGCCCGCGTCGTCGTGAGCGGGAGCTGCATGTTGGTGGAGGTCAGTGTGTTGGGCGCGGAGCCCTGGACGTTGTAGGGCGCGAGCGCCGTCTGGTCGTTCTTGTCCTCGTAGCGGACGTCGGCGAGCAGCGTCAGCTTGGGTATCGGGCGCGCGGTGATGCCGACCAGCGCGAGCGTGGTGTTGACGCGGCCGCCGAGGTTCGCCGAGCCGGCCGGCGCACCAGTGAGGCCCGCGGCGTCGAAGCTCTGGTCCTGCACCGCCTGCGTATAGCCGAGCTTGAACTTGAGCTGCGTCGTCGGCGTCAGCGCGTAGTTGCCGCTAAGGTCCAGCCCCTGCGAGTGGTTGTCCGGCGGCAGCGCGAGCGGGTTGGCGAGGATTGCCTGCAGCCCGGTGTTCAGCGGCAGCAGCGTGCCGACCGGGTTGTACAGGCTGCCGGGGACGTTCGGCGTCAGCACGCTGTTGCTGTTCTTGAAGAACGAGCCGTAGTAGCCCGCGCTCAGGCTGAGCTTGTCGTCGGCGTAGGTGAAGCGCGCCTCGACCTGGGTCGTGTTCGAGTCGACCGGTTCGGCCAGCATCAGCACCGCCGAGCCGGTGTTGGTCGCGGTGGTGCCCAGGCAGCCGGGCGCAACCGCCGAGGGGCAGTTGAAGCCGTTGCCGGACATCAGTGAACCCTTGCGGTCCTCGCTCCTGAGGCTGATCTCGAAGTTCGTCGTCGGGGTGATCGACTTCCACACGCCGACGCCTACCGCGGTGCGATGGATCTTGAGGTCCTGGTCGGAGCCGGTGCCAGCGCCGCCGGGCAGCGCGACGATCTGCGGCGTGGTCGAGCCGAAGCCGATCGTTCCGGTGTTGACCGTGTACGGGTCGTAGTGGACCTGCTCGTTGTAGTCGGCGAAGAACTTCCAGTTGCCCTGGTCTTTCCACGAGAAGCCGAGTTCGCGCGTCTGCAGCGCCAGGTTGCTGCCGGTGACCAGCATCGAGGTGCCGGCCTCGGCGTCGCGCCGGGCGTAGTCGAAACCGAGGATGCCGGCGGCGCCGCCGACGTTGCGCAGGCCGTTGTACTGACCCCACTGCGCGCGGTCGGCGCTGCTGCCGCTGATGCCGTCGAGCCCGACGCTCACCGAGCCTTCGGTCTGCACCTTCGAGGCGCTCGCCGGCGCGCTGGCCGCAGCGGCGCTGGCCGGCGCAGCGGGCGGCTGAGCACTGGCCGGCGCCTGGGTTTCGGTGCTCTGCGCCTGCGCCGCGCCGCACGTCGCCAGCAGCGCCAGCACAAGAGCCGTAGGACGGGCGTGAAATGGCCTCACCAAGCTGGTCATCGCTTGTCTCCCAAGTGTCAGCGGTACAGGAACTGTGGCGTCGGGTTGGTGGCCGACGGGTTGTTCGATCCGTGCACCTGCGTGTGGCAGTTGGCGCAGCTGCGCCCCTGCCAGAAGTTCACGACGTTCTTGCCGCTCGACATCCCGGTGATGGCCGGCGCCACCTGGCCCGGCGCAGCGGGCGGGAACACTCCCGGCTGGCCGCCGACCGCACCGACGCCCCCGGCAACGTGCGGCGTGTGGCATTGCTGGCACAGCAAGGGCGGCCGCGCGATCAGCATCGCCGGCGCCGTGCTGCCGTGCGGGTTGTGGCAGTTGGCGCAGTTCTCGGTCACCGGCTGGTGCGGGTGCACGAACGGGCCGCGCTTCTCGGCGTGGCAGACGTAGCAGGTGTCGTTGATCGTGTCCTTCTTGACGAGCTTCGGGCCCGACGAGCCGTGCGGGTTGTGGCAATCGGAACAGACGACCTTGCCTTCCTGGATCGGGTGGCGCGAGGGCCGGTTCATCTGCGCGCGCTGCTCCTTGTGGCAGGTGAAGCAGACGTCGGGCTGCGTCGCCTTGACGCGCACCGGGTCGGTGTTGCTGTGGATCTTGTGGCAGGTGTTGCACGCGAGGTCCACGGTCGGGTGCTGGCTGCCCGACCACAGCGCGAGCTTGGGCGTGCTCTTGTGGCAGGCCAGGCAGGCCGCGGCGCGTTCGCTCGCGGGCGAAATGGACGCACCGACGAAGCGCCGATCGGGCTTGCCCTGCTTCTGCCCCTCGGGCGCATTGGCGTGCGACTCGCTCGCGCCGTGGCAGCTGATGCAGTCCGGCGTGCGCTTGTCTTTGGCCGCCCCGTGAGCGGTGCGGCTCATGTCGGGCAGGTCGTCGTGGCACTCGATGCAGTGCGCCGCGCCGGTGGCCTCTTCGGCGCACCAGGCGGGCGCCAGCAGGCCCCCGAGACAGAAGGCGAACACCGCCGTCAAACGTTTGATCTGCATTCCTTGCCCCTCTGCTCCACTGTCACACCGGCCCTCTAACCGCCCGCGGGAGAGGGAGTCAAACACACCAGCGCGTGCAAGCCCGTTCGTTGCCGTTGCCACGCCAGTGCCTAGTTCAGACCGTGGACGCGGTCCACACCCATGAACTGGCCGACGGTGTGGCAATCGGCACAGACCTCCTGCGGCCGCTGGTTCTGTGCCAGGTTGCCGAAAGTCGCGTTGCCGTACGTCGCAACGTGGGCCTGCGCCGCAGGCGAGTCGTGGCACGCGGTGCAGCTCGCCGCCTTGGGCGAGATCACGCTCCAGGTCCAGGGGTCAGTCAACGCGGTCGCGCCGCCGAACACCGCCGGGCCGGCCGCCGTGTCGCCGTACTTGAGGACGACGGCACCCAGGGTGCCCCAGTCGTTCTGGTACGAATTGTTGACGTGGCAGGCGTTGCAGTTGAGCGTGGCGCCCGGCCACTGAACACTGGCGGCGAAGTTCGTCACGTCCGAGGCCAGCGTGAGTTCGGAATTGCAGCCTGCGGCCTGCGACGCGGTGAGATTCTGCGGATTGCAGAACGACCCGACGACCTGGTTCCCGTTCGTGAACGGCGAGGTGCGCTTGGAGTTGCCGTGCAGGCCGTGGATCATGCGCTTGAACTGGTACGACTCGTTGAGCTGCTGGCCACTGGTCATGACCGTCGTCGACACGCGGTTGGGGTCGTGGCAGATGACGCAGCTCTCGACCGTGCCGCGGGCGCCGCTGTGGAACGCGTTGGGCAGCGTGTTCGAGCCCGAAGCGCTGCCGAGCGCGACGTGGCAGACGTTGCACTTGTCGTTCGAGACGATGGTGCGCCGCGGCTGCAACGTGCCGCTGACGACGAAGCTCGTCGTCGCGTGCTGCGCGACCGTGTTCACGAGCTGCGCCGGCACCACCTGCGGCCGCGGGTTGGCATTGGACATCGCCTCCAGCAGCGGCTCCTTGATCTGGCCCGCGCTGGCGACGATGGCGGTGCCGAAGGCAACGGCGGTCGGCGTGTCGTCGGGCAGCGGGACGGCGAGCGCGTAGTGGTTGTTGCCGTCGTTCGTTCCCTTGTAGGCGTAGGCGTTGGCGGTATTGCCGCCGTTGTTGTAGGCCGAGAACTCGGTCCACGCGGTCGACTGCCCGATCATGTTCTGGTAGCCGACGTACAAGCGCAGGTTGCCGAACTTCGTGCTGTAGGCACTCCTGGGGTCGGTTGGGTTCTCGGGGATCGCGCAGACATTCGGCGCTGGTGCGGTGCAATCGGGCGTCACGAGGTTGTACGCGCTGTCACCGTCGGTCGGGTTCGAGAGGAAGTACTTGACCGTCACCGTGCGTCCCTTGTGGTCGGCGGTGTCGTTGAACACGACGCTCTCGATGTTCATCTTGTAGAGCGCCTTGTTCGCCTCGGTCTGCGGCCAGTGGACGATGTCGGGCCCGAGGTTCGTGCCTTGCGCGTGGCAACCGCTGCATTGCCGATTCGTCAGATCCTTCGCCGTCTGCCCCGGCGGAACGAAGCCCTGATGGACCGTGTCCCAGGTCGAGCCTGCGTTGTTGGCGTGGCAGGTCAGGCAGGCCTGCTGCGAGGCCGCGAACTTCCAGTTGTCGCCCTGCGGCGTCAGCGGATTCGCCGCGGTATGGCAGGTGGCGCAGTTGCGCAGGTCCTGCGGGAAGCCGACGTCGGAATAGTCGTGCATGACGTCCTGGTAGCCCCAGATCGTGTAGTTCTCGCCACCGGCGCTGCTCGCGAGCAGCCTGCCGGCGTGGATCTTGTGCACCATCGTCGCCATCGTGAGGACGTTGCCGCTGTTCGGGTCGGTCGTGCCGGGGTTGTGGCACATCACGCAGTACTGCACGTCGACGCGCCCGCCGCCGTGCAGCGCCAGCTTCTGGTGGCACGTATTGCACTGCTGCACGTCGGCCATTACGTGGTCCTGCGTCGTCGGGTTGGTGAGGACTGCCGAATTCCCGCTCGCGTCGAAGGTGAAGTCGAAGTAGGGATTGACCTGGACCACGTCTCCGGCCGCGTTGGTGTAGCTCAGCTGAATGGCGACCCGGTGCGTGCGAGCGGGCTCGAACACGACGCCGTTGGTCTGCGTCGGGTCGGTGATGTCCGTCGTGAAGGTGTAGGTGTAGTAAAGGCCGTCCGCGTTGTAGACGAGTTGCCCCGCGGCCAGCGCGGGGTCGGTCTGCTTCGGGTCGTTCGTGGCCTGCATCGCCGACGCCAACACGGGCGTGCCTCCGGGGCCGACACCGGGCGTCGACGTCGCGTTGCGGTAGACGTAGTTGACCCACTGGTCCGGATTGCCGTTGCTGCCGGGAACGAGTTTGGCGATCGCGAAACTCACGTTCGCCAGCGTCAGCCCGGTCTTCACCGCGCCGTCGGAGAACACGGTGAAGTTCACCTTCGGCGGGCTATTCACCGAGACTGCCGGCAAGCCCGCGCCCTGCAACACCGTGAACGGCGCGTACGGATTGGTCGCGCTGTCGTTGGCCGGCACGGCAGCGGCGGCCGCGACCTGCTGTCCGACCGCCGTCGGCGCAGCGGGCGGCGGCGGCGATGAACTGCCACCGCAGCCGGCCAGCGCTGCGAGCGCCAGGGCAGCTGCGACCCAGCGGGTACGCGAGCACGTCATACGTTCCTCCGTCACTTCTGTGAGACAGGGCGCGGCAAGTGCCGCGCCCGGCGCTGATCGAACCGTTTCAATTGTATTGGGCGAGCTCTAGCCTTGACGCGGAATAAGGAAACGCTCGCACCGCACCCGTCCCGAGCCATCGCGATGCGCAACAACTCGCGCGACCGCGCGGCAGACAAGCGCCGCGCGGTCGCAAGCCTCTTCAACGCGACCCGCCAGGCGTGCGGGTCGACGAAGTGGGGCGCATCTTGCACTGGCAGGATTGCCCTTCGCAACCCCCGAAATTCGTCGATCACGAAAAACCAACGGGCCGTGCTGGCTACGCGCAACACTTGATCCAGCGCAAGGCATCGGCGCGACCAGCCGCTATTCTCGCGGTCACAAATTTGCTGCCCGGCCGCCTCGCTGGCACGGCGCAAGACCAGCAAGGAACGGCATCGTGGTGAGGCGCGCGAAACAATCTGGGCAAGGCGGAAATGCCGACGCAAGCCGGGCATTGAGCACTGGCGCGGTGGCGATCCTTCGTGCCGATGCGCGCAGCGGTCAGCGTCGCCTTGGCGCCCGCTCGAGCGGCAGAGGGCCCGCAGCGTGAACCCATACGTCGTCTTCCTGCTGTACCTGATGGCGATCCTCGGGTTCGTCGCGCTGACGCTGCTGCTCAACAGCGTGCTCGGCCCGAAGCCGGTCGCGTCGGCCTTGAAGATGGAGCCGTTCGAGTGCGGCGCCACCCCCGTCAGCACGCTGAACGTGAAGGCGGTGCCGATCAAGTACTACGCGGTGGCGATCATCTTCATCTTGTTCGACCTCGAGACGGTGTTCCTGTTCATCTGGGCGCTCGGGGCGCAGCCGCTCACCGGCTTCATGCTGTTCACGTTCTTCGTGTTCATGTTCCTCCTCGTGCTGATCCTGCTGTACGTCTACAAGTCGCGGCTGATCGAGGCGGTGACGCAATGAGCACGCCGGGCCGCCATGGGCCGCGAAGGGGCCCGGTCGTTCCGCCATGCGAATGCTCCCGCTCGGCGGGACCGCTTGAAAGCCGCAGGGTGCACCAATGACCATGTACGCAAGGACCATCCCGATCGCGGCGGCTGCACATTCAAAGGACGCCTCGTTCGAGTACCTGACGACGCGCAAGGACGAGCTGATCGGCTGGGCGCGCAAGTTCTCGATCTTTCCGTACCCGTTCGTCACCGCCTGCTGCGCGATGGAGTTCATGTCGGTCAGCGCCTCGCCGTACGACACCGACCGCTTCGGCGCCGCGCTGCCGCGCTTCTCGCCGCGCCAGGCCGACCTGCTGATGGTCGTCGGAACCGTCACGCACAAGCAGGCGCCGGTGCTGCTCAAGGTCTACGAGCAGATGTGCGAGCCCAAGTGGGTGATGGCCTTCGGCGTCTGCGCGACGAGCGGCGGCTTCTACCAGAACTACGCCGCGCTGCCGGGTATCGACAAGGTCGTTCCGGTGGACGTCTACATCCCCGGCTGCCCGCCGCGGCCGGAGATGGTCATCGACGGAATCATGCAGTTGCAGGAAAAGATCGCGCGCTCGAGCCACCCGATCATCACGAAGAGCTTCTGACCGTGGCCTCGACCCTGCTTGACACCCTGCAGCAAGAACTCGTGCCCGCCGCCGGGCCGGCGGCGCTGTCGCACGGCATGCTGGTCTTCACGCTGGCGCCGGCCGAGCTGCTGCCCACGGTGGGGAGGCTGCAGCGCGAGTTCGCGTTCGACATCTTCCTCGACGTCACGGCGGTCGACTGGCTGGGGCAGACGCCGCGCTTCGAGGTCGTCCACCACTTCTACTCGACGGTGCACAAGCTTCGCGTGCGTCTGAAGACGCGCGTTCCCGAGGCCGACCCGTGCGTAGATTCGCTGGTGCCGCTGTACGGCTCGGCGGCGTTCATGGAGCGCGAGTGCCACGACATGTACGGCATCGCATTCCACGGCAACGCCGACCTGCGGCCAATCCTGCTCTACGAAGGCTTCGTCGGCCACCCGCTGCGCAAGGACTACCCGAAGCAGCAGGAGCAGCCGCTCGTGCCCTACCGCACGTAACAGAAATGGCCATGCAGACTCCAACGCACGCGAAGGGCCCCGTCGCCGGCTCGCCCCAGGCGGCCAGCGTGAAGGCATTCCCGAACCCGGTGCGCTCGATCTTCGACAAGCCGCTGCGCGACGACTCGGTCATCGTCAACATCGGCCCGTCGCACCCGGCCACTCACGGCACGGTGCAGATCATCGCCGAGCTCGACGGCGAGCGCGTGCTGCGCAGCGACATCCACTGCGGCTACCTGCA
>Ga0209048_10005196_pt1 | contig 12316 bp, 13 predicted proteins | sample FrelakmetCRP12CR_FD_187146 | JGI IMG/M metagenome (GOLD analysis project Ga0209048, IMG submission 187146) | Freshwater lake sediment microbial communities from the University of Notre Dame, USA, for methane emissions studies - CRP12 CR (SPAdes)... | ecosystem: Environmental > Aquatic >... | reverse complement strand
CCAGATCGAACTTCGGACCGCGTGGCACGCGCCGCGCGGTTCCTATGCGGCTCCCTGCGCGAGCCGCCGGCCGTGCTCGCGGGTCGCGTGAAAGCCGACCTTCGGCCAACGCTCGACGGTTACCTGCAGGTTGTACTTGTTCGTCGCCAGGAACACCGGATTGTCGTCGACGTCGGTGGCGAGTGCCGCCGCCTGCTCGCGCTCGAAGTTGCGGCGCGTGTTCTCGTCGGGAAAGGTGAGCCAGCGCGCTGTCGAGATATTGGCGGTTTCGTAGATCGCGTCCACGTTGTATTCGGTCGCGAGCCGATGGGCGACGATTTCGAACTGCAGCGGACCGACGGCGCCCAGCAGCAGTGTCCCGCCGTGCGTCGACTCGAACACCTGGATCGCGCCCTCCTCGCCCAGCTCCCGCAGGCCCTTGGCGAGCGGCTTCGACTTGAACGGATCCCGCGGGCGGGCAACCCGGAAGAGCTCGGGGGCGAAATACGGGATCCCCTTGAACTCGAGCAACTCGCCCTCGGTGAGCGTGTCGCCTATCGACAGCTGTCCGTGGTTGTGGATGCCGATGATGTCTCCGGCGACCGCGTCCTCGCTGGCCACGCGCTCATTCGCCATGAACGTGAGCACGTTGGCGAGCTTCATTTCGCGGCTGGTCCGCAGGTGGCGCACCTTCATCGCCGGCCGATAGCGCCCGGAGCACACGCGGAAGAACGCAATCCGGTCGCGATGCTTCGGGTCCATGTTCGCCTGAATCTTGAAGACAAAACCGGAAAACGCCGGCTCGGCCGGATGGACGATACGGCTGCCGCCATCGCGCGGCTGCGGGGGCGGCGCCCATTCGATCAGTGCCTCGAGAATCTCCTGCACGCCGAAATTGTTGATCCCCGACCCGAAAAAGACGGGCGTCTGCCGGCCGGCGAGGAATTCGTCCATGTCGAACGGATGACTGGCGGAGCGGATGAGGTCGACGTCGCGGCGCACGGCCGCCATCTCGCCCGGGAAGAGCGCGTCGAGCCGGGGATTGTCGAGGCCCTCGATCAGTTCGCTGTCTTCGCTTACGCGCTCTTCGCCGGGCGCGAAACGCTTCAACCGCTCGCGCAACAGGTCGAACACGCCGCGGAAGTTCTTGCCCATCCCGATCGGCCAGCTCACCGGCGCGCAGTCGATCGAGAGCACGGATTCGATCTCCTCGAGGAGGGCCACCGGCTCGCGGACCTCGCGGTCCAGCTTGTTCACGAAGGTGATGATCGGCGTCGCACGCAGCCGGCACACCTCGAGCAGCTTGATCGTCTGCGCCTCGACACCCTTGGCCGCGTCGATCACCATCACCGCGGCGTCGACGGCGGTCAGAACGCGATACGTGTCCTCGGAGAAGTCCTCGTGGCCGGGCGTGTCGAGCAGGTTGATCGTGTGGCCCGCATATTCGAATTGCATCACCGAGCTCGTCACCGAGATCCCGCGCTGCTTTTCCACTTCCATCCAGTCCGACGTGGCGTGGCGCCGGCTCTTGCGCGACTTGACGGTGCCGGCCAGCTGGATCGCCCCGCCATAGAGCAGCAGCTTCTCCGTCAGCGTGGTCTTGCCCGCGTCCGGGTGCGAAATGATGGCGAACGTGCGGCGCCTGGCAACGTCGCGGACGAGATCGTCGGGGAAGGAGGGCGAATTCATCCAATAGGGGCCGGGGCGGCAGGGCTTCGTCCGGACGCGTCGACGAAGCCAGGGCCGCCAGCCGGTTCTCGGGCTACTTGCGTGAAGCCTCGTAGAGGGACGGCGTGATCCGCGCGTGGGAGAGGTACTCGCGCAGGTGCTGGACGTCCTGCCGGCCGAGCGCATTGCCGCCGTGCGGGCGGTGCAGGACGCCTTCGTGGCTGTTCAGCTTGACGCGCACGCGCGTGCCGGACAGCGATTCGACCGTGGCGCCGAGATGGCGCAACAGTGACTCGATCTCGCGCCACTGGATGTTGCCGCTGATCGGATCGTGAAAGATCGCGCGGATCAGGTTTTCGTGTTTGTGACTCATGGGGGAGGCAGCGGTGCGGGGGGGCATGCCGCCCGGCGAGCGACGCAAGCCGCCGCCAGGACGGACAAAGGCGAATTTTATCCTGACACGGCACCTCCTGAACAGCCGGAGCGCCTTGCCGATTAAACTGTCGTCGGCGCCGTACATCATTCCGGCGAGGCGATGCCGAACGAAGCTCCCCGCGTGATCGCGCATCTCGACATGGACGCCTTCTACGCGTCGGTCGAGCTGTTGCGCTATCCGGAGCTGCGCGGCCGGCCCGTCGTCATCGGCGGCGGGCGCCGCCACCATCCGGTGGAGATCGTCGACTCGGCCACCGGACGAGCGATGCGCACGTTCGCGACGCTGCGCGGATACGCTGGTCGCGGTGTTGCGACGACTGCAACCTACGAGGCGCGCGCACTCGGACTTCATTCGGCGATGGGGTTGATGAAGGCGGCGCAGCTCGCCCCCGACGCCGTGCTCCTGCCAACCGACTTCGATGCCTACCGGAAATACTCGCGGCTCTTCAAGGCCGCCGTGCACGCGATTGCCCCCCGGATCCAGGACAACGGCATCGACGAGATCTACATCGATCTCACCTCGGTGCGTTCTCCGCAGGTTCATGCGCTCGCGGGCGAGCCGGCGGGCGACGCATGGACACGCGCCGGCGAAGTCGCGCAATCGATCAAGGACGCGGTTCGCGCGGCGACCGAGCTCTCGTGTTCGATCGGTGTGGCGCCCAACAAGCTGCTCGCCAAGATCGCGTCGGAGTTGGACAAGCCGGACGGACTGACGATCATCCGACCTGCCGATGTGAAGCGCCGAATCTGGCCGCTTCCGGCGCGTCGGATCAATGGCATCGGTCCGAAGTCCAACGCGAAGCTCGAGGTGCTCGGCATTCGGACGATCGGCGATCTCGCCGCGGCCGATCCGGCGTGGCTGGTCGAGCATTTCGGCCGCGCCCACGGCGCGTGGATGCACGACGCCGCGCATGGTCGCGACGAGCGTGCCGTGGTCACAGTCAGTGAACCGAAGTCGATCAGCCGCGAGACGACGTTCGAGCACGATCTGTCGGTCGAACGCGACCGCGACCGGCTCTCCGCGATCTTCACGGCGCTTTGCGTCGGGGTGAGCGAGGACCTCAAGCGCAAGGGTTACCTCGGCAAGACCGTCGGCCTCAAGCTGCGCTACGACAACTTCAGGACGGTGACGCGCGACAAGACGATCGATTGGCCGACGGACGACGCGCACGAGATCCGCCGGGCTGCGGGCGCGTGCCTTAAACGCGTGCCGCTCGACCGACGCATCCGGTTGCTCGGCGTGCGCATCACCGCGTTGTGCTCCGCGGGCGCCGTGGGGGTGGCGCCGTCCCTGGCGGCGTCCGAGCCGACACCGTCGCTGTTCGACGAATTGCGACCGGGCTGAGCGATGAACCGCCCCCACGCGGGCAACCGACACGGGTAGCATGTGCTGCTGCAAGCGTCCGCCACGCACCCATCGATCGAGGATTCCATGAAAGCCAACGACATACTCGCCACCATCGGCAATACCCCGCACATCCGCATCAACCGCCTGTTCGGCACGTCGGGCACCGTCTGGATCAAGTCCGAGCGTGCGAACCCCGGCGGCTCGATCAAGGACCGCATCGCGCTCGCCATGGTGGAGGACGCCGAAGCCAGCGGGCGGCTCAAGCGCGGCGGGACGATCATCGAGCCGACGTCGGGCAATACCGGCATTGGCCTCGCCATGGTCGCCGCGGTAAAAGGCTACAAGCTGGTGCTGGTGATGCCGGACAGCATGTCGATCGAGCGGCGGCGGTTGATGCTGGCCTACGGGGCGACGTTCGTGCTCACGCCGCGCGCCGAAGGTATGAAGGGCGCCATCGCCAAAGCGCAGGGACTCGTCGACGCGACGCCCGGATCGTGGATGCCGCAGCAGTTCGACAACCCTGCCAACATCGACGTGCACGTGCGCACGACCGCGCGCGAGATCCTCGCCGACTTCTCCGAGGGTCTGGACGTCCTGATCACCGGCGTGGGCACCGGCGGCCACATCACCGGCTGCGCGCGGGTGCTGAAGAAGGCGTGGCCCGCGCTCAAGGTCTTCGCCGTCGAACCGACGCAGTCACCCGTCATCTCCGGCGGTACCCACTCGCCGCATCCGATCCAGGGCATCGGCGCCGGGTTCATCCCGAAGAATCTCGAGACCGCACTGCTCGACGGCGCCATCACCGTCGAAGCGGAGGCTGCGCGGGAGATGGCGCGGCGCGCCGCGCGCGAGGAAGGCATGCTGGTCGGCATCTCGTCCGGCGCGACGCTCGCCGCCATCGCGCAGAAGCTCCCCGACCTGCCGCCGGGAAGCCGCGTGCTCGGCTTCAACTACGACACGGGCGAGCGGTATCTGTCGATCGAGGGATTCCTGCCGGCCGAGTGACGCAGCGCGGAGTCGCGTGAGCGCGACGGTCTGTGGTGCGGAAAGCCGTTCACCGCTGCGCCAGAAAGCGCGCGATGCCGTCCCAGAACTCGGCGGTCGCTCCGAGCGTGTTGTGGTCCGCCTGCGGGACGACCTGCCAGCTCTTCGGTCCCGCCCACGCATCGTGGAGCGCGCGCGATCGCTCGACCGGAATGATCGTGTCCGCCCCGGCGACGATCGTGAGCAGTGGCACCCGGCTCCGTCCGGCGTCCCCGAGCGCGTCGAATCGATGCCGCAAGAGCAGCGAAACCGGAAGCCACGGGTAGTGATGGCTGCCTATGGCGGCGAGACTGTCGTAAGGGGATACCAGCACGGCGCCTGCGACGGGCCGCTCGGCGGCAACGTGCGTGGCGAGGGCGGTGCCGAGGCTGCGGCCGAAGACGACAATGCGATCCCGGTCGACCCCGCTCCGCGCCGCAACCGCATCGTAGATCGAGAGTGAGTCGGCAATGAGCTGGCGCTCGCCCGGTTTCCCTTCGCTCTCGCCGTACCCGCGATAGTTCAGCGCGACGATCGACCAGTCGCGCGGCCAGCGCACATCGGCGAGCGTCCACGAGACTTCCTCGGCGTTGCCGCCGAAGTAGAGCACGACGCGGTTCGGTGCGGCATTCCCTTCGGCGATCCAGCCGCGAAGGCGGGTGCCGTCGGCGGCGGTGACTGTCAGCGGTTTCGCGTGCGCTGGCAGGTGCGCCGTGGATCCGACCGGCTGCGGAAAAAAGATCAGGCTGTCCTGCGCAAGCCACGCGGCAGCGGGGACCCCGATTGCGATTGCGACGACGACAATGAGCCATTCCATGACGTTGCGACGCCAGAGCGGCGGTCCATTCGCCATCGGGCGATTATAGGCGCCGGCCGCAGCGGCCGCCCCCTCGGGGCGCATGAATCCGCGGCGTCGTGGCAGAATTCCCGCGATGAATCCGGCCGACATCTCGTTGCGACTCGCGCGGCGTATCGACGCGCCGACGCTCGCCGCCATGTCGCGGGATCTGGTCGAGATGGGGCTCGGCTGGCAATACCGCACGGAGCGGGTCTCGCAGCTGCTCCGCGATCCGGAAACGGTGACCGTGGTCGCCTGCGACCGCGGGCGGACGGTCGGCTTCGCGATCATGCGGCTGGGTAACGAACGTGCGCATCTCGTGCTGCTCGCGGTGCGCCCGAGTCACCAGCAACGCCGAATCGGCACCCGAATGACGGAGTGGCTCGTCGAAACGGCGGCGACGGCGGGCATGGCCTCGGTCCACGTCGAACTGCGCGCCGGCAACAGGGCCGCCTACCGGTTGTACCGCGCGACGGGGTTTACCGAGACGCTGCGCCTGGAAGGCTACTATCGCGGACGCGAAACGGCGATCCGCATGATGCGCCTGCTCCGGCGTCCGGGGATTGCGCCACAGACGTGGAGTCCGCCCACGATCGACGAGCGTTGACGGCGCGGGTCGGCGCCGAGGATTGCTACCTCGCCGGCCGCCGCCGGTGCCAATCGGTCGCCTTCTGGAACGCCCGCCCGATCCGGATCAACGTCGCCTCGGCGAACCGCGCGCCGATCAGCTGGACGCCGATCGGCAGGCCGTCCGCCGAGAATCCCGCCGGCAACGACAGCGCGCACGCGCCGAGATAGTTGGCGGCGCGCGTCCACGTGGCGAGCGGCGTGGTCGCCTCGTCGACCTCGGCCAGCGGCGGCGCCGTGATCGGCAGCGTCGGCGTCAGCAGCGCGTCACGGTCGCGCATCCAGTGGGCGAACGACGCGCCAGCGCGGCGCTGCGCGGCGATGTCGTCGATGTAGTCGGCCGCGCCGATCGACTTACCGCCGAGGATGCGCTTACGCACCCACGGGTCGATGTCGAGGCGCTCGTCCTCAATGTACTCGCGGTGTATCGCGTACGCCTCGGCGGCGATGATCCGGCCGTTCTTCGCCATCAATTCGTCGAAGTCGAGCGGTACCGGGGCCTCGTCCACGACGGCGCCGAGACCGCGCAGTGTGGCGATCGCGTCGTCGTGCGCCCGGATGACGTCGGGCATCGTGCAGTCCGGGAACCGGTCGCGCGCGAGCGCGGTGATGCGCACGCCATTCAATGACATCGCGCTGTCGGCCTTGCGCGGGAGCACCGCGCCGACATCGAATGGCGGCGCGGTGAGCGTGGCCGGGTCGCGCGGGTCGCGCCCGGCGATCGCGGCGGTGAGCAATGCGGCGTCCTCGACGGTGTGTGCGAGCGGCCCGATCGAGTCGAGCGTCGGCGAAAGCGGCACGGCGCCGTGGAGGCTCACGAGGCCATAGGTCGGTTTCAGGCCGGTCAGCCCGCACAGAGCGGCAGGGATGCGAATCGACCCGCCGGTGTCGGACCCGATCGCGGCGGGGACGAGACCGGCGGCGACGGCGACCGCGGAGCCGCTCGAAGACCCGCCCGCGACACGATGGGTGCGCAAGTCCCATGGATTCCACGGTGCACCCATCGGCTGGTTGCGTCCCCAGCCGCCGAACGCGAACTCGACCATGTGGGTCTTGCCGAGAGGGATCATGCCGGCGGCGACTAGGCGCTCCACCGCGGTCGCGGTGTGATCGGAAATCCGGCCGAGCCAGCTCTTCGAGCCGGCGGTCGTCTGCCGTCCCTCGATGTGCAGCAGGTCCTTCAACGCGATCGGGAGTCCGGCCAGCGGTCCGCGGGCGACGCCCGCCCGACGCTCGAGGTCGGCCGTGTCGGCCGATGCCAGCGCCTCGTCGCGATAGACATCGACGAACGCGTGCGGCTGTCCGTTCAACGCGTCGATGCGGGCGAGGCACGCCTCGACGATCTCGCGCGAGCAGGTCTTGCCGTCGGCCAGAAGGTGCGAGAGCTCGGTCAGCGACTGGAACGGGAGGTCATCCTGCATCGGTCGGCTCACGAAAAGCATCCGGGCCGCGGGTTCGTGATCGCGCCGGACGATGCACAAGTCTAGTTGAATGGTCGCCACGTGGGCGCAACCGGGCTCGAAACTGCGGGGAGATCCCCGTTTCCGTGTCGCCGATGCGACACCTTCCCCCCCGGTTACGAGGGTCTTCGTCCGGCTCCGCTTCTTGCCCGGCCCGGAACGGCGTGTCCAGGGCCGCCCAGGAAAGGCGCGATAATGTTGCCCCATGCAGGCTGCAGGCCTGCCATCGAACGGCCAAACGACCCGGAGAACCCCGTGGAACAACCATCCGCTCTACGCGGCGTGATCGCCCCTGTCATCACTCCGTTCGGGCCCGACCTGCGGCCGGATCCGGGAAGACTCGTCAAGCTCTGTCGGTGGCTGCTTGCCCACGACGCGGGGCTCGCGGTGTTCGGCACGACCTCCGAGGCAAACTCGCTCTCGGTCGGCGAGAAGCTCGCGCTGCTCGACGCGCTCGTCGATTCGGGCCTGCCGACGACGCGGATGATGCCGGGTACCGGTTGCTGTGCGCTCACCGACACCGTCGAGCTCACGCGGCAGGCGGTCCAGAAAGGCTGCGGCGGGGTGCTGATGCTGCCACCTTTCTACTACAAGGGCGTCACCGACGACGGCCTGTTCGCCAGCTATTCCGAGGTGATCCAGCGTGTGGGCGACGCGCGACTGCGCATCTACCTCTATCACATCCCGCAGGTGTCGCAGATCCCGCTGTCGCCGGCCTTGATCGAACGCCTGCTCGGCACCTACCCCGACACCATCGCCGGGATCAAGGACAGCTCCGGCGACTGGAACAGCGTGCGCGTACTGCTCGAGCGTTTCGCGCCGCGCGGCTTCGCGGTGTTTCCCGGCAGCGAGGCCCTGCTGCTGGCCGCGATGCGGGGTGGCGGCGCGGGCTGCATCAGCGCGCAGGCCAACGTCAATCCCGGGGCGATCGCGCAGCTTTATCGCGGTTGGCAGCGGCCGGACGCCGACGCGCAGCAGGCAGCGCTCGACGCCTTGCGCACCGCGCTCCTGAAGTACCCGATGATCGCGGCCCTCAAGGCACTTGTCGCGCACTTCGACGGCGACGAGGCCTGGGCCCGGGTGCGACCACCTCTCGTCAGCCTCGACCCCGCACAGCGCGCGGTACTGCTCGCCTCGCTGCCGGGCGGCTTCGCGATCTCCGGGCTCTGAGACGAACAGCCCCCACGCTCACTTCGTTCGCTGCCCCCGCGGGGGCGCACAGTGCCCCTCGGGCGGCCGAGCGGGAACTGAGTTGGTTTCCGCGCGAGGTCGCGGCGGCGCGCCCCGCCCGTCCAGCCGCGGTCCCGCATGCCTTATACTTTGCGCGTTGCCACGAGGATTGAGGTCCGGTCTTGTGCCCGGACCGCCGGAGTTCGGGAGATGGAGCCACTCGTATTGACGGTCGACATGGCGGGGCTGCCGCAGGCCTGGGTCGAGCTCGAGGAAGCGATCACCTATCACGCCAAGCAGATGGTCGCATGGTCGGTGGGCCGCGAGGTCCGCGAGTTTCGCGGCGGATGGCAGAAGAACGGTGTGCGTTCGCGCATCGCGACGCGATCGATCCTCGCGATCAAGGGCAGCGGGACCGGTGCGCACCGGCACGCCCCGGGCCTCACCAACCAGATGCTGTTCGTTCGCGACCGGCAGGTGTGTGCCTACTGTGGCGGGCGGTTCATGGTCCGGGATCTCTCGCGCGACCACGTCGTGCCGGTGTCGCGCGGCGGCACGGATGCGTGGACCAACACGGTGACCGCCTGCCGTTCCTGCAATACGCGCAAGGGCGGCCGGTCGCCCGAGCAGGCGAGCATGCCGCTGTTGTACGTCCCCTACGTGCCCAACCGCCACGAGCACTTCATCCTCAGGAACCGCCGCATACTCGCCGACCAGATGGAATATCTGCTGGCCGGCGTGCCGCGGACGAGCCGCCTGCACGCGCGGTAGTTCGCTACACCAGGCCCAGCGCGCCGAGGGCTGCGGCCGCGGCGAGCATCCACAACGGATGCAGGCGCGTGGTCAATGCGAGCAGCATTGTCACACCGGTGATCGCATAGGCCATCGATCCGTGATCGGTCATGCGGGTCAGCACGTAGCCTGACGAGAGCACGAGTCCGACGGTGACCGGCTCCAGCCCGCGCTGGATCGCGATCCGGAGCGGTGCGTCGCGGAACCGGTCCCATACGTTCGCGACGTAGTAGGTGAGCGCCGACGAGGGCCCGCACATCGCGAGCATCGCGACGAGCGCGCCGATGACACCCGCCGCCTTCCAGCCGATCAGGCTGACGATCAGCACGTTCGGTCCCGGCGCCGCCTGCGCGAGCGCGAACATCTGCGAGAAGTCGGCGTCGGTCAGCCAATGGTGGATGTCGACGACGCGCAGATGGATTTCGGGGATGATCGCATTGGCGCCGCCGATCGAGAGCAGCGACAGCACCAGGAACTGGAGCGCCAGCTCGAAAAGCACCGGAGGAATCACCCTCGCCTCCACCAGCTGCAGGCCACCGACAACGGAACCAGCGCGGCCAGCACCCAGAGCAGCGGCTGACGCGCGACGCCGATCGCGACGAACGCGATGATCGCGATGCCGATCTGCCACGGCGCGTGGCGGATGGTCTTTCCCATCTTGAGCGCCAGCGCGAGGACGAGCCCCGACGCCGCAGCGGAAACACCCGTGCACGCACCCCGCACGGCCTCGATCTCCGCGAATTTCGCGAACAGCATCGCGAGCAGCAGGACGAACGCCAATGGCATCAGCATGAGACCGAGGGCAGCGGCAACGGAACCGATCGGACCGCAGAAGCGGCGACCCACGATGATCGCGACGTTGACGATGTTCGGTCCCGGAAGGAACTGCGAAAGCGAAAGGACTTCGGTGAACTCCGTGTCGTTCAGCCACTGTCGCCTTTCGACGAGCATCCGACGGGCGAAGGGCAGGACACCTCCGAAGCCCGACATCCCGACCTTCAGAAACTCGATGAAGAGCGAACGGGTCGTGACATGCGGGATGGGAGGCGGACCGTCGGCGGCGTTCATTGCGTCCATGATTTCGTTGTCGAAGGGAAATCGACGCGCTTCCCGCGGCGAAAAAGAAAAAGCCCCGATTGCTCGAGGCTTTTCGTGAAGTCTGGTGGAGACGAGGAGGATCGAACTCCCGACCTCCGCATTGCGAACGCGGCGCTCTCCCAGCTGAGCTACGTCCCCGGTAGCCGGAAATTATAGCCGAACCGGGGCGCCAGCGTAAACTGGCGCCCTCCCGCGGTCCCGCGATCCGGGCCGCCGTGCCGTCGATGGAACACTACGCCGCGCCATGGACCATCTGATCGGGCTGATTCAGCAATACGGACTCGGCTTCGTGTTCCTCAACGTCCTTGCCGAGCAGGCGGGCGCGCCGGTGCCGGCATTCCCGACGCTGATCATCGCCGGCGCGTATCTGACCGGCGGTGAACATGCGCTGGTCACGCTGCTTATGGTGGGTGCGGTCGCGGCGGTGATCGCGGACACCTTCTGGTATGTCGCGGGCCGCCGTTATGGAACACGCGTGCTGAGGACGCTCTGCCGCGTCACCTTGTCGCCCGATTCCTGCGTGCGCCAGACCGAGTCGATCTTCGAACGCTACGGCCCGGCATCCATGCTGTTCGCGAAATTCGTGCCGGGCTTCGCGTCGGTTTCGACCGCGCTCGCGGGCGCGATGGGCCTTCGCTATTGGAAATTCGTGCTGTTCGATCTGGTGGGTGCGCTGCTCTGGGTCGGCGTAGCCGTTGCCCTTGGCTACCTGTTCCGCGACGCCGTTGCCGAAATACTCGAGACGCTGCAATCGCTGGGCAAGTGGGGTTTGCTGCTGGTTGTCGCTGCGCTTGCGGCCTGGATCGCGGCGAAGTGGTGGAAGCGGTTCCTGTTCATCAAGCAGCTGCGGATGGACCGTGTCACCGTCGACGAGCTGAAGGCGATGCTCGACGCGCGGAAAGTCGGCATGATCCTGGACGTGCGCTCGGCACTGACGCAGGCGGCGAGCGGCCGCATCCCCGGCGCACGTCCCGTCGACATGACGAGGATCGCCGAAGGACTGGAAGGTGTCTCCATCGACGGCGAAGTGGTCGTCTACTGCGCGTGCCCCAACGAAGCGAGTGCGGTGAAGGTCGCCGAGAAGCTGCGCGACCTGGGGTTCAAGCGCGTGCGGCCGCTGCACGGCGGCATCGATGCCTGGATCGACGCCGGGCACGACGTGGAGCGCTGACGGCGGCGCCGGTTGCGTGCTAGATTCCGCAGAACATCGATGGGACGACAGGCCATGCCGAAACAAGCAATTCATTCGAAGCACGCACCCGCGGCGCTCGGACCCTATTCGCAGGGCGTGCGCGCCGGAAACACCGTCTATCTGTCCGGGCAGATCGGGCTGGACCCGGCGTCCGCCAACCTCGTCGAGGGCATCGACGCGCAGACCCACCAGGTGTTCAAGAATCTGCGCGCCGTCGCACAGGCCGCTGGCGGCGAGCTGGACGATATCGTCAAGCTCACGATCCTCCTCGCCGATCTCGCCGACTTCGCACGGGTCAACGAGATCATGGCGACCTATTTCAAGCCGCCCTACCCTGCGCGCGCTACCTATCAGGTCGCGGCGATACCGAAGGCCGCGAGGCTCGAGGTCGAGGCGGTACTGGTGCTGGCGACGTAGGACGGCTTGCCGCGAGACCCCATTTCGTGAGAGATGGACATTGCCCGGCGGAGAACCCCGTCTTCAGTGCCTGTTTCGCGCGGTGACGCAATAGGAACGCACGCGCGTTTCCGCTGATTCGTCAGCTGTGTTCGACGCCCACCATGACACTGCTGGCCTTGATTACTGCGTATGCCGGCGCTCCAACCTTGAGCTTGAGCTCTTCTGCCGACGCCGTGCTGATGACTGCAACGATGTCAATTCCCTGGGCGACGTTTATCGTGACTTCG
>Ga0209048_10005195_pt1 | contig 12317 bp, 10 predicted proteins | sample FrelakmetCRP12CR_FD_187146 | JGI IMG/M metagenome (GOLD analysis project Ga0209048, IMG submission 187146) | Freshwater lake sediment microbial communities from the University of Notre Dame, USA, for methane emissions studies - CRP12 CR (SPAdes)... | ecosystem: Environmental > Aquatic >... | reverse complement strand
AGCCGACTGGGGACCATCCACGACAGGCCTGCGCAATAGCTGCGGGAGTCGCCGGAAGAATCGATCGGGGTGAATGGAAGCACGGCCAGAATCTTTTGCGTGCTTGTTCCGCCGCCGAAGATCCGCTCGATCGCGGTTCGAATGTCAGGTACGGCTAGAGCGAGCAGTGCGAGAAGGGCGATGGTCCCCATGGCCGCCGCCGCTGGCCGCCAGAAGGAAGGAATGCGGGTGACAGTCCGCCTCTTTTCGGGTTTCGGTCTGGTGAGCCCCGCCAGCATGGAGAGCACGGTATCCATGGACTCCGGGCGCTCCGCCGGGTTCTTCCGGAGGCAGGAGATGCAGACGTCGGCAAGTGGCAGAGGGATTCCTTTGCGCAGGGTCTCAGGAGCGGGAGGATCTTCATTGGCAATAGAGTAGACAACCGCCGCTGCGTGATCTCCCCGGAACGGGTAATGACGGGTGAGCATCTCGTAGAGCACCACGCCATACGACCAAATGTCTGACCGAAGATCGACGTCCATACCCTGGAGTTGCTCTGGCGACATGTACGCGATGGTCCCGACGGTTTGGCCCCGACTGGTCAACTCAGAATCAGCCTTGCCGGTGGACACTGCCGTAACACCGGCCGCAGTTTCGGCCAGCTTCGATGTTTCCAGCTTTGCCAAACCGAAATCCAAGACCTTGGCTTCGCCGCGGCTGGTCAGAAACACGTTTGCCGGCTTGATGTCGCGATGAATAATGCCTTTTTTGTGCGCCGCATCGAGGGCATCGGCAACCTGGATGCCAATGCGGACGACTTCGTCCGTGGGGATCTGGCCTTCTCCGATCCGCTCCCGTAGCGTCTGGCCCTCGAGCAGTTCCATCGTGATGAAATGATGCCCGTCGGCTTGATCAACCTCGTGAATAGTGCAGATATTCGGATGGTTCAGGGAGGACGCAGATCGCGCCTCCCGCACCAAGCGTTCCACCATCTGTGGGTCACCGGCGAATTCAGGGGGCAGGCACTTGAGCGCCACCTCGCGCCCCAGGCGCGTGTCTTCTGCTCGGTACACAACACCCATGCCGCCGGAGCCCAGCCTGTCAACAACCCTGTAGTGGGAAATGGTCTTTCCGAGCATCGCTTGCCAAATCGCGGAGAATACAGTGTTCAGAATATATCACTGGCTGAGCTGAGAATGACAACTATTCGACCGGAGAAGGGTTCGCTGCAGACTGCGCCGTCCGCCATACAATCTCGCCTTGCAGAGGCACCGTGCGGCGTTGTTTCCCAGAATCGCCGTGTGATAATCTCGCCGCATGTTTGAAACGGAGGAGTTTAGGGAGCTTTTGGAGGAAGTCGTCAGCAAAGAAGCTCGCCGGAACAACATGCGGTACAACGCCGCAATTATCGACTATTTGCAGCAGTTGGCTTCTGGAAATGAACGCGTCCTGATGGAAAGAGAATTCGAGAAAGCGGTTGGCTCCCGGCGGGGTGCCTGGGACGCATTTCAAAGTGCTGTGGAGCTAACGAGGGACGCATCCGTATACGCGTCACGGCAGGGACGGCCAGTTCTGCAGTTAGCTGACATCCGAAAGGCGTATGAGGCGAAGTTCTGTCAATTCTGGCCGTTTTGCAGGCAGAGAGACGGCATGGGCGAGGACAGCTCACCTGCATAAAACCAAATGCATTTGGCAGTTAGTTGCGACCTGTGGCCACTCCTGCCTGCTGCCCGACCTGATCTCAGAACCTACGCTGTACCACCAGCACCGGACAGGGCGCTCCTTCAACAATCCGATAAGCCTTGTGAGCGAAATGGGAAGTCCCAGGCTCTCTCGGATGAACGCTCAATACGAGCAGATCGCTTGCCCTCTGCTTTCAGAGCCGTGATTGTGGCTCATCTAAGTCTTTTTCTCGCGCTTGTACTCGTCGTAGGCGTCCAGATACCGGTCAATATCCTGCTTGCTCACATAGTACGGCGTGGACAATCGCAACTTCGACGGCGCCCCGCCGCGGATTCGGACTTTCTTCGTCTTCCACAGCCAGTTCTCCAGGTCCACGTTCTGGATCGGCGAAACGTTGACCGTGATGATCGAGCAGCGCAGCGCAGGGTCAGGTGAGGTCCACGGCTCGACGCCGCGCTTGCTCATACCCGCAAGCATGTAATCGCCCAGTTCGCGATGGCGGCGCTCGATTCGCTCCATGCCGATTTGGTTGGCTAGTTGGATGGAGGCGCGGAGGCCGCAGAGCGAGGGCACATTCGACGACCCGATGCGCTGGAAACGCTCGGCGCGCAGCTTGTTATCGTTCCACCCTTCGGTCACAACCGTGCTCCAGATGGAATCGATCACTTCGTCGCGCACGAACAGATAGCCCGAGCCTTTAGGGGCCTGCAGCCATTTGTGCGGGCTCGAACTGTACAGGTCACAACCGAGGTCGTGAAGATTGAGCCGCATCATGCCAGTCACGTGGGCACCGTCCACTGCCGACAGAATGCCCTTCGAGCGGGCCAGCGCGCATACCTCTTTCGCCGGCAACACTACGCCGGTCACGGTCGTGACATGGCTGAAGAAGATCACCCGCGTGCGCGGAGTAATGGCATCGCTGAACAGGTTCAGGACCTGGGCCGCATTCTTGACCGGTCGGGGCAGCGTGATCTTTCTGATCACGATGCCGTAGCGTTTTGCCTTCAGTTGCCACGGCTGTTCGCCGCCCGGATGTTCCTGATCGGTCATCAGCACCTCGTCGCCCGGCTTCATCTCGATACCGTTGGCGATGTAGCTGTTGGCTTCGGTAGCGTTGCGCAGCAGCGCAATTTCGTCGCGATTGCAGCCCACGAACGCTGCCAGGGGATCGCGAAACTGGTTCCACGCCGCGTAACCCCAGATGGGATAATCTTCGGGATCGGACTCGTCCAGTTTCTCGGTGCTGGTGTAGCCGTCGAAAATGGCGCGCAGTACGGGCGCGGGACTGGAGCCCACAGTGCCGTTGTTCAAGTAGATCTCGTCCGCGGGAATTAGAAACTGCTGCGCAGTTCGGCCCAATATCTTTCTTCATCGTGTGCATATTGCTTGGCATCCGGCAACGAGGATGGGACGTTTTGAAGCTGAGCCAACAGGTCAGTGCGAAAGGCAAGAGCGGCGGCGAATCCAGTACTGGTGGCAAGAAAGCGGCGACGATCGAGCAAAAGGCACCTCCATCGAACAAAGGCATCATGGTACACCCGTCTGGCGCGAATCGGGTCCGTCCTGGCAAGACCGGATTCTTCCCGAACTTGACGTCGGCATAGGCGATTCTCTTCGCGCCCACCCACCCTCTTGGAGTCTCCTGGCAGCAGCGGCGGGTGCGCCATGGCCGAGTTCGAGCGGTCACTCATCCAGGAGCGAGGCAAGGCAAGGGCAAGGCAAGGGCAAGGCCCGGACTGCGGAACGCGCGGGCCAAGGGCAAGAAGCTCGGAAGGCCTAGCGCTCAGGTTGACGCTGCCCGGGTAGCTGCGCTGCGCGACGATGGACTTTGGCGGTTCCAGGTTTGCCAAACGCTCAAAGTAAGCAAGGGGGGCTCAGCTATCCGTTGCACGGCTTGCCGAAAGGCACAGGGGACTTAACCGGATCAGGTAAGGTGATCTCACGGCTTAGTGACAAACGGTACTCCCAAACCTGCGCGCTACTCACCCTGCCCGCTGCCCACTGACAGCGTGGGCACTCCGTTCTTGCGCATCAGATCATTCAGCACCGGCACATCGGCGCTTTGAATCTGCTGCCACTGCGCCAACTGTGCGCTCAGGCGGCCGTGCAAGTCGTCATACACCAACAACTGCTGCGCCGTGGGCGATTGATCGACGCCCTGAACAAGGTCGTTGAAGCTCGCGTACTGCTCGTTGAGCATGTTGGGATAACGCAGGTTGCCTTCCGAACTCTTCATCTTCACCTGGATCAGGCTTGCCTCGACGGGCGATATCTTCTGGTCGAGAGCTTGGGCAGCGGCAATGACTGCGCTGTTGGGGGAGCCCGCTGCGGTCCACTTCTCTAGCGTTTGCAAGTTCCGCCGCAGCCCGCGGATCTGGTTGACAGCGCGATGGAGCGCGTCGATGTCCTGCTGCACCTTGGCGGACAGCTCGGCCTGCTTCTGCAAGTCCGCGGCGGTCACCGGGTTCTGAATGCGGGGATCGATCTTCACCTCCAACGGCGCGCTCTGGCTGCTGCCTCTGACTGTGAGCTTGACCTGGTACGTCCCGGGAACAACCAGCGGACCGCGCGGCGGCTCACCGCTGTAGAATGCGCCGGGAATCTGGATCGGGGGGTCGGAACGGAAGTCCCAGGCAAACCGGTTCATACCCGCATCGGCTGGCAACAGATCCGCCGGTTTCTCCCGGTCGGGCCACTCCGGCGGCTGCTCCTGGTTGCTTCCCTTGACGTTGGATAGCTGGCGCACACGCTTACCCTGCGCGTCGAAAATCTCAATCGTGATCTCTTCTTTATCCGCTGGCTTGGACTTCAGATAGTAATAAAGGATTGCGCCCTTGGGCGGGTTGTCTCCTACAGGGCGCTTGCGGTCCACCTCGTCGGGGAAGTGCAGACGTATCGCCGTGGAGGGCTGATAGAGGTGGAAGGCGTCTGCAGCAATGATGGAGTTCGCCTGGCGCAGGGGGCTCACATCATCGAGAATCCAGAACGAGCGGCCATGCGTGGCGGCCACGAGGTCGTTGTCCTTCACGGCCAGGTCGTGGACCGGCGTAGTCGGCAAGTTGAGCTGCAATGCCTGCCAATGCGCGCCATCGTCGGCGGAGAAATAGACGCCGGTTTCCGTGCCGGCATACAGCAGGCCTTTCACCTTGGGATCTTCCCGCACCGACCGCACGTAAGAGCCCGCAGGAATGCCGTTGCTAATGAGCATCCACGTCTTGCCAAAGTCGTGGGTCTTGTAGATGGAGGGATTGAAGTCGTCAAGCTTGTGCCGGTCGATGGCCGCATACGCCGTGCCGGCATCGTGCGGCGATGCCTCGATGATGCTGACCATGCTCCATTCGGGCATGCCTTTGGGAGTGACGTTGTCCCAGGTCTTGCCGTCGTCGCGGGTGAGTTGGATCAGACCATCGTCGGTTCCCGCCCACAACATGCCCTTCTGCAGCGGCGACTCGGCCAGGGCAAAGACCGTGTCGTAATACTCGACGCTGGTGATGTCCAGGGTGATGTCGCCGCCGGAGGGCTTCTGCTTTTCCTTGTCGTTGCGCGTGAGATCGGGGCTGATGGGAGTCCAACTGTGGCCTTGGTCGGTGCTCTTGAACACATTCTGCGCCGCGGAGTAAATCACGTTGGAATCGTAGGCCGACACAAACACCGGTTCGGTCCACTGAAAACGGTACTTCAGTGCATTGGCGCCGTTGCCCGAGGTGTCCAGCGGGTAGGGGGACGCATCCTGAAGCTGGTTGGTGCGGTGATCGTAGCGAGTGATGATCGAACCTTCCGATCCGGCGTAGACAATTTCCGGATCGCGCGGATCGGGCGAGATATATCCGCTCTCTCCGCCGCCGACTTCGTACCAATCCTGGCGCGCGATGACTCCATCGTCGGTCTGGCTGGCGATAGCCACCGTACTGTTGTCCTGTTGTGCGCCATAGACGCGATAGGGCCAGTGGTTGTCCACGGCGACGTGGTAAAACTGCGCGGTAGGCTGATTGTTCTGTGGCGTCCAGCTCTTGCCGCCGTCGATCGAGATCGTGACTCCGCCGTCGTTGCTGTTGAAAAGGCGCTGCGGATTAATGGGATCGATCCACAAACCGTGATGGTCACCGTGCGGCGCTGGCAGCAACTCGAAAGTCTTGCCACCATCGTTGGAGCGGAATGCTCCGGTGTTCAGCACGTATACCGTGTCGAGCTGTTTAGGATCCGCGAAAACATGACTGAAATACCAGGCGCGCTGCCGGAAGCGTTGATCTTCGTTCACCCGCGTCCACGAGTTGCCGGCATCGTTGGAGCGATACAAGCCACCTTCCCCGGCTTCGATGAGCGCATACACACGATTGGAGTCGGCGCCGGAAACCGAAATGCCGATGCGACCCAGGTTGCCTTCCGGCAGGCCATTGCCCTCCAGTTGTTTCCAGGTAAGACCGCCATCGACAGATTTATACAGCCCGCTGCCCGGTCCTCCACTGTTGAAATACCAAGGCTGTCGGCGCACCTGCCACAGTGACGCGTAGACGACGCTTGAATTCCTGGGGTCGAAGACCACGTCGATCGCACCCGTATGTTCGTCGTGGTACAAAACTTTCTGCCAGGTCTTGCCGCCGTCGGCGGTGCGGAAGACGCCGCGCTCCACATTCGGGCCCCATGCATGTCCCAGGGCGGCGACCAGAACGATGTCAGGATTGCGCGGGTCGATGATTACCGCTCCGATGTGGCGCGAGTCTTTGAGTCCGACGTTCTTCCATGTCCGGCCGGCGTCGGTCGATTTGTATACGCCGTCACCGTACGATATGTTGCCGCGAAGGCAGGCTTCGCCGCTTCCCGCATAAAGAATGTTGGGGTCGGAGTCGGCCACAGCGATGGCGCCAATCGAGGAGATACTCTCGTGGTCGAAGGTCGGAGTCCAACTGAGGCCGCCGTTGGTGCTCTTAAAGATCCCACCGGCAACCGCACCGAAATAATACGTGTTGGGATCGCCCGGAACTCCTGCGACTGCGAGCACGCGGCCGCCGCGGAACGGCCCAATCTGCCGCCATTTCATACCGCCGACTACCGCAGGGTTAATCTGCGCCAGAAGATTCCCGGCGAAAAACGAACACAACAGTGCAATAAGCGCAATCCAGCGTCCCATACGTTCGCTCTCGTCTACTAGGAGTTGCGTTATGGTACTGGGAAGGGACGAGAGTGTGCAAGGTGATGCTGCCGAATGCGAGCTAACATGCTGCAATTGGGCGACCCTGATCCGATACATCGCAGGAGACCGGGGAGACGTGGAAGACCACGCCCCCGCGAAAACGATCAGACCCGGAATCTGGATCATCACGGAAACGAACGTAGCGGGGACTGGACCCGCCGTTGTCCTGTTCGAAGGCGACTAGTGCGCAACAAAGTCGCGAATCGTTCTCAAAAACTGCTCGGGCTGATCCACGAACGTCATGTGCCCGCTGTTCGGCAGGATGACGAGTTGAGATCCGGTGATCTTCTCGTGCATCTCCTGTGACATCCGTGGATCGCTCTCGTCGTGATCGCCCACGATGATCAGAGTGGGAACCTTGATTTGCGAAAGCTGGCCGACATACTCGACTTCCTTCAGATTGCCGTCGACCACGAATTCACCATCCGAGCCCCACATCTCGCGATACACGTCCCAGGCAGTGCCGGTATTGGAACTTAGTGGGTCGTAATTGGGGTCGGGGCGGTTCTGATAGACATAGGGGAAATAACCTTTGCCCCAGGCTAGTTTGGCGTATTCCTCGGGATAGCGGCCGTGCTCCCAGATTTCGCCCTTGCCGAACAAGCCGGAGGCTTCGAGAGCGCTAACGCGATCGCGCTCCTTGGGATTCATCTCGGCTTTCATTTTTGCGAGGGCCCGGTTGAGTTCTTTGGTGCTGGCGAACGTGCTGCCGAGAATGAGATGAGAGAGATTCTTCTGATACTTGAACGCATAGGCTTGCACTAACACGCCGCCAAAGGAATGGCCGAGAAGACTGATCTTGCCCAGATCAAGCGCCTGACGGACGGCTTCGATGTCCTCGACCATGTTGGCGATGGTGTACTGCCTGGGATCCTCGAGCTTGGACGACCTGCCGGAGCCGCGCTCGTCGATGAACACGAGCCGATTGGTGCGCATGAGAGGCAGCAAATAAGGAAGGAAGTAATCGTGCGAGGCCCCGGGTCCGCCGTGGACGATCATCAAGGGCTCGCCGCGTCCCACAGATTGGTAGTAGATCAGAGCACCGTGGCTGTCCACGAAGCCCTCCCGAATGGGAAACAGGTTCAAGGACTCGGAACTCTGGGCAGAACAAGTCAGACACGCGGCGCCAATTAGGAGGAGGATAAGGAAGCACGTTCTCATGCGGAGATGCTAGCACGCCAAACGGCTGACTCTGTCCGGGTGGCTGCGCTACGAAGGGATAGGCTTTCGTGGTCCCAGGTATGCCGAAATCCTGAATGTGAGCACGGGGGTCTGTGGGAGTGGGGTGCGCAAATTTGCCTTGATTGCGTCGCGCGGCCGGTCCGGCTTCTCCAATGCTGCCCCACTTAGCGCGTTGACTTCTCCTTGCTTGTGCCCGCTGTCACCTATTACTGCCATATGTGTCACCGACAAAGCACCTTGCGAGGCGTGCCTAGCCTGGCGGGAAGGAACCGTTACTCATGGTCTCTTTGTCGACGGCCCGCTTACCACGTACAGGATAACCAAGCAAACCACAAAGACAACCGTTGCCGCCTCTTTATACTGGATGGACCACTTAACGGCGTCTCCCAACGCGTCCCAGAACTCCTTTGGCGCGTGCGCAGCGCTGCCGGAGACCCCCATCCCAAGATACATCGCATCGTGCACGGCAAAGCCCAGCAAGGCTACCGCACTCACAACGGCTATGAAGATGAGTACCGTCTTCATGTTGCCCCCACTGCAAGGCTCGTTTGGGGATCACAGCAGAATTGCCGGCGGAGCACCGTTATGCAGGGTGCCGCGACGCGCTCGCTGGGAACAGAGGCCCACTTCCCAACTCAACCATCCGAACTTCCCAGGTCTGCTCTCGCAAACGCCGCCCAACCCAGGCCGGGGCACTCACGGAAGCACCAGCGCTTCCCATCGTGTGTGGCCCGGGGCCGTTCGAAAAACATCATTCAACTTCGTTTTCCTCGTGGGAAACGAAATAGGAGTCGGCAGCCCTGAGCAGAGCCTCACGATCCAAGCGAGGCTCCCGCTCCTCGTAACTTGCTGCCCAGCGGATTTGGTTCACAAGATCCCGCGGATGGCATGCCCGCAGCGGTTCCTTCAGCTTGTCCTGGATCACATGTATCAACTCATCGACGATGCCAGCGTCATATTGCAGCCCGAAGCCGCTGCAAACCCGACGGAAAATCTCATGGAAATTCTGAGATGAAACCGTGCCAACTTTGATCTTGGTCTGGATTCGGCGCAAGAATGCGGGGTCCGCCAGGGTTGCCGGCAGCAGGTTCGTGGCAAATACAACGAATAACTCGAACGGAATCTCGACTTTCTTTCCTCCCGCCAGAGTGAGGAAATCAATTCTGCGATCGAGGGGAACGACCCACCGGTTGAGCAGTTCCTCCGGAGTCAGCCGCTGTCGTCCAAAGTCATCGATGATAAGCACGCCATTGTTGGCCTTCATCTGAGCTGGAGCGGCATAGAATTTCGTAATTGGGTTAAGTTGCAGCTCCAGCATGTCGATCGTAAGTTCCCCTCCGACCAGTACCGCGGGACGACGGCAAAGGATCCAACGCTCATCAAAGAACGGCGCAACCCCATCGGTAACCTTGGTGTGAACCAGTGGGTCATAAAGGGAAATAATTTGGCCATCAACTTCCACCGCGGCTGGTATCCATACCTGATCGAGGGCAAGCACCCGCGAAAGCGCTGCCGCTATGGTGGTTTTTCCCGAGCCCGACGGCCCGTACAAGAAAATGGACGTCCCTGAATTCAGGGCCGCTCCAAGCTTTCTCAGCATGTCGGAGTCGAGAACGACATCAGCGAAGGCGCGCTGCATATCGGGAGGATGCACTTCCACATCGCGCACGCTCTGTTCGCGGACCCGTTGTATATAACTCTCCAAAGACACCGGAGCAGGACCCACATACTGGTTATGGGACAACAACTCCAAGGCCCGCGACCTGCCGCGAGAAGTTATGGCGAGCACCGGAACATCCCCGACCGTTCCGGTAACTTCGCAGAGCTGGTCGTAGCGTAGGCGGCGGAACAGCTCGTCACCCACTCGGAGGGTAAGCCGCATCATCTTCGCCAATTCACTTTGGGAAGAAGAGCCAGCCACGTAGAGGGTCTTCAACGCGAGATCTTCGAGGACGGATCTGCGCACTCCAACTTCATTTACGGTTTCAGGAGCTAGCGGTGTTTCGGGCAAGAGGTTCTTTTCGGCCTCGACCGCGTCAGGATGACCCATAGCTTGCACTCCTTAGATGCGACTCCTTGCCGATATCCGAACCGGAAACGTACTACATTCTGATTGCTGGGAGACTGGGAAAGAACTCCGATCTATCGCCTCACTGAGCGGCGCCACCCATGCAGCTCTTTTTCGCCCGTGCAGATGTGATTCCGCTCGAGTAACATTCAGCGTCCGGTCTCAACGGGCAGCCGATCAATCGTCGTCCCTTAGCCCTCGATCGACAGCTGATCCCCGATGGAAGTGCAGGTCTGCGCGATTATCCCCGTAGGTAGCTCCAGCACACAACGCGCCTTCCAATGGAGACCGGTGAGGCGGAAGGGAGGCATCGCCGGCCGCAGATGGATCACTCGCCAGTTGCGGTCCACGAAAACCACATCAATCGCGAACCGCATGGCCACCGTATGGATTGCTTGCGACGGAATAATCAGCAGGCCCGTGCCTGAGTCGAGGCCTCGTTTGCCCAACAATCCTACCAGCCGGGTCAGACTCGTCCCCGCAACACGAATGCGCTGGCCGAGCACGGTATTCCTGGTCGTATTGACAACTGCGACCGTCTCGGTTTCCATGCTATCTTTTCGGAGGTAGACGCCCACCCGAAGTCATGCGTTTCCGCCTGCTGATTACGATCGCCAGCAAAACAACAGCAACCACTGCTGCGATGACGCGAATCATCGTTACGGTGTCCATAAACTCATCACCTCCGAGTATCTTATTTGTTTATTTCTTCGAACGTCTTCATCATTGTAATTACACCGGGTCCCAGCAGCACTATAAAAAGTGCTGGGAAAATAAAGATTGCCAATGGAAAGATCAGCTTTACGGTGGTCTTAGCTGCCTGTTCCTCCGCCAGCAGCAGCCGCTTGACCCGCAAGGCATCGGCAAACTGTCCGAGCGACTGAGCAATCGGGGTTCCCAGTCGCTCGGTTTGTACGAGCATGGCGACAAATTGGCGAACCGTGTCCAGATCAACTCGATCGGACATGGCGCGCCAGGCTTCAAGGCGCGGTTTCCCGGCTCGCTGTTCGTTGCCGATGATGAGAAGCTCTTCACTCAGTTCCGGGTAGACACCTTTGATTTCGCTGGCGATTCTAAGCACTGCCTGATCCATGCCCAAGCCCGCTTCCATGCATATCACCAGCAGATCCAACGCGTCGGGTAGAGCCTTGCCAATCTTCGTCTTGCGCTTGCTGATTGCATAAAACAGCCACATATCCGGCACAAAAAACCCTGCCACGGCGAGGAGCAAACCGTAAAGCAGGAAGTTCTGCGCACCGGTAAACGTAGCAAGCAACACCCCGACGATAGGAGCCAGCAGCTTTAGGCTCAGAAATGTCTCGACGTCTTCAGGTTTGCGATAAGCAGCAAGGCTCAGCCGGAACGACAGCTCTTCATCATTGGATCGCAGCCAATTGCGGAAAGGCGCGAGCGGGCTCGTTACAAACGAGAGCACGCCTTGAATCCCGAGCTTATCGTCCGGTTCGGTTTCGTAGGGAGCACGAGATTGCTCCAGCAATGCACCCAGCCGACCTTCGGTCGACGAGCGCTCCCCCCCGACGATCAGAAGGACCAGGGCGGTTCCAGCAAACAACGCAACCGCTACGAAAACCGCAATCAGGATTGCCATCATAATCAGTACTTGACCTGAATGATCCGGCGAATCACAATGGCCCCCAGTGTCATACTTATCAATGTTGCCCAGACCATTTTTCGGCCGGTTTCGGTCTCGAACAATGGGGCTGTGTATCCGGGCCTAAGGAGATTCAAAAGAACGAAGGCGATGAAGGGCAGCGCTACGAGAATGGCCCCGGTCATCCGGCCCTGAGCAGTATGCACTCTCACTTTTTGCTGCAGTTGGATCCGCGAGCGCAGTACGGCTCCGGTCTTGTCCAGCAACTCGGCCAGATTTCCTCCCGTTTCTCGTTGTATGAGAATCGCGGAAACAAGAAATTGCAGATCCTGCAACGGAAATCTCTGGAGGAGGTTCATCATCGCTTCGCGAAACGGCAGCCCATAATTCATTTCATCGGAGCAATAGCGAAATTCCGGTCCCAGCGGATCTGCAATCTCCTCGGCAACCGTTGCCATCGCGCTTGGCAGGGACTGTCCGGCACGAAGGGAACGGCCGATCAGGTCAATAGCCTCGGGAAGCAGTTGAATAAACCGATTGAAGCGGGCCGAGCGCTTATACAACACCCAAGCGAACGGAACCAAGCCCAATAGCAATCCTGG
>Ga0209048_10005194_pt1 | contig 12317 bp, 11 predicted proteins | sample FrelakmetCRP12CR_FD_187146 | JGI IMG/M metagenome (GOLD analysis project Ga0209048, IMG submission 187146) | Freshwater lake sediment microbial communities from the University of Notre Dame, USA, for methane emissions studies - CRP12 CR (SPAdes)... | ecosystem: Environmental > Aquatic >... | reverse complement strand
CCCGGGCCGGTCCGCCGGCGTCGCATCCCCCTACTTGATGTTCTCCTGCTTCCGAATCCTGGCCATGACGCTGTGGTGCCGGCCGTAGCTGAAATAGATGATAAACCCGATCCCGAGCCAGATGATGAGCCGCCACCAGTTCTCGACCGGGAGCGAGAACATCAGAATCAGACAGCAGACGATACCCATGATGGGCACGAGGGGAACGAGCGGGGCGCGGAACGGACGCTCGGCTTTCGGATGCGTGCGCCGCATGATCAGGACGGCCGAGCACACGATGACGAACGCGAGCAGCGTGCCGATGTTGGTGAGCTCCGCGAGGATGCGGAGCGGAAGAAACGCCGCCATCGTGGCGACGAAACATCCCGTCACGATCGTCGACTTCCACGGAGTCCTGAATCTCTCGTGCACAGCCCCGAAAAAGCTCGTCGGCACGAGCCCGTCCCGCGCCATGGCCAGCAGCACGCGCGGCTGGCTCAGCATCATGACGAGGAGAACGGACGTGATGCCGGTCATGGCCCCGACATCGATCAGGCGCTGCGCCCAGGGAAGGCCCCTTTGCCGGAAGGCGTCGGCAACCGGGGCGTTGATGTCGATTTGGTCGTACCGGACCATCCCTGTGAGGATCGCCGATACGGCGATGTAGAGCACCGTGCAGATGATGAGCGAGGCGATGATGCCGATCGGAACGTCGCGATGGGGCCTGCGCGCCTCCTCCGCGTGCGTCGAGACGGAATCGAATCCGATGTACGCGAAGAAGATGATGGCGGCTCCCGCAAGCACGCCCAGGGGAGCGCCCGCATGGCTGGTTTGGCCCCACAGCGTATGACCGAAGAAGCTGATGCCCGCGTATCCGAAAGGCGCAAACGGGTGCCAGTTCGCGGGATCGACGTAGAACGCCCCGACGACAATCACGAAGAGCACGATCAGGAGCTTTACGATCACCATGCCCGCGTTGATCCCCGCGCTCTCCCGGATCCCCTTGACGAGGATGAGCGTGATGATCGCGGTGATCGCGATCGCCGCGACGTCGAAGTAGGCGCCGGTGGCGAAGAAATGCCCAGTGGCGGGGTTGAAATCAAATGGCGCGTTCCCGAACGCGAACGGCACGTGAATCCCGAAGCTCCCGAGGAAGTTCTGAAAATGGGCCGACCAGCCGTGCGCCACCGTGGACGAGCCGACGGCGTACTCGAGAACGAGATCCCATCCGATGATCCATGCAAACAGCTCGCCGAGGGTCGCGTAGGCATACGTATAGGCCGATCCCGCGACGGGGGCCATCGAGGCAAATTCGGCGTAGCACATCGCGGCAAAGATGCAGGCAAAGCCGGCCGCGACGAAGGAGAGGATCAACCCCGGTCCCGCCTTGTCGTGCGCCGCGACGCCGGTCAGAACGAAGATGCCCGTTCCGACGATCGCACCGACGCCGAGACTGGTCAGCGTCACCGGTCCCAGCACCCGGCGCAGCCGGTTCTCTCCCTTCATCTCTTCGAGCAGCAGACTGAGCGGCTTTCTCGCAAACAGCGGATGGCCCATAGGTGCCCCTCTCCCTTTGAGTTGAGGCCTCGACCTCGCGCGCGGGAGCGCTCGATTTCAGCGCCCCCCACCTTATAGAAATCCCGAATCCGAGTCAAGAAATCAGAACATGAGACCAGCGGTCACCGCGATCTCGCGCGTTTGCCAGTCCCTCAGCCAGTAGCCCCTCCTCGAGACGTTCGTGAGCCCATGGCAGTAGATTCCCTGAATGAAGATCGCGTGTCCGCCCGTGCGGAACTCTATCCCAAGCCCCGCGTCCAGGGCCAGGTTCAGTCTATTGACCTCATCTCCCATGTCATAGCTGCTTTCCCTGCCGCCGATTTCCTGTCTCGATTCCGCTTGCCTCACGTACTCGAGCTCCGGCCCCGCGATGAAAAAGAGGCGCCCCTCGCCGACGATCGCGACCTTCGCGAGCACCGGCACGGAGACGCAATCGAGCACGAGTTCCCCCCAGCCCCCGGCGCCATAGCTCTTAGCTACGTCGCTGTGATTCTTGAAATGATCGAATCTGACCCCGCTCTGGAGCCGCACGCTCTGTGTGAGCGAGAACTCGGCGAAAGGGCCGACCGTGTAGCCGATCCCCCAGCCCGGATCCAGCCCGGCGATCGCGCTCGCGTAATCGACATAGCCGGCATTGATCCCCCCATAGATGCCCCAGTCGAGGAACTCGAACGGCTGCGCGGCGAGGGGGGACGGACCGGCGAACATAAAGCACGCCGCCAAGATCAGAGCCTTGCACATGGCGCGTTTCTCCTTCCGTGTTTCATTCGATAGAAACATCAAACGTCCGCCCCTCATTATCACCCGGAGCCGGGGAAAATTCGAGAGGTTCTTCGCCCCGGGAACGAGGTGCTCCCGAGAAAGCCCGTTGTGCAAGCGTGCGCCGTTTCGTATTATTGATAAACGAATTGACCCGAACGAAAGGAGCCCGTGATGAAAACCATGTCTATCCTCTTGCTGGCGGCTCTCATGTGCGTCGCCGTCGGCGCGAACGCCTTCCCGGCTGAAAAACAATTCACGGTTCTTTCCCAGGACAGCATCCCCCTGAGCTACACCATCCAGGGCTCGGGCGAGCCCGCCCTCGTTTTCGTCCATTGCTGGTGCTGTGACAAGACCTACTGGAAGAACGAGGTGCCCTACTTCGAGAAGAAGTATACGGTCGTCACGCTCGACCTCGCCGGCCACGGCGCTTCCGGTCTCGGCCGCAAGGACTATACGATCGAATCCTTCGGATCGGACGTCGCGTCGGTCGTCAACGCGCTCGGACTCACGAAGGTCATCCTCATCGGCCATTCGATGGGAGGGGACGTCAACCTCGAGGCTGCCCGGCGTCTCCCCGGCAAAGTGATCGCCCTCGTGGGCGTCGACACGTACCAGGATTTCGCCGACAGAATCCCGCCGGAGCAGCGCGCCAAATACATCGACGCGTTCTCGGCGAACTTCGAGGGCGTGACCGAAAAGTTTGTCCGAAGCATGTTCCCGGCAAAGGCCGACACGGCGCTCGAGACGAGCGTCGCCTCCGATATGGCTTCGGAGTCGCCCCGGGTCGGCATCAGCGCGTTCAAGAACATGATGGACTATGATCCGCTTCCCGCCGTCAAGGAGCTCAGGATTCCGATCAGGTGCGTCAACGCGGATCTGTGGGTGACGAACGTCGAGGGAAACAAAAAGCTCGCGTACTCGTTCGACGTGAAATACATGAGCGGGCACGGGCATTTCCTGCTTCTCGAGGACCCGGCGACTTTCAACAAGCTCCTCGATGAAACGATCGCGGAGATCATGAAGGGCAAATAGCGCTCGTCAGACCGCGAGCTCGCCGCGCATGATCGTGATCGCCCGCCCGCCGAGACGGACGCGGTCTCCCGCGAGGCGGACGTGCACGATCCCTCCCCGCGCCGAGGCTTGGTAGGCCGTGAACTCCGCTCGTGCGAGCTTTGCGCCCCAGTACGGTCCGAGACAGCAGTGGGCGGACCCGGTGACGGGATCCTCATCCACGCCGACGGCCGGCGCGAAGAAGCGCGACACGAAATCGAACCCCGCAGTGCTCGCGAGGCTCGTCACGATGACGCCGCGCGCCTTGACCCGTTTCAGCCGCGCGAAATCGACCTCGATCGCTCTCACGATCGCCTCCGATTCGACCTCCACGAGATAATCGAACTCGTTCCGCCCGACGTACACGGGACGCACGCCGAGCGCCTCGATGAGCCCCTCGGGTGCGCCGGCGGGCTTTTCGGGCTTCGCGGGAAAATCGAGCTCGATCGTCTCGCCCTTCTTCACGGCCGTCAGGAGCCCGCTCTTCGTGGCAAAGCGCGCCTCCTCGCCCGCAGCGAGGGTCCCCGTCTCCCACAGGACGTGGGCGCTCGCGAGCGTCGCATGGCCGCAGAGCTTGACCTCGACGGCCGGCGTGAACCATCGGAGGTTGAAACCGTCCCGCGCCCCGTGCAGAAACGCCGTCTCGGCGAGATTCATCTCGCGGGCGACACCCTGCATCCACGTCTCATCGCGCGGCCCCGTGGATATGCACACGCCGGCCGGATTTCCCGTAAACGGCTCGGAGGCGAAGGAATCTACCTTAAAGATCTTCGCGCCCACCTGGGGTCCTCCCGCTTCTGCATGATGTCGAGGCTCTTTTCTCAGCTTTTCTTCCCGCCATGCTGAAACCGGAATCGCATCTTGGTCGACGTGTCCTGCCTCCCGGCTTCCCCGCCTGCGAAGTGCTCCTTGAGCCACGATATCGTCGCCGCCGACCCTTTGAGCTTAGCGGCCCACCCGGGGGCGGGCTTCTCGAAGTAGACGTCGTGGCGGAGCGTGACGACGTTGTCGATCGTATGAAAGTCCTTGTCGCCGCCGTACATTTCCTTGAAGAAGAGCGGATAGTTGTATGGATCGCCGAGCTGCACCATCTCATCTTGATGGACCAGATTCAGGATCGCGCCGGCGAGCGCGGCCTGGTAGAGAAAGGTGCTCGTGCGCTCGCTCTTCCTGCACATCTCCACGAACTCCGGATCGCCGCAGAGCGCCGAGAACGATTCGGCCCACTTTTTCATGATGCCGCGCTCCGGCGTCACGGCGAGGAGCCCCGCGTCGAAATAGGGACGAATCCTCTTTCCGTCGACGGCGGTTCTCATGGGAAAGAGGGCCGACGCGGGGACCGAGAGCTTCCGGTAGAGGCCGCTCCAGAAGGCATCCGGCGGTTCCGCATAGAGGGAGCCGATATTCTGATACGCGACGGGGCGGTAGCCGAGGCTCAGCCCCTCCGCGAGGAGAAGATCCTTGGGATCCTTCAGCACGACCGTGTCGTTGTCCATCCAGACGAGGACCGCCGCCGCGCCGTTCGCTTCCCCTTCCGCCTTCGCCGCCGCGAACACCTTCCCCGCGGAGGGAACGCCGCTCGATTCCCCGGGGGCCTCGCTCGCCTTGACCTGCGCACCGAGAGCGATGAGCTTCTTCACGACATCCCGCTGCTTTTTCAGAAGCCCCTCAGGCGCATAGATCCAGACCGGCGCGTCCTTGACGTGACCGCCGAAGTCGCGAATGCTCTCGGTCATGACTGCCGCGTTGCGCAGATGAACGCCGTTGTCCGCGTACGAAGCGAAGATCACGGGGCGCTTGGCGCCCGCGATGCACGCGCACGGAACCAGGAGAAGAATCAGGATAATCAGAAGGGTCTTGTTCATTCGACACCATCCTCTATGATTGAAGCACGGACTAATGTAGCAAGGAATCGACGCGGAATGCAATGCTCTCGGAATGAGATTTCGTTAGAACGAGCCGTGCTCCGTGCGCGCGATGATCTCGTCCTGGAGCGCCGTGCCGAGATCGCAGAAGTAATCGCTGTACCCGGCGACGCGCACGATGAGACTCCGGTACTGCTCGGGATTCCGCTGGGCGGCCCGAAGCGTCTCGCCGTCGACGACGTTGAACTGAACATGATGGCCGCCGAGCTTGAAGTACGTGCGAATGAGCGCAACGAACGTGTCGAGCCCTTTCTCGTCCGCGAGAAGCTGCGGCGTGAACTTCTGATTGAGGAGCGTACCACCCGTGCGCACGTGATCCATCTTCGCGACCGACTTGAAAACGGCCGTCGGACCCTTGCGATCCGCCCCCTGCACCGGCGAGACCCCCTCGGAGAGAGGCTGCCGCGCTTTGCGGCCGTCGGGAGTGGCGCCGGTCACCGAGCCGAAATAGACGTGAACGGTCGTCGGAAGAAGATTGATCCGGTAGGTGCCGCCCTTCGTGTTCGCCCGGCCGTCTATCGCTTCGAAATAGGCCTCGAAGAGCCGCCGCATCACGTCGTCGGCGTAGTCATCGTCGTTCCCGTAGCGCGGGGTCTTGTTGAAAAGCATCTGGCGGAGCCGCTCCGCGCCCTCGAAGTCGCGCTCGAGCGCTCCCAGAAGCTCTCCCATTCTCAACGTCTTCCGGTCGAACACGTGGTACTTCACGGCGGCCATGCTGTCGGCGATCGTCCCGAGGCCGACCCCCTGGATATAGCTCGTGTCGTACCGGGCACCGCCGTCGTTGTAGTCCTTTCCCTTCGCGACGCAGTCGTCGATCAGAATCGAGAGAAACGGCGAGGGCATGCGCTCCGCATAGAGCCTCTCGACGCGATTGTTTCCGGCGATCTTGATATCGACGAAGTGATCGAGCTGCTTCTCGTACGCCGCGAAGAGCTCGTCGAATGAAGCGAAGCCGGCGGCGGCGCCCGTCGCGGGGCCGATGCGTTCGCCGGTTCGCGGGTCGACGCCGTCGTTGAGCGCGATTTCGAGCACCTTGGGCATGTTGAAATAGCCCGTGAGAATGTAGCTCTCCTTGCCGAACGCGCCGACCTCGACGCAGCCGCTCGAGCCGCCGCCCCGCGCGTCGACGACCGACTTACCCTGGCGGACGAGCTCCTGCACGATGACGTCCGCGTTGAACACCGACGGCTGCCCGAAGCCCGTCCGGATGATCCGGGCCGCACGCTTGACGAAGGCGTCGGGGCTCGCCTCGCTCACCTGGATGGATGAGCTCGGCTGCAGCAGCCGCATCTCCTCGATCACGTCGAGGATGAGATAGGTGACCTCGTTCACGCCGTCGGAGCCGTCCTCGCTCACGCCTCCCGTGTTGATCTGCGCGAAGTCGGTGTACGTGCCGCTCTCCGCCGCCGTCACGCCGACCTTCGGGGGCGCGGGCTGGTTGTTGAACTTGATCCACAGGCACTGGAGGAGCTCCTCGGCCTTTTCGCGGTTGAGGGTGCCGTCCTCGAGGCCCTTTCTGTAGAACGGGTACAGGTGCCTGTCCAGATGGCCCGGGTTGAACGCATCCCAGGTGTTGAGCTCGGTCGTCACGCCGAGGTGGACGAACCAGTAGTACTGGAGCGCCTCCTGGAAATCGCGGGGCGCCTCCGCGGGGACCCGCGTGCAGACCTGCGCGATGCGCTCGAGCTCGGCGCGTCGCGAGGGATCCCTTTCGGCGCGGGCGAGTTCACGCGCCTTTTCGGCGTGGCGTTCGGCGAAGCGCATGATCGCCTCCGCCGAGATCCGCATCGCCTCGAGCTCCTCCCGCTTCGTCCCGGCGTCGGGATCGTTCGCGGGATCGAGGCGCTCGAGGCTCCGGTCTATGTCGTTCTTGAAATCGACGAAGCCCTTCCGGTAGATCTTGTCGTCGAGCACCGTGTGCCCGGGCGCGCGCTGCTCCATGAACTCGGTGAAGACTCCCGCCTCGTAGGCTGCGATCCATTCGGGGGACATGCCCGCGAAGAGCGCATCGCGGATCGATCCTCCCCGCCAGAAGGGAATGATCTTTTCCTCGTATACGCGGCGCGCCTCGGGGCTCACCGCGAATGGAATCTTCTCGCGCGAGTCGAGAATATCGAGGTCGCCGAGGCTGTGGCAGCAGAGCTCGGGAAACGTCGGCGTCGCCTTCGGGGCCGGGCCCTTCTCTCCCACAATGAGCTCGCCTTCCCCGATGTAGATCGTTTTGTGCTCCATGAGATAGCGGAAGACGAGGGCGCGGCGCACCGGGACGGACGCCGTTTGAACCGTTCGCGCGTACGCCTCCGTCACGAGCTCGGCACGCTCGGTCGAAATAAAGGGCCGCGCCTCCAGGCTCTCGCGCCTCAGGCGTTCGACCCGACCCGTCATCATACCATCAGCCTCCGATTCTCACGTTCAATCCATAGTCGCCGAGTATCAGAGCCGCTGCCACCATCCGCTCATCCGGGAGCTCGAGGGTCTTCGCGAGCTTGTAGGCTCTGTCGAGGCGGACGTACTTATCGGCGCCCAGCTTATTATAGGGTAGTATATCAATTTCTTTGAGATTAGGCAAGTGGCTTGCGAACGCCCCGATTGCGCGCAAAGAATCATCATTATCGTTTACGCCCGGTATGATCGCGACGCGGAGGAATATGGCGTGGCCGCGGCGCGAGAGCTCCGCGAGATTACTCAGGATGAGCTCGTTCGAAACCCCCGTGAGCGCCCGGTGTCTCGCGTCATCGATAACCTTGAGATCGTAGAGAAAGAGGTCTACGCGCGCGCGAACCCGGTCGATCGCCTCCCACGGGGCGTAGCCGCACGTGTCGAGCGCCGTGTGAAACCCCCGCGCCTTGCTTGCGCGAAGAAGCGCGTCGAGGAACTCGATCTGCATGAGCGGCTCCCCACCCGAGAAGGTCACACCGCCGCCCGATTGTTCATAGAATGCCGCGTCGCGCTCGACCTCGGCCATCACCTCGTCGACCGTCGTCTCGCGCCCGACCATCCGGCGCGCCTCGGCGTAGCAAACCGCCGCGCAGGCGCCGCAGCGCTCGCACCTCGAGGGATCGGCCGCGGGGCCACCCATTCCCCGGGAGAGCGCGCCGCGCTCGCACGCCTCGAGGCAGGCGCCGCACGCGATGCAGCGATTCTCCATGAAGAGCATTTCGACGAGCGGGGACTGGCTCTCGGGGTTGTGGCACCACCAGCAGGCGAGAGGGCATCCCTTGAGGAAGACGGTCGTCCGGATGCCGGGCCCGTCATGGATGGCGTATCGTTTCACGTCGAAGACGAGGCCCTTGATCATCGCTCCTCCGGCGCGTGAGAGCGCGCTACCGCCCCCCGCCCCACCACACGCTGGCGAACTCCTCGAGCTTCGAATAGTCGTTCTTCCACGTCGTGTACATGACGCCGTCGATCGCGGGCGCTCCGCGGGCCGCGTTCATCCACAGCGCATGGTCCTTGTCGACATCCCCGTCGTAGAAGGCCGCGATCATGAGACGGTTGCCGCGCTCCGAGAAGAACGAAAGGCTCTGCGCCGCCTTTTCGGAAGCCCACCACTTCATCACGACGACATTCGGGTCGAGCCCCTCCCAGGATTTCTCGAGGGAACCGTTCACGAGATAGTAGTCCTTCTGGGCGTTGTGGTAGGGATCGAACATGTCGGACCAGACGTAGACCGGCTTCCCCCCGCCTTCGCGGCTCGCGATCTCGTAGCATCGTTTGATATTGAAGGCAAGGAGCGCTCCGGAGCCGTGAAAGTCTCGTATCTCCGACGGCTCCCATCCCGCGCATCGGATTTCATCGCACGCGATGAAAAAGCCGTCGGGCGAGAGAGTCTCCCCCACGCTCCTGATTTGCTCGGTGCAGAGCTCGAAGATCTTCGGATCGTTCAACGTGCAGCTCACCTGGCCGCCATAGAAGATCGGCGGATTGTAGCACGAGAGCTTCACGCGCTCCCCCTCCCTGATGCGCGAGCCGGGAGGCACCGTGATGACCGGCTGTTCGTGCCTCGTATCGTACGTGCCCGGCCAGAGGGAATGACCCATCTGGGGGTCCTCGATGCGGCCGAAATCCCTCCCCTCCTCGTACAGGACGCCGCTCTCCCCGGTAACGGAGAGAGGCAGCGACTCGCGGCGGAGGACATTGAGGGCCGGCACGTCATCGACGCGGATGTCGTCCCACCAGATCGTGCCGGACTTGGCGCCCCATATCCCCACCTCGACGATCACGCTCGAAGACCCGAGGCTGTTGAAGGTCACCGACTGCTCGACCCAGTCCGTCGTGAGGTCGCTGGCAGTCGAGAAATGCGTGAGCCCCTGCGTGCCGCTCGTCACGAGGCTCTGGTACTGGAGCGTGTTCCCGTCCGCGAGCACGGTAATCTGCACCATGCCGGCCGTGAGATGCTCCGTTTTCATCCATGCGCGGATGCGATACTGCCGCCAGGGCTCGACCGCCACGCGCTGAAACAGGCGGCCGTTGCCGTGATCGTTCACGGCGCCCACGTTTTCGAACCGGAGCGAGACGCGGCCGCCCTTGAAGACCGTCGTGTCGACGAACGAGCTCGCGCCCGGATCGTCCTGCAGATCGAATCCCGCCACGCGGTCCCCCTTGTGATCCTCGAAGGAGCCGTTTGCGAGGAAGGCCGTTTCCTCGGGAATGAGCCGGTCCCCGTGGCGCACGAGAGGCGCGCCCTTGACCGGGAGCCCCGCGGCCAGATTCGCGTCGTTCGCGAGAAACGGCTCGGCATATCCGAAGGAAAAAACGCAGACAACGAGCTCCATGTGGAGACTCGTCGCGAGCGCGCGCAATTTCGCGGCGTTCGCCTTCCAGCGATCTGGTTGATCGAGCAGGCGCCACGTCAGCGTTTTGGTGTCGGAGAAGAGAACACCGTTGTAGCCGGCCGCGCTCGCGCTCCGCAGAACGGTCTCGATCTTCGGGATATTCTCGTCGACGTCCAGATTGCTCGAGACGTAGACCCAGCGCTTCTGAGCGCTGGCGGCCTCCGCTGTTGCAGGGGCGGCCTCCGCAGCCGCCGGCGCGGGGAAAGACCCGCGGGCGAGCGTCACGGCGAGCGCCGCCGCCGCGAGCGTAACCGCGAGCGCCGCGAAACACGCGATCGTGCGCGCCTTCGGTATCATCGATTCATCCCACCCTGCAGATGAGGCCCTTGAGGTAGGCGCCCTCCGGAAAGCTCAGGAGCGTCGGATGGTCGGACGCCTGGGCGAGGCGCCTGACGATCTGCGCCTCGCGCCCCGCGTCGAGCGCCGCGTCGGCGACGATCTTCTGAAAGAGCTCGGCGCTCACGAGCCCCGAGCAGGAGAACGTGAAGAGCGTTCCCCCGCGCGAGAGCAGCTTGAAGGCGAGGAGATTGATATCCTTGTACCCGCGGCTCGCGCGCATGAGCTGGCTTTGCGATTCCGCGAACTTCGGAGGATCGAGGACGATCAGATCGAAGCAGCGCCCCGCGTCGCGCCACCGGCGCATAACCGTGAACACGTCCCCTTCGACGTACTCCAGGCTCGAGGCGTCGAGGCCGTTCAGCTCCGCGTTTTTCCGGGCGAGCTCGAGCGCGGACGCGGAGGAATCGACGTTCGTGACGCGCGCCGCCCCCGCATGGAGCGCCGCGATGCCGAAGCCCCCCGTGTACGAGAAGCAATTGAGCACGTCGGCGCCCCGCGCGAATTCTCCCATCATCCCCCGGTTCTCGCGCTGATCGAGGTAGAAGCCCGTCTTGTGCCCGCGCTTGAGGTCCACGAGGTAGCGGCACGGTCCTTCGCGAATCTCGACGAGATCGGGCGGCTCCCGCCCCGCGAGCACGCCCGCGAGCTTCGGCAGATCCTCCTTCTCGCGCACGTCCGCGTCGGAGCGCTCGTAGATGCCCGAGACGCCCATGAGCCGCGAGAGCTCGCCGACGACGGCGCCCTTCCAGTATTCGGCCCCCGCCGTGAGGAACTGGACGGCGATGAACTCCGCGTAGCGATCGACGATGATTCCCGGGAGCGCGTCCGACTCGGCGTTGACGAGACGGACTCCGTGCGGGCCTTCGTCCGCGATCAACGCGCGCCTCGAATCTATCGCCCGTTCGAGGCGGCCGTGGAAAAACTCAGGTGAAACATCCTCCTGCGGGTCGAACGTCCAGACACGGACCGTAATCTGCGACGCGGGCGAGTAGGAGCCGCGGGCGAGCACCGCCCCCTCCGCCGCGAGAATATCGACGGTTTCACCCCGCCTCGGCTTTCCCTCGACGCGCGCGATGGCCCCGGAGAATATCCACGGATGCCTCCGCATCAACGACTTCTCGCGTCCGCGCTTGAGAACGACAGCCTTCATTCCCGGAACAGCTCCACCTTTTCCACGAGGGCCCTCGCGATGGGCAGGTCCGCGGGGGCCAGCCGGTATCGCCCGATGTCCTCCGGACTCACCCATTCCACCGCGTCATGCGCGGCGAGCGTCATCTCGCCGCCTCCGATGTGCGCACGCATCGCCACGAGATCCATCGAGCCTCGCGCGGAGCGGTACTCGTTTCTCGCGATCACCGCCCCGATCGTTGCCGTGACGCCGAGCTCTTCTTTCAGCTCCCGCGCGAGGCACTCCTCGAGCGTTTCCCCCCGCTCGACGGCGCCGCCCGGAAACTCCCAGTAGCCCTGATGGCTGTCTCCGCGCTTCCGACGCGCGAGAAGCACCTTTCGATTCGAGATGATTATGGCCGCAGCGACGAGTTTCATATGCGTGCCCGTGTCGAGGAACGCGGCCTTCTATGCCCCCCGCACAGACCGGGTTCTACTTCGGCTTCTTGAGCGTCGACATGCCCAGCACGGGATAGAGCGGACAGTAGTTGATGAATGCCGTTATCAACAGCATGGCGCCGACGATTGCGAGAACGATGGCGAGGGCGCCATGTACGCGTCTCGTCACAACGAGAATGAGAACGACGAGAGTCAGAAGATACCTGATACCGCGATCGACCTTTCCGACATTCGCTGTCACGGGAAACCTCCCTTCGGATTACAGGTTACGCGCCTCCATGATGATGCGAGGCTGTTATGGCTC
>Ga0209048_10005193_pt1 | contig 12321 bp, 5 predicted proteins | sample FrelakmetCRP12CR_FD_187146 | JGI IMG/M metagenome (GOLD analysis project Ga0209048, IMG submission 187146) | Freshwater lake sediment microbial communities from the University of Notre Dame, USA, for methane emissions studies - CRP12 CR (SPAdes)... | ecosystem: Environmental > Aquatic >... | reverse complement strand
CACGTGAATTTCTGATTCAGTACACTAGACCGGTTGCAGGAATTCCCTAGCGCCCGGGTGCGCCCTCGATCTGCCGGGCCATCTGCGCAACCTCTGCGCTGTCCGGGTCGAGTTCGCGGAGTTGCCTGACGTAACCCAGGGCCATGTCGCGGCGGCCCACCTGCGCGTTGAAATAGGCGAGCCCGGAAAGGATGTCGCGATCATACGGCTGGCGTGCCAGCGCCGCCGTCAGCACCTTGATGGCCTCGCCCGACTGGCCGCCGGAGTTCAGCGCCACGCCGTAGACATAGGCGAAGCGCCCGTTCGTTGGCGCCAGCGTCATTGCTGACCGGAATTCCTGCAACGCCTCGGCGCTCTTCTTCTGCCGGGTCAGCGCAAGGCCCAGCGTGTGGTGGAGCGCGGCATCGCGCGGATTGCGCGCAATGCCTTCCCGCAGGATCTTCTCCGCTTCGCCATCCATGCCCCCGGCGCGATGCAGGTCCGCCAGATTCACGTAGGCCGCGACGAAGGTCGGATCGATGTCGATCGCCTTCCGGTACTCGGCGATGGCCGCGCCGACATCGCGACGTTGCAGGTACAGGTTGCCGAGATTCATCCGGCCTTCGGGACGGTCGGCATTGTAGGTCTGCACGGCGACATATTCCGCCAGCGCCTTGTCGAACGCCGGACGAATGCCGTCCGCCAACCCTTGTTCCGACGTCCCGGCGAGCGCGCGCGCGGCTTCGATGCGGACGGCACGAACCGGGTCGTCGAGCATGCGTGCCAGGTAGCGCTGCCGCGTCGCCGTCTCGGTGCCGGCGAGCGCCTCGACCGCAGCCAGTCGCACCACGGCGTCGAGATCGTTGAGCGCGCGCGAAACGGCATCGGTGGTCACCGGCGTGAGCAGGGGTCCCAGTCGCGCAATGGCGCTGGCGCGTGCAATGGCCGGCTGTGTCTTGTCGTCGATGACCGTCAGGAGAGCCCCACGCGCGCCGGGTGCGCCGGCCGAGCCCGCGTGCAGCGCCTCCGCGAAATGCTGGAAGCTCTCCGCGGCCTTGCCGGTCCACTGGTGAATCGCATCGGCCGCCCACTGCGGAGATTTCTTCACATGACAGTTGTTGCACGCGTTCGGCGTAGCGATCTTGGCCGAGACATCGGGCCGCGGAATGCGCATGGAGTGGTCATGCCGCGGGTCGACGACCATGTACGTCGTCGTCGGCATGTGGCAGGACGCGCAGGCCGCACCCGGCGTCCCGTCCGCATGATGCGTGTGCTTCGTCGTGTCGTACTTCGCCGGCTGATGACACTGTGAGCAGACGAGGTTGCCGGGCTTGCGCAGTTTGAGCGAATGCGGGTCGTGGCAGTCGGAACACGTGACACCTTTCGCGTACATCTCGCTTTGCACGAAGGAACCCCAGTTGTAGACCTCGTCGCGCATCTGGCCATCGTGCCAGTACAGATTGTCGTCGAGCAGCGCCAGCCGATGCGTGTCGAGGGGCGACTTGCCGTACACGTAGTCGTCCGACAGGCGACTCGCGCGGCCGTGGCAGCGCGCACACATTTCAACCTCGCGCGCACTCTGCCGGGGGACGCTGCGCCGGGCATTCCCGGTCTCCCCCACCGGCGTCCAGGTCACGCCACGGCGCTCGTCCAGCGCAATCGCGAGTCCCTTGTTCGCCTCGAACGCGCGCCAGTCGGCACCTTTCCTGGCCCAGGTGACGTGGTTCGATCCGGGTCCGTGACAGGCCTCGCACGACACGTTGAGTTCCGACCACGTGGTCTTGTAGATCCCCGATGCCGCGTCGAAATTCTTCCTGAGGTTGGTCGAGTGACATTCGGCGCAGGTGAAGTTCCAGTTCTGGCCGGCGGAGGTCCAGTGCAGCCAGTCGCCCGCCTTGATGTTCTGGCCCGGGTAGAGATGGAACCAGCGCTGTCCGCCTCGCGCCTTGGGGCGCGAGTCCCAGGCTATCGACAATGCCTGCATGCGTCCGCCGGGCAATTCGATCAGGTATTGCTGCAGCGGATGCACGCCAAACGCGTACTTGATCTCGTAGTCGTGGAGCCTGCCGTCGGGACCGTCTGTATTGACGAAGTATTTGCCGTCGCGGCGGGAAAACGTCGACGTCGTCCCCGCGTACCGGAATCTGCCGTTGGCGAAATCCCCGAGTACCGATTGGTCATTGGCGACCTGCATGGCCAGATCGTGATCCGATCCGCGCCATGCGGCCTGCTCCCTGGCATGACACTCGCCGCAGGTTTTGCCACCGACGTAGAGTGCCTGTTGGATCGACGCCTCCGTCGGCGCAGGCGTCGCGGCAGCGAACATCCCCGAACGCCCGCCATTCGCAAGGAAGATTGCCGTGGCGGCCGGGCCGACGACGACCGCAACCCCGGCCGCGATCGCGTACCAGCGTCGGTCCGGCGAGGTGCGGCCAGCGTCGAAGGGAGTCGTGCCCGCCGTTTGCGCGGGCGCCGCCGCGCCTGCAACCCTCTTAGGTGAGTCTGTTTTCTTGCTGGCCATTGCCCGCATCGATTCCCAGAGAATGCGATTGTCCCGCGTCAGCGTGCTTCGCCACGACAGCAAACGAAAACGGCCTCAGAAATGGCTATCTGAGGCCGCGTCGTGCGGCGGCAACGGCCGCCTGCCGGAACCGGCCAGGAGGCGGTCGTGCCGCTCCGAATCGATTGGCGGGCAGCGCGCTCGGCCACCCGCCATTGCAACCGGATTACTTGAGCGTAAGCCGGACGCCTTGCGCTGCCAGCGTCAGGCGGGCGCCTTGCTGCGTGCCATGCAGGCGCAATACGACGCCGTTCTGGTTCCTCAGGATCTGGTCGGTCGGGCCGCCGGCGATGGCAATGCCCGCCTCGCCCGCTACGTAGTTACCGCTGAAGTCGGCGACATTGTTCAGGTTGAAGACTTCGCCCGACGTAGTGACACTCGATACGCCAAGGTCTGCGACGCTCAGGCCCTGGACCGAAAACGGATACGTCTTGCCGCCCACCGTCAGCCTGCCGTCGCCCCAAGTCACGCCGATGCCCAGCGCGACGGCCGAGCTGCTGATCGTGACGGTGCCCGACGGTGCCGGTTCGGCCGCCATCGCGACCGAGAACATTGCCACGCAACCCAACGCCAACAGCCACTTCGGTGTCAATTTCTTCAACATTTTGGATCTCCGGAAATGATATGAGGGTCTTGCGCTTCAGCGAAAAACCAACGGCCTGCTAGTTTACTCCAGATTGCTGTGGTGCACAACAGCGCTGCCCCGGACCTGCTAGGGCGTATCGGGTGTGACCAATCCTGTGAGCGCGCCCGCGGAACCGAACGCATAGACGCTGAACGTCTGCTGCGAATTGAGTGCGACGTTGCTCAGCGTCAACACGGTGACTCCGGTACCGGAATCCTTGAACGTGATCGTGTAAGTTCCGTTGGCCAGCTGCACATAGACGGATGCCTGGTACGTTGCCACTCCCTTGACCAGCAACGAGTCGTTCACAAAGACATCCAGCAAAGAGGAATTCGGCGAGGCATTGACGAACCGAACGGACGCCGCGTTGCTGGCAGGCGGAAGGTTAACGTCGTTGAGCGCGACGGCGCTGGTGGCACCGGCAAAACCGGCCACAAAGATCGACTGGTCCGCGCCCGCCACCAACGTATAGGGCAGGGACGCAATGGGCGCACCGGGCGCCGAGCTGGCCTCGAAAGTCACCGTGGCCGGGCCGGCCTTGACAATGTTGTAGAGCGAAGCCGCCCCGAAGGCGAGGTTGGACACCCCTGCCGTGCCATTCAGGAACTGGTTGACGCTTCCGGTTTGAAACGCCCCATTCACGACCTTGAGCCGGGAGAGCAGACTGTTCGCGATCACCTGCTTTCCCGCGCCGTCGCTGTCGTTGAGCAGGACATTGGCGAGTATTTCGCTGCCCCGCGAATAGATGACGAGATCCGTGGCCGTCTGTTGACTGAACGTGAGCGGGCCGGAATCGTAGATGATGAGCTTGGTGCCGGCCACCGTCAGGCGCAGCTGATATTGCCCCGCATCAAATAGTCCGAAGATGTTTCCGTTGGTGTAATAGATGCCAGAGAATTTGGGCGAAATGGTGTCGATCGCCTGGCCCGGTGGCGTGAAGTAGAAGTCGAGGGGATAGTTTCCGAGCGACGTGCCGTTGGCGATCGGCGCCGCATTGAACACGTTGAGCTGGAACTGGCCGCTGGGCGGAGGCTGATCGTCGTCGACCATCGTGCCGATCAATGGCGCGGAAACCGTGCCATAGATGACCAGCGTGCTGCTCTGGTTCCCGGTGGGGTAGATCGTCTGCTCGAACAGAGGCGAACTCGATCCGGCGAGGCTGATCGAGATCTTGGTGGTGACGTTCTCGAAGTCCTGGTAACCCGTCATGGCCTCGAAGTTCAATCCGGACCAGACGGTGGCGCCATTGGCGGAAATGTTGATCGGCGTCGTCGTCCCGAGGACATTGACCACCCGGATGTGCGCGAACGACGGCGGAAAATAGTTGATGCTGTTGATCTTGCAACCGGCGAGTACGAGCGGCAGCGCGAGAATGACGGCAAGGGACTTGGCAAATTTGATCATCGGAAGGTCCTGGTACAGCCTTGCATTATGCCATGCCGCGGCGGGGTTACCGCGGGTCGAGCGGCTGCCCGCCTTGCGTGGCTCCCTTTCCCCGCCTTATCCACGGCAAAGGCGGCAGTTGATTTAACAGATGGTTACAAGCGTCCCGAAACGGATCATCGATAATCCCGGACAATGGCCGGTTGGGTCCTGTTCGACGGGACCCGAGGCCAACGACACCATGACAGCGAGCACGACGTCCACCCTCGATTCAGCCACCCCAGTGCAGCCGGAACTGCCGCGCGCCACGCCGCCGCCCCGCAGACGCTGGCTCTGGTGGCTCACGGCAATCCTCTTGGCCGCGGCCATCGCCGCCGGCTGGTACTTCTGGGGAACTGCGCGCTCTCCCGCGCCGTCCTTGCCCCCGGGCGGACGCATCGATCCTGCCGCGCGCGCACTGCCCGTCGTCGCGGCCATGGCCAAGAAAGGCAGCATCGACGTGTATCTGAATGCGCTGGGAACGGTGACGCCACGCAACGTCGTCACGGTCAAACCGCGCGTTGACGGCCAGTTGATGCGCGTCGCATTTCGCGAAGGACAGATCGTCAAGGCAGGTGAACTGCTGGCCGAGATCGACCCGCGGCCCTTTGCCGTGCAGCTGACCCAGGCCGCCGGGCAGTTGGCCCGCGACCAGGCGCTGCTCAGGAACGCGCAGCTCGACCTCGAACGCTATCAGACACTGCTCGCGCAGGATTCCATTTCGAAGCAGCAGGTCGACACGCAGGCGGCGCTGGTGCGCCAGTACGAAGGCGCGCTGCAATCGGACCAGGGCGCGGTCGACAGCGCCAGGCTGCAGCTCACCTATGCGCGGGTGACGGCGCCGATCGGAGGCCGCGTCGGCCTGCGGCAGATCGATCCGGGCAACGTCGTGCACGCGTCGGATCCCAATGGCCTCGTGGTGATCGCGCAATTGCAGCCGATCACGGTGGTCTTTCCGGTTCCGGAAGACAACGTGCCCCGCGTGCTCAAACGATTGCAGGACGGCGAGGCAATCATCGTGGAGGCGTGGGATCGTGACGGCAAGGTGAAGCTCGCGACGGGCAAGCTGCTGACGGCAGACAACCAGATCGACACGACCACCGGGACGGTCAAGCTCAAGGCGGAATTCGCCAACGACAACGCCGCGCTGTTCCCCAACCAGTTCGTCAACGTGCGCATGCTGCTGGCGACGCTGACCGATGCGACACTGGTCCCTTCCGCGGCGATCCAACGCGGCGCCCCGGGTACGTTCGTCTACGTCGTCAAGGATGACCGGAGCGTCACCGTCGCACCGGTCAAGCTCGGCCCGGTGCAGGGAGAAACCACGGCCATCGCGACGGGCGTGGCACCGGGCGATTCCGTGGTCATCGATGGCGCCGACAAGCTGCGTGAAGGCGCCAGGGTCGAGGTGATCACGCGCGATGTCCAGCCGCCACCCGCGCCCGACGGCGGACGCCGCGGCGCAAGGAGAGACCGGCCGGCAGGGGCTGGCGCCCCCAAGACGGGGCCGCCCGCCGCCGCGCCCGGCGGCTGACGCGTTGACGTAGGCTTCATCGCAATGAATCCTTCCCGCCTGTTCATCCTGCGCCCTGTGGCGACCACGCTGCTGATGGTCGCGATCCTGCTTGCGGGCATCGTCGCGTACCGGGTGCTGCCATTGTCCGCATTGCCCGAGGTCGACTATCCGACGATACAGGTAGTGACGCTCTATCCCGGTGCGAGTCCGGACGTGATGACGTCGTCGGTCACGGCACCGCTCGAGCGCCAGTTCGGGCAGATGCCGGGACTGAACCAGATGTCGTCGACGAGTTCGGGTGGCGCGTCGGTGATCACGCTGCAGTTCAGCCTCGACCTGTCGCTCGATGTCGCCGAACAGGAAGTGCAGGCCGCGATCAACGCATCGGGGAGCTTCCTGCCGGTCGACCTGCCGAATCCGCCGATCTACAACAAGGTCAACCCGGCGGACACGCCGATCATCACGCTGGCGCTGACCTCGGCAACGCTGCCGCTGCCCAAGCTCGAAGACCTCGCGGACACCCGGATCGCGCAGAAGATCTCGCAATTGCCCGGCGTGGGCCTGGTGAGCATCAGCGGTGGCCAGCGCCCCGCCGTGCGCATCCAGGTCAATCCCAAGGCGCTGGCCGCGTACGGGCTGTCGCTCGACGACGTGCGCACCGCCATCGGCAACGCCAATACCAACCAGGCCAAGGGCAGCTTCGACGGACCGACGCGCGCGTCCACCATCGATGCCAACGACCAGCTCAGATCGGCCGACGAATACCGGCAGCTCATCATTGCCTACCGGAACGGCTCCCCGATCCGCGTGCAGGACGTCGCCGACGCGGTCGACGGTGCCGAGAACTCCCGCCTCGCCGCGTGGGCCAACACGACGCCCGCGATCATCCTCAACGTACAGAGACAACCGGGCACCAACGTCATCGAGGTCGTCGACCGCGTCAAGCAGCTGCTGCCGCAACTTCAGGCGGCGCTGCCCGCGGCAGTCGATGTCGTGCTGCTCACCGACCGCACGGTGACCATCCGCGCGTCCGTCCGAGACGTGCAGTTCGAGCTGCTGCTTGCGGTTGCGCTGGTGGTGATGGTCATCTTCGTGTTCCTGCGCAACCTGCCGGCGACATTCATTCCAAGCGTCGCCGTGCCGCTCTCGCTGGTCGGCACGTTCGGCGTCATGTACCTGGCGGGCTTTTCCATCAACAACCTGACACTGATGGCGCTGACGATCGCCACCGGTTTCGTCGTCGACGACGCGATCGTCGTGATCGAGAACATCTCGCGCTACATCGAGGCGGGCGAAGCTCCGCTGCAGGCAGCGCTGAAGGGCACGCAGCAGATCGCCTTCACGATCATCTCGCTGACGTTCTCGCTGATCGCCGTGCTGATCCCGCTGCTGTTCATGGGGGACGTGGTCGGACGCCTGTTCCGTGAGTTCGCGATCACGCTGGCCGTGTCCATCCTGATCTCGGCGGTGGTGTCGCTGACCTTGACGCCGATGATGTGCGCGAAATTGTTGCGCCATACGCCGCCCGATGCCCAGGGCCGTTTCTACCGCTGGAGCGGCGACGTGTTCGAGCGCGTCATTGCCCGCTACGGCGTCATGCTGAACTGGGTGCTGGACCGCCAGCGCGCCACGCTGCTCGTCGCCATCCTGACGCTGGCGCTCACCGTGGTGCTGTACATCGTCATCCCCAAGGGCTTTTTCCCGGTGCAGGACACGGGCGCCATCCAGGGTATCTCCGAGGCGCCGCAGACCATTTCGTTCGCCGCGATGGCGCAGCGGCAGCAGGCGCTGGCGGCCGTCGTGCTCGCGGATCCGGCGGTGGCCAGTCTCACCTCCTTCATCGGCGTCGACGGCACCAACGCCACGCTCAACAGCGGACGGATGCTGATCAACCTCAAGCCGCGCGGCGTGCGCGGGGCAAGCGCGATGGAGGTCATCCGCCGCCTGCAGCCCAAGCTGGCGCAGGTCGACGGCATCACGCTGTTCATGCAGCCGGTGCAGGACCTGACGATCGAGGATCGGGTCAGCCGGACGCAGTACCAGTTCACCGTCGAGTCCGTGGATGCCGGCGAATTGAGCATCTGGGTGCACAAGCTCGTCGACCGGTTGCAGCATGCGCCGCAATTGGCGGACATCGCGAGCGACCTGCAGGACGGCGGATTGCAGGCCTACGTGGAATTCGATCGCACCACGGCCAGCCGTCTCGGCATCACGCCCGCGGCAATCGACAACGCACTGTACAACGCGTTCGGCCAGCGACTGGTGTCGACGATCTTCACGCAGTCGAATCAATATCGCGTCGTGCTCGAGGTCCAACCGGAGTTCCAGCGGGGGATGGGCGCGCTCGAGAACATCTATGTCCCGTCGACGGTGCCCGGCCAGCCGACGCAGCAGGTCCGGCTGTCCACGATCGCGCAGGTCGTCGAGAAGGCCGCCCCGCTGTCGATCAACCACATCGGCCAGTTCCCGGCCGCCACCGTTTCGTTCAATCTCGCGCCCGGCTCATCCTTGGGCGATGCGGTCAAGGCCATCGAGGCCGCCCGGACCGAACTCGGACTTCCGGAGAGCGTGCAGATCAATTTGCAGGGCGCCGCGCTTGCCTTCCGTTCGTCGCTTGCCAATGAACTGTGGCTGATCCTGGCCGCAATCGTCACCATGTACATCGTCCTTGGAGTCCTCTACGAGAGCTTCATCCACCCCATCACGATCCTGTCCACCCTCCCCTCCGCCGGCGTCGGCGCGCTGCTGGCGCTGATGCTTTCGGGCAACGACCTTTCGGTCATCGCGGTCATCGGGATCATCCTGCTGATCGGCATCGTGAAGAAGAACGCCATCATGATGATCGATTTCGCGCTCGATGCGGAGCGCAACCACGGGCTGGCGCCACGCGACGCGATCTACCAGGCCTGCCTGCTGCGGTTCCGGCCGATCATGATGACCACGATGTCCGCTATCCTCGGCGCCCTGCCGCTGATGATCGGCTGGGGCGAAGGTTCCGAACTGCGGCACCCTCTCGGCATCACGATGGTCGGGGGGCTGATCTTTTCGCAGGCGCTGACACTGTTCACGACGCCGGTAATCTATCTCGCCTTCGACGCCCTCGCCCGCCGTGTTGGGTCCACTCGCAGGGTATCCGCGCTGCCCCGCGATTCCGGAGCAGCCGGTGAGTGATCGGCTGATACCGCGATGAACCTGTCGGCGCCGTTCATTGACCGCCCCGTCGCCACGACGTTGTTGACGTTGGGTGTCGCGCTCGCCGGTGCCATCGCATTCCGGCTGCTCCCGGTCTCGCCGTTGCCGCAGGTCGACTTCCCGACCATCTCGGTGCAGGCGTCGCTGCCCGGCGCCAGCCCCGAGACCATGGCGGCGACCGTGGCCATGCCGCTGGAACGCTCGCTCGGGCGCATCGCGGGCGTGACTGAAATCACGTCGTCCAGTTCCCTGGGCTCGACGCGCATCACGCTGCAATTCGACTTGAGCCGCGACATCGACGGCGCCGCGCGCGACGTCCAGGCGGCGATCAACGCGGCCCGCAATCTGCTGCCCACCGGGCTGCCGAGCAATCCGACGTACCGGAAGGTGAATCCCGCCGATGCGCCGATCATGATTCTGGCGCTCACCTCCGAGACGATGACGCAGGGGCAGATGTACGATGCGGCTTCCACAGTCATTGCGCAGAAGCTGTCGCAGGTCGCCGGCGTCGGCCAGGTCAGCGTGGGCGGCAGTTCGCTGCCTGCGGTCAGGGTCGAACTCAATCCGGAAGCGCTGAACAAATACGGAGTGGGGCTCGAGGATGTCCGGGCCGCGCTGGCAGCCGCGAATGCCAATCGCCCCAAAGGCGCGGTGGAAGACGGCGACCGGCGGTGGCAGATCTACGCCAACGATCAGGCCAGGACGGCAGCGGAGTACCTTCCGCTGATCGTCTCCTATCGCAATGGCGCCGCAGTGCAGCTGTCCGACGTCGCGGAAGTCGTCGATTCGGTGCAGGACCTGCGCAACGCGGGTATGGCCAACGGCAAGCCTTCGGTGCTGGTGATCGTCAACCGCCAGCCCAACGCGAACATCATCGAAACGGTCGACCGCATCAACGCGCTGCTGCCCTCGCTGCGCGCGTCGATACCGGGTGCGATCACGCTTACGCCGGCCATGGAACGCACCGCGACCATCCGCGCAAGCCTGCGCGACACCGGACGCGCGCTGGTCATGTCGATCCTGCTGGTGATCCTGGTGGTGTTCGTATTCCTGCGCAATGTCCGCGCGACCCTCATTCCCAGCGTGGCCGTGCCGGTTTCCCTCGTCGGCACCTTCGGCGCGATGTACCTGCTGGGCTTCTCGGTCAACAACTTCACACTGATGGCGCTGACCATTGCCACGGGGTTCGTCGTCGACGATGCGATCGTGGTGCTGGAGAACACCACGCGGCACATCGAGAAAGGCATGCCGCCGTACGCCGCGGCGGTGCAGGGTGCCCGCGAGGTCGGGTTCACGGTGCTTGCGATGAGCCTGTCGCTGATCGCCGTGTTCATTCCCATCCTGCTGATGGGCGGCATCGTGGGGCGGCTGTTCCGCGAATTCGCGGTCACGCTGTCCGTGGCGATCCTGATCTCGCTCGTCATTTCTCTGACCACCGCGCCGATGATGTGCGCGCGCCTGCTCCGCCCGAAGCCTGAAGGTCCGCGGGGACGATTTTTCGAGGCGAGCGAGCGCGCTTTCGCAGCGTTGCTCGGCGGCTACCGGCGCAGCCTTGCGTTCGTGCTGCGGCAGGGACCGTGGGTGATGGTCGTGCTGCTGGCAACGGTCTGCCTCAACGTCTACCTGTACGTGATCATTCCCAAGGGTTTCTTCCCGCAGCAGGATACGGGGCGGCTGGTGGGCGGGATCCAGGCGGACCAGAGCATCTCGTTCCAGGCGATGCGCCAGAAGCTGTCCGACTTCATGACCATCGTGAGCCGCGATCCCGCGGTGGAGAACGTCGTCGGCTTCACCGGTGGCGCGCAGCGCAATTCCGGCATGATGTTCGTCGCCCTGAAGCCGCTGTCCGAACGTCAGGAGACGGCCGACCAGGTCGTCGCGCGCCTGCGCGTCAAGCTCGCCAAGGAGCCTGGCGCCAATCTCTTCCTGCAACCGGTGCAGGACATCCGCATCGGCGGGCGGCAAAGCAATGCGCAGTACCAGTACACGCTGCAGGCGGACGAACTCGCCGACCTGCGGACGTGGGAGCCGAAGATCCGTGCCGCATTGAGTGCGTTGCCGGAGTTGGCGGACGTCAACACCGACACGCAGGACAAGGGGCTGCAGACGTCCGTCGTCATCGACCGCGACACCGCATCGCGGCTCGGCGTCAGCCCCAGGCTGGTCGACGCCACGCTGAACGATCTGTTCGGCCAGCGGCAGGTCTCCACGATCTATGCGCAACTCAACCAGTACCACGTCGTGATGGAGGCCGCGCCCGAATACTGGCAATCGCCCGACGTGCTGAAAACCGTCTATGTCAGCACATCCAGCGGCGCACAGATTCCGCTGTCGGCGTTCGCGACATTCGGTCCGACCAATACCCCGCTGGGCGTCAATCATCAGGGCCAGTTCGTCGCCTCGACGATTTCGTTCAATCTTGCGCCCGGCGTGTCGCTGTCACAGGCCACCCGCGCCATCGACGACGCGATGGCGCGGATCGGCGTACCCAACGCCGTGCACGGCAGCTTTCAGGGCAGCGCGCGCGCGTTCCAGGCCTCGCTCAACAGCCAGCCATGGCTGATCCTCGCCGCGCTCCTCACCGTGTACATCGTGCTCGGGGTGCTCTACGAAAGCTATGTGCATCCGCTGACCATCCTGTCCACGCTGCCCTCGGCAGGCGTCGGCGCGCTGCTCGCGCTACTGCTGTTCAAGACGGATTTCTCGATCATCGCATTCATCGGCGTCATCCTGTTGATCGGCATCGTCAAGAAGAACGCCATCATGATGATCGACGTGGCGCTTGCCGCGGAACGCACGCACGGAATGAACTCGCGCGATGCGATCTTCGCCGCCTGCATGCTGCGTTTCCGTCCGATCATGATGACCACGCTGGCGGCAATGCTGGGCGCCTTGCCGTTGGCGCTGGGCGCGGGCGACGGCGCCGAAATGCGCCGCCCCCTCGGGATCGCCATCGTGGGCGGCCTGCTCGTGAGCCAGGTCCTCACGCTGTACACGACGCCTGTGGTCTACCTGTATCTCGACCGT
>Ga0209048_10005192_pt1 | contig 12322 bp, 11 predicted proteins | sample FrelakmetCRP12CR_FD_187146 | JGI IMG/M metagenome (GOLD analysis project Ga0209048, IMG submission 187146) | Freshwater lake sediment microbial communities from the University of Notre Dame, USA, for methane emissions studies - CRP12 CR (SPAdes)... | ecosystem: Environmental > Aquatic >... | reverse complement strand
CAGCATGACAATGCTGTGACCCTTACGATACTCCGTCTTATTTTTTGAAAAGCTATAATCGGCACCTATGGATTTGGTAAGATGTTGTCGATTAAAGACCAGACGTCGCCTGGTTCCCAGGAAGCACGATACCAGACAGCGATCTGCAGGTTGTGGTGTCCAAACTGGGGAACTTGCTTCATTATTTTCTCAAAGTTCGAGATAATATAATAGAGATTTTTGGCGGTATGATACCAGAGCGAATGTTTGACGCCATTGGAATCTGTAAACACCAGGTGTGCGCATGTAGGATCGTTTAAGTCGCTCGCCGCTGTATCGATTTGGGACTGGGGTATCTTGGAGGCAAGCGCCTCTCCATCGGAATAGTTCACACCGGTATCAAAGACCCAATTCCCGTTCTCCATACGCCAGGTAGCACCATACAAAGGGAACTCCCAGATAATGTGCGGCATCATTTGAGGCATCGTCTTCAGTGTGTATGCAAGGAGCTGTTGGAGCCAGAGAACGCTGACAGTTGGTCCAGGAGAGAAATACGACTGGTCTACTGCCATGACGACCATGAAATCAGCGGCATGGGCAAGCGTCGACCAGTTCTCGAAACCATTCAGATAATAATATTCGTCATGGTCGCTGAGCTTATGGAGGAGCGCTATGCCATACAGTTTATGCAAGGGCTTCAGTGCAGACCATACACGCTGGTTGAACGTGGTGAAGAGTTGTTGGATGTTTGGATAGTTCGGATCGCCAGCTTCCATATCCATAATGACCCCATCGTAGTTGGCGCGTTTCACTTCTTGAATAATAGGGTCGATAAAGCTCTGATTGGTTGAAGCTTTCGCGATGTAGTCAGATTGCTGTTGGGAGGACCATGCCTGTGGTGCGCCATCGGTTTCCATCGTGACGGTCAGATAAGCCATGCCACCTTTGCTATGGACAAGTTGCACGACATTGTCCATGCTCAGGCTGCCAGACATACAGTTATTACTCTTCCCATTGATCAGGTGGCCTTTGGTGGGATCGACCCAGCCGGTTCCGACCAGGGCAGCGTCAGGATTGGTAGCGGCTGTTTTTACGTAAGCCTTGATCCCACGCTGGCAATCTTTGCCAACGATCCAGCCCAACGAAGCAACTTTTCCCCGCATGAGATGTTGCGGAGTAGAGGGATTCTGCTGAGACTGCATTGGACCCATATCCAGGAAAAGGAGTGTGGGACTCTGAGGATCGTACAATCGAACCAGGCCGATGGCAAGTAGCGAGAGAATCGTGATTGCTATCAATAGAAGAACTCTATATTTGGAGAAAAGTTTTTGAAATCTGCTTGCCTGCCTGCGCTCCTCACGTTCCAGCAACACAGGAGGGACAGGATTCCTTCGTGTGTATGGGTGGGAGCGGTATGGATAGGATTGGGGACGCATATTCGTTCGTCTTGCCTGGCCTCTGGGCTGTGTTGGTGGCACTGGTTGGCGCCTGCGCCGCCCTCCTGGTGGAGTTTCCACTTTTCCTCCGTTTTGGATAGGAATCTTCTCTCAGGAAACCTGGTCGGATTTACTTACCGATACATCTTAACATAATTTTATACACTATGAAATACTATGGCCCAAAAGGGTAGGGTCTCTGTTGTGAGAGTGAGGAGATTATAGAACTTGCATTCTAAATGCTATTATAGCATAGATGGTTTACTTAGAATGCGAAGATTATACGTGTGTTTGAAAGCCAGAGATGGCAAAAATTGTGAGAAAATTGTGTTGTTGAGGTTATGATGTGTGATGGTTTTGTGATGTCGGTAATAGAAACTTGCATTATGCAAGTTACGTTTGACATATCCTGAAAGGAATAACACTATGGCAGCACCATTCACTATCGGGATCGAAGAAGAGTATCAGATGGTGGATCGTCAAACGGGTCAACTCAGTCCACGTATCCATACCATATTAGAAAAAGGGCATTCTATATTTGGAGAGCTAATAAAAGCAGAGATGTTGCAATCAATGGTGGAAATTAATTCGGATATCATGCCGGATATTCCTACTGCTCGTGAAGAAATGCGAACGTTGAGAGCGAAGTTAGCACAACTGGTTGCAGAGGAGGGCCTGGCTTTGATTAGCGCGGGTACGCATCCTGCTGCTTTGTGGCAAAATGAATGCAGATCAGAATATGTCCGTTATGCTGAACTAGAAGATGAATTACAGGATGTAGCTCGCTCAATCTTGATCTTTGGCCAGCATGTTCACATAGGCGTTGAGAATCAAGAGAGAGCTGTCATACTCATGAACCAGGTGCGCATGTGGCTCCCGCATTTGCTGGCGATTTCAACCAACTCACCTTTCTGGGCCGGTCGCTATACCGGACTCAAATCATACCGTTCTGCGATCTGGAAACCTTTCCCACGTAGCGGGATACCGGAGGTATTTCCTTCATGGAGTGATTTTGATAATTACGTACAAACTCTCATCAATACAAACTGCATAGACAATGGGAAGAGGATCTGGTGGGATATCCGTCCACATCCATTTTTTAGCACTATTGAATTCCGCATCTTCGATATGCCAGCTACAATTCACGACACGATAGCTCTTGCCGCACTTTGCCAGGCGCTTGTCGCGAAATTAAGTTGGCTCAATAAAAATAATTTATGGGCTCCAATGTTGTCGTGTCACTTTATCGAGGAGAACAAGTGGCATGCCATGCGCTCTGGCCTGGATGCAGAAGTAATCGATTTTTCTCAGGGCAGGCGTCTCAGTATGCGTGATGCGATAGGCGAACTGCTTGATTTCGTAGATGAAGTGGTTGATGATCTGGGTAGCAGGCAGGAGATGAATTATCTACGTAATCTACTTCAAGACCCACGAGGCACAGGCGCGGATCGACAGATTGCTCTGTATCAAGAAACTGGCAGCATAGACGCCTTGATCCAGTTTTTGATGCAGCAGACGATGCAGGATATAGCGTTGGAGAATGTTTAAGAAGAATCTGTTCTTCTTAAACATTCACTCATAGACCGCTTCTTCAAGTGTTATTTCGCGACGAAGAGAACTGGCAACTGCGCAAACGAATGCTTCACCACATGTACGGCAAAGAAGGCTGCTTTCATTAGAACATTTCCCACCTAACACAATGAACTGGTGCATGGCGGGTTTCCCACACCATTCACAGACGCTCCCTTCAGGTGCTTCATCCATTGAGAGAGGTTGGCGAAATTCATTTTCGATGTGCAACATATGTTTCCTCCCGGAGTCTGTACCAGATATAGGAATCTTTACAATAACTTTCATCAAACAGGCTTGAGCAAAACAATCAACGAGATTTTTTGTGTAACTATTCAAGTCCATTTTCTTTTGCGCCGCCTACGGTGGCGGGATGGGGAATATGAGCGGGGACACCCCGCACCCCGCCAAAGGGCCTTGTAGGCCCCTTGGAACCCCTTGCTGAATAGTTACTCGCTGTATGCTTTGAACATACACTGCTGTTGTCACAATACACTCACGATAGTGGGAGTAAATCCTCACAAAGAGGTAACAAATTTTATCCATAACAGTTCTCAAGGTAATTACGGGAAGTGTGAGTGAGAGCGTGATAGTTTTGTAAGACTGAAGCTCTCTGGTTGTGAGAGCAATGTGATTTTGATGTGCTATAGTATAAATGCTGGGCTACCAGCAGTTGCTGGCTTTGCCCGAACAAATTAAAAAATTGTTTACTGAAACATAATTAGGAGAAAGTATTATGACAAAGACAGAGACCAACCTGGAGGCAGCGATAGCCGGTGAGGCAAAGGCTCGCCTGGAATATACCGCCTTTGCGATGCAGGCGATGCAAGAAGGACATCCCGAAATTGCCCAGTTGTTTTTGGAAGCGGCTGGTGCTGAAACGATACATGGGATCAGTCATATGCGTGCTGCGGGAGAAGTTGGAATGACCATCGATAATCTGGATGAGGCTGCAAACGGTGAAGACTATGAGATCGAGGAGATGTATCCGCGCTTTGTCCGTGAAGCAGAGGAAGATGGACATAGTGAAGCGGCGGCCAGTTTCAAGCTCGCTCTTGAACGTGAGAAACATCACCGGGCAATGTTCAAGGAAGCTTTCAGTGCCTTCAAGGCGGCTAAGGCCTGAGAACCGGTCAACCAGTTGAGGCCACGACCGAACACCTAGTCGTGGCCTTAGCCTGTTCAAATTAATTGGAAACGCGAATTACTGCAAGAATGTAGCAGGTGTAGTGCCATGGTTCAAAAATTGATCGTGTCGTTTTCACTGGTAATGCTGCTTCTTGCACGGAGACAGGCTGTCCCTGCAAAAGATTACGCCGCTGAACGCTATGATGCAGCCATCATGGTGAAAGAAGGTGGTTCTTTACTCGTGACAGAGACGGTTACTTTCAAATTTGTGGGGGGACCATTTACATACGTCTTTCGCGACATCCCAACCGACAAAACTGACGGCATTGAGATCAGATCTGCCAGTATGGATGACCAAACCATGCAGCATGGGAGCGGAACTGGTCAAGTTGAGATCACATACGGCAACCCGGTAAAGGTCACATGGCATTTTGCTCCTGTGTCAGACCAGACACATACATTTGTTTTGACCTATCAAGTCATGGGTGTCTTTCAGAAAGCACAGGATGCTGACGTTTTAAACTGGATTGCCCTTCCAACCGATTACGCGTATGCTATTCATTCCTCCACCATCACCGTCAGCTACCCCGAACAGGCAATCCTGATTGGCACTCCAGAAGTAGTGCAAGGTTCGGCGCTGGTGACTACTACTCCTGGCAATGTGGTTTTCTCAGCACATAATTTGAAGCCGAAGACGCGACTAGAAATTGGATTGAAGTTTCGTTCTGGAAGTGTGATTACGCAGGCGCCGCAATGGCAGCAACTGCAAGAATTATCAATCGCACTCATCCCTCCATTTCTCCTTGGTGGGTTAGCAATCTTTGTATTTGGATCACTCGGCATGATCTGGTACTATAGAAGGTATCGCAGGAAGCCTTCTGCCCTTGAAGGAGAGACTTTTCCTGTAACTACACCTCCCGACGATCTTCCACCTGCCATAGCTGGCGCTCTCCTCATCCAGAGGCCAAATTGGAACAACGCCCTGTCTACCCTCTTCGAACTGGCAAAGAGAGAGGTTCTATCAATTTCGCAGTCTGACCAGCCCAAAAAGTGGTACAGGTCACAACCAGAATTTCTGATCGAGTTAATATCTCAACCACCAGACCTACGCCCACACGAACTTGGCCTGCTCGCTTTGCTGTTCGAGACGAAGAGAGGAATGGATTCAACTACTAGCATTTCCAAAATCAGCCGGACATATACTAGTCGATACAAGCGTTTTAATAACCCATTGAAGCAGGAAATGAGAGTTATGGGGCTATTGGACACTGAACGACAACATATTCGCAGACGCTTCCTGGCAATAAGCTTGATTTTGCTCATACTGGGATGTATCGCGATGTTACTCAGTCTACTCTTTGGCATACCTACCGGCACCTGGCCCATCCTATTCTTGCCTCTGGGAGTGATAGGGGTGAGTATCACAGTGGCTGTGCTGTGGGGAATGTTCTCTACACTTTCTGAAAAGGGGATGCAAGACGCTGCTCGTTGGAAGGCTTTCTCACACTACTTGCGTGATATCACGCGCGGCAAAGAGCTGGACCTTCCACAGGATGTATTTGAGCGCAATTTGATGTATGCGACAACCTTTGGCCTGGCGGAGAAATGGGTGAAATACTTTCAAAAACAGGGAATGGCGGTAGTACCTCCCTGGTTCCATTCGTTAGCTACTACAAATGTTGATGATCTCTCCCATTTTGTTACGATGATCGCAGTTAGCCATGCAGTTGGTGGTAGCAGTGGAGCAGGCGGAGGTGGTGGCGCTGCAGGTGGAGGATCGAGTGGGGCTGGTTAGGGTTAGAATGTGGGTGGCGTAGACGTTAGAGCGCCTGAATTATTCTTGTCTTTGCCTGCAGACCTTGTCACTCCTAGAATGCCGAATGAGGACCGTGAAGGGAGTAAGGCACCAAGCACAATCAGCAGAACGCTAGCTATAACTACTGGCACAAAAGCCAGCGCCGGCACATTAAAATGATCCCATAAAGCTCCTCCGATGAAAGGCCCAACAAAAGCCACACCATATGTGAGTGAGAGGGTGATGCCAGTGAGACGCCCTACTTCCAGTGGCGATGCCAGAAGTGGTGGCAATGCAATACCAAGCGTAAAGACAAGTGCCCCACTTCCACCGAGCAGCGCTGCCCAGAGAGGCTGCAGATGAGCAGGTGTGAAGATCCAGCCAACTATTGCGATGGCACTGATAATGCCGGCAATAATAAAGGGCCAGCGACGACCAGCTATATGTTGCGCGACAAATGTCACCCCTATACTGACTGGTAATTGTGCTGCATTCAGCGCTAGCAAAGCGGCTGGTGTGATAAATGATTGGTGTAGTGCTTGATTATACGAAGCAATCCAGGCGTTCATGCCAAAATAGATGAGACTGCCTCCACCGACCAGTATTCCTAAATGCAGAGCATTTACTCGTTTTCGTTGAGCAGGCGAATTCGTATCCAGTACATTTGCCGAAGCTTGTTTGCGAGAGAAACGCGGTCCGATTGCCCTTGCAGGCCCAGGCGGGGCAAGTAAGAGCCATAAAGCGAAGAGTACAACGATAGGTATACCCCAGAAAACAAATGTACCTGTCCAGTCGTCATTTCCCAGAAATCGTACCATGATCAGAACGGTAATGCCTGCCGCAACTGCTTCACCCAAAATCAGTCCATCACTGAACAGAGCTGACACCAGGCCGATTTGCTTTGGATACCAGCGGCGTATCAGTACGGGTATAGCCGTCTGAGACATGGCGATGCCGATGCTCAATATCAATGTGAAGAAGAATAAGGAGGGTATGCTAAGCCTGAAAGCACGCAAAAGTGTGCCTGTTGCAAGCAGCCCCAGGCCGATTGAAACGCTCAGACGCGCGCCAATGCGCTCTGCAAGGAGTCCTGATGGCCAGGCTCCTACTGCCAGTACAAGCACAGGTAACGCGGTCAGGAATCCTGTCAATGTGTAGGAAAGCCCTAGATCATGCTGAATAAGAGGCAAAACAGGAGGTACGCCGAGTAGTACTGAACGTAAGTTGAAACCAACAAGCGTAATAAGGATATAAGTGACAATTTTTCGCCAGATAACGGTGATAGACCCAGACTCTGAATAGGGAGCCGCCTGTCTCACGTTGGTCTCCAATGCCAGGATGTCAAGTAAAGTACTTCACTATATCACAATGGCATCCTTGAACATTGTTCAAGCACACGTCCAGTTGGCAGATACATGCCCTTTTGATGGTTGGAAACCGCTTAGTATTCCCACTAGATCCGAATTGACCCTGCCAGCCTTACCGCCGTTTGTGATACTGACACTTACGGGAAGTCTTCCATCATTGCCCAATGCAAGATTATTCGCGGTACGTATGAGATCAACTGTGAGGTGTGAAGTGTACGTTCCAGGTCCTTTATAGGAAAGTATACCAATGAGAAACTTATACTGAGTGCCTCCAAGAGTACCATCGACTTGCATGACATATGTATTCCCTTGAGTGACACCGCAAGCAAGGAATGTTGTATTTGCCATGATTCCAGAAACATCTCCCGTGAAACTGAAATTGCCGGTCGATTGACCAATTGCTTGCCGTGAAGATTGGGATGTTGTTACTTGACATGGAGTGCCTGTAGAACCACCGCAGCCTATCGTATTGGTAGAATGGTTGCTACTAGTGTTGAATGTAGCTGGGAAGATTCCCGTAAGGCCGGGTATGTGAGAGCGAAATGCGAATGCAAATGCGCTAGCTCCAACTGCAACTATTACTACTCCAATGGTAATAATAAGGATGGTTTTTGTAACACCTCCGGTAGCCGTTTTGGAGGTATTAGCGATTTGATGACTATTTGAATGAAGGTGATGTTGATGATGTTCGTGGTGAAGATGGTGTTGTTTCTCAGGATGCTCATGTTCAGGTAACTGGGGACTTCGTGCGCCAGATGGCTGAGCATAATGCGGCATTGACTGGTTTGTCCAGGACGAAGGTTGAGGTCCAAAGTTTGCCTGTTGCCCTGGTGATGGAGCTCTATAAGGTGAAGATGGTGCTGAACTTGCTAGATTGGAAGGAGGACCCGAACCCGCCATCCCAGTTGGTGTACCCTGAATGGATGGCACGCTATTGAATGAAGGGGTTCCCTGTATCATAGGCGCCTGTCCTGCAGTTGAAGATCCTTCTGTTCCAAATGGGAAAGGTGGAGGAAGTATAGCAGCACGTCGTCTTTGCTCCTCTTCATCTTCCCTGGCCGTTTGATAACCTTGTTGAAAATATGAAGTAGCTACAGTAGATGCAAACTCATCAGGTGAAGATGCGAAGGATGGTGAAGCACCATCAAGAGCTGTGCCAGAAGTAGGCACTCGTCCACAGTTCCCACAGAAGCGGGCATTTTCGGGAAATTCATATCCACAAAAGTGGCAGCGCTGCATAGTCGGTCCTCCATACAAGAAATTTGTTACAATAAGCCTATACGAATCACTCTCGGCACTTTTCTACCTTTATTGACTATATCGATGGAGACCGCTGAGCGTAACACAACAATTGAACGGTGAGAAAAATGGCAAAATGCTAGCACAACAAACTAATTCGGCCCTTTTGTAGGAGTGTATCAAATTGACACAGAAACAATCTAGACTCTTTATGCATCCCGCCAGGCTGAAATCTCATCTAACTGCGCTAGCTGTGCGGCTGTCAGTCTGACCTCAAGCGCTGCAAGACTTTGTTGTAACTGTGTTACCGAGTTGGCACCAATGATTGGCGCTGTGATGACGGGTTGGGCAAGTAGCCATGCAAGAGATACTGCTGAAGGAGTGCTGCCTATTTCTTTTGCAATGTTTTGTACAGCCCCAAGTGTTTTCCAGGCTATTTCATTGTTATAGCGTTTCATTATGGAGCCAGCACGTGCGCTCTCTGGAGTCTCGTTCTGACTGTATTTTCCTGTCAAAAAGCCGTTTGCGAGCGGGCTATAGGGTGTGACTCCAATCTGGTATTGTTCGCAGATAGTTTTTAAATCGCGTTCGAACTCTTCCCGAAGTACCAGGTTATAATGCGGCTCCAACGAGTCGAAACGTACAGTGTGATGGACATCAGCTTTCCATAATGCTTCTACCAGTCGCCACGCAGGGTAGTTCGATGCTCCTACGTAGCGCACCTTGCCAGCGCGTTGCATATCGTCGAGTGTGCGCAGTGTTTCGTCGATGGGTGTTTCCGCGTCGAATGCATGCATCAGGTAGAGGTCAATGTAGTCAGTGTTTAAGCGGCGCAACGAGGCATCAATCGCTTCGAGGATGTGTTTGCGTGAGAGTCCCTGGTCGTTCGGGCCTGGCCCCATCGGGTGACGTACTTTGGTGGCTAAAATGATACTACTGCGGTTATACCGTTCTTTCAGCCAGCGTCCGATGATCTCCTCGGATTCTCCACCAGCATGGCCGGGCAACCAGCGCGAATAGAAGTCTGCGGTATCGAGGAAGTTCCCACCACTGTCTACGAAGGCATCCATAATGGCAAAGGCGGTTTTTTCGTCTGCCGTCCAGCCCCATTGCATTGTGCCAAGGCACAGGCTCGATACTTTTAATCCTGTTCTGCCTAATTTGCGATAGTCCATGATTTACCTCATTTTTTCAGTACTTGAGATGACACTGGTAACACCTGGATTCCTGCTTGATAGTTCATTATACTTGATGCAGCATGATGCTATAGCTAGATCTATATGGAGTGAGTACATATGTCAGACACGATTGGTTTTATTGGTCTGGGTATTATGGGAAAGCCCATGGCCCACAACTTACTCAAAGCAGGTTTTGCGGTTATTGTTCATAATCGTCACCAGGAGGTGACTGATGAACTTGTTGCAGCGGGTGCGTCAGCAGGCGTTCGACCTCGAGAAATTGCTGTCTCGTGCGATGTGTTGATCATGATGTTACCTGATGCTCCCCAGGTAGAGGAAGTGCTTCTTGGCCCAGAGGGAGTCATCGAGGGTGCGCATGAGGGGCTGGCCGTGATTGATATGAGCACTATCTCGCCCATTGTGACGAGAACTCTGGCTGATCGACTAGCTGAACATGGGATTGCTATGCTGGACGCGCCGGTAAGTGGCGGAGATAAAGGCGCTATTGATGGCACACTTTCTATTATGGTAGGAGGAGAGGAAGATACGTTTCAGCGTTGTATGCCAATCTTGCAGGCGTTAGGCAAAACGGTTGTGCATGTTGGGAAAAGTGGAGCAGGCCAGGTAGTCAAAGCCTGTAATCAGATCGTCGTTGCGCTGGTTATTGAAGCGGTGAGCGAGGCTCTTGTACTCGGTTCGAAGGCAGGTGTCGATCCTGCCAAAATCCTGCAAGTACTGAACGGTGGTCTTGCTGCTAACCGGGTGATTGAACTGCGGGGGGCCAGTATGCTCGCGCATGATTTTGCTCCAGGAGGGCGTATTAAGACCCATCACAAAGACCTCGGGATTATTTTAGAATTAGGTCGTATGTATGGTGTGTCGCTGCCGGTCAGTGCTCAGGTAGATCAGATGTTTGCTTCGCTTGAGACAAGAGGTCGAGGTGATCTTGACCACACCGCCCTACTCACATATCTTGAGGACCTTGCAGAGCATCGAATAGGGTAGCATCTTCATTGCTCTATGCGAAAGTTTGCACTTCTCGCCAGCGGAAACAATCAACGATATGATCGTTGACCATGCCGACTGCTTGCATGAAAGCGTAACAGATAGTGGAACCTACAAAGGTGAATCCGCGCTTTTTCAGCTCTTTGCTCATAGCATCTGATTCTTGTGTGGTGGCAGGAATTTCTTGCAGACTTTTCCAGCTATTCTGTACAGGCTTTCCATCAACAAACTGCCAAATATAGGTGTCGAAACTTCCATATTGATCCTGTATCGCGAGGAAAGAGCGTGCATTTTGTATAGCTGCCTGGATTTTCAACCTGTTTCTTACAATGCCAGGGTTCGCAAGTAATGCCTGGACTTTGGCGTCATCGTAGCCGGCAACTTTGAACGGCTCAAAATTATCAAATGCTTGAATGTATGCTTGCCGCTTGATCAGAATCGTCGACCAGCTCAATCCAGCTTGAGCACCCTCGAGAATAAGAAATTCAAAGAGTTTTCGTTCATCATGAACAGGCACGCCCCATTCGGTGTCATGATACTCGATGTAAAGCGCGCTGGAAGTGCCCCATTCACACCTTTGCTGTACCATCGTTCACCTCTATGGTCGCTTAAAATTAGCTCTGCGCTTCTCTAAAAAGGCGTGCATGCCCTCCCGAACATCGTCAATCTGGGAGGTCGAGGCCATTACTTCTATGGCATAGTCATAGGCCAGTGGCTGAGGTAGATCCATCTGAGCGTAGTACGCTTGTTTGCCGATGCCTTTCGAAATGTAACTGCCTCGCGTTGCTGCTTCAAGCAGGCGCTGTGACTCTGCCACAAGTTGATCAGCAGGGACCGCCCTGTTTATCAATCCCCAGTCAGCCGCTGTTTGCGCATCGATGGTGTCACCAGTAAGCAACATTTCGAGTGCACGCTTGCGTCCGATGCTGCGGCTCACAGCTACCATTGGCGTTGAGCAAAACCAGCCTCCCTTTCCACCAGGTGTCGCGAAACCTGCTTCTGTAGAAGCAACTGCCAGGTCGCACGTTGCCACCAACTGGCATCCTGCCGCGGTTGCCAGAGCGTGTACTCGCGCAAGAACGGGTTGGGGAATTTCCTGGATGGTATCCATTAATGTCGTACAGACCTTGAGCAATTTACGTACAGCAACAAGATCCCGATCTACTACGTCAGCGAAGTCGTGACCTGCGGAAAAAGCTGGCCCATTCGCGGCTAAAATAACACCGAGTGCGGTACTTTCTCCGACTTCGCAGAAAGCCGTAGTAAGTTCAAACATGTGCTTCAGTGATAGGGCGTTGCGCCGCCGTGGATTGTTCATGGTGATGGTGGCAAAATCGCCTTCGTATTCTAACGTGATCAGTTCATACGACATAGCTTTTTCTCCTTCCGGGAGAGTTCGATGGTTATTGTCTTCACTTGAGTCCTACTGGCACTATACATCAGGATGAAGCGGAAGCGCAAACTGGGGATAGGATTTCTTTTTTCGTAACCGTGAAAAAGTATCCATCGTCAATGAGAATTAGCAATATGTTTTGTAAGCAAACGTACGGTGTTACCACCAAGGATAGCAGTTCTTTGTTCCTCGGTGAGGTCTAATGTCGCCATTACCTCATCAGCATAGTGACG